>Ga0114940_10000025_pt1 | contig 103206 bp, 82 predicted proteins | sample ColdCreekSource_FD_87195 | JGI IMG/M metagenome (GOLD analysis project Ga0114940, IMG submission 87195) | Groundwater microbial communities from Cold Creek, Nevada to study Microbial Dark Matter (Phase II) - Cold Creek Source | ecosystem: Environmental > Aquatic > Deep subsurface > Groundwater...
GCTTCATGAACTGAGCTCACCAGCTCAGGGCGCGAGACACACAGCTCTTCGAAACAGCTGGTGTACAAAACACCGCGCTCGTACAGCGCAGTTCCCATTGCGCCATCCAACACCAGCGCACCGCGCAGCAATCGTTGCAGGTAGGGGGTTCTTCCTTCTGTGCTCGACATAAGTTGGCGAGAACCATGCGATTCGCCTGGGCCACGGTCAAGCTGTGCAAGCTCGGCCATCGCAAGCGCGGGGCAGTTGAGGTATGAGAGCGCAGCCATGCCCTCTGACCGCGCTTTCCGAATTCCACGCGCGCACAAGGACCGTGTGCAGCCGCGGCAGCTCATGGCGATCGCGGCGACATGTATGAGCGTCGGCGTCGCTCTGAGCGCTGTGCTGGCGGCCAAGCCGGCCAACTATCGCGAGCGTGCGTCGAACGAGCATGAATACGCTTGGCAGAGCGCCGCCGCAGGACCTGCGTTGCCATCACTGGAAGACGCGCAGCTTGTCATCGCAGCCGTGCTCGAGCGCGAGCGCGACGAGGCACCCGCGCAGCCCGTGACTGAGACAAGCATCAGCGCAGCCACTTCGGCAGCCGCGGCGAGTCCCGAGCCCGTGACCGAGGCGGCTGCAAAAAAGCCCCGGCAAACAGCCAAAACAACGCTGGTGCGCGGGTCAGTGACCTACCGTTGTGACGCAGCAGCGCAGCGCTCCGGCAAGGGCTGTCCACATGATCGCGCGCTCGAAGCGCGCGCCTTTCGTGTGCTCGCGCGCTTGTCCTCATGTCGAGCTGCTGCCGATGCGCGCGGACACGCTGATCTGAAGCTTTGGATCGAACCGTTAGCGCCGACTCGGGTCGTGTTTGCAGCGTCTGCGATCTCACCGAGCCTGAACCTGCGTGCCGTGAGCCAGTGTGTGGCAAGCGACCTTTCGAAGCTGCGAGCAACTCGAAAGTCTGACCGATTCGAGCTGAGCCTGAGCTTCGGACTGGCCGCGCGGAACTAAGCGTTTGCCGCGAAACTCTTAGAAAAAGGGGCGCTCCCCGCAGCTGCCCACAGAGTCGGCGGGAGTTGTCCGTGCACCCCGACGAGCGCAGGTTCCCGCTGTGAGCGGCCACTTTTTGTACACGCAGCAATCCTTTGCCGGCCTCGAAGGCTGTGCTACGTTTGATGTCGTGGATGTGGTGCTTCGGAAACTAGGGCGAAAGGGTGGCCGCGTTGTCGCGGGCCGCCTCGTCAGGGCGCCGCGTAGCGGATCAGTCGTCGTAATCGAGTTTCCGGATGGGCTTCACGAATACGTGACCACTCCGGTGAAGCGAGTGCTGCGACTAGCGGGGGACGATGTCTTCTTCGTCCAGACCGCGAACAGCTGCTACCGACTCGAGGTCCGCTCCGGGCAAGAAGTCATGCTCGACAGCGTTGCCAAGTAGTAGGCGACACGACGAGCGGACTCTGTCCCTTCACGCCCCTCTCCCTCCAGACTTTGGAGCGCGCCAGTGCGCCCCGAGCGAGCAAGCTTAGCTGCTCGCCGCGCCTCGGCCCAGCGCGTCGTCGGCGTTCACGGCTCGCGCGACCAGGGTTTCCCCGTATGCGTCGGCCTAGCGCAGGTCGAGAGCGCCGAGCTTGGCGACCAAGCTGTCGAGCACGCTTCGTAGGTTCTCGAAGGCGCCGTGACGGCGCTGGAAGTTCGTCTCGTCGACGTACAGCGCGCGGTTGAGCTCGATCTGGATCGCGTGCACGCGCAGGTCGGGCCGGCCGTAGTGGGTGGTCGAGAAGCCACCCTTGTAGGGATCGTCGTGCCGCACGCTCAGGCCGACGCCACGAAAGTGCGCGTCTACCAGATCGATCACGCGCGCGTCCGCGGTGGTTCGCCCGCGTGTTCCGGGTACGACGTCGGCGCGGCGCACTCCCACATCCATATGGAGTGAACGGCCGCGCGATGGCATCGAGTGCCCGGCGACCAGGATCGTGTAGCCGTACTGCTCGCGCAGCGACTCCAGTGTTTGACTGAGCGCTGCATGGTACGGGACGTAATAGGTGTCGAGACGTCTACGTAACGCAGTGAACGTGAGCGGCCGGCGTAACAAAGGGCGACCGTCCGTCGTCGCACGCCACACCACACCACGCGGCTGTGCGAAGGGTGCGGTCGGATGATCGCTCACCGTCGCCGAATCGAAGTCGTCCTGTGCTCGATTCAAGTCGACGACATAACGAGACACGTTGGCGCACAACAGCGTAGACCCGTGTTGCGGAGCATTCGCAAACAGCTCGTCTACATAGATGTCTGCATCACGCAGCAGCGCATCTCCGACAAGTGGCACCACGAGCTCCTCTAACACTGGCTCAGGCACATGCGTGCCTGCGTGCGGCACCTCGACAAGAAGCGGGACCGGATTGGAACTCGGCAAGATGAGCTTGAATGGCTCCACGCAGGGTTGGTTTAGCACAGCGCGACGACTTTGGGTGGGAACTCAGGAAGTAACCGCAGCAATCCCCACATTTCACGCGCGAAGCTCGAGCAGAACATCTCAAAAGTAGCTTGTTTAGATGCGCGGCCGGCCGTGTATCATAAGCCGATGGACACATGGCGATGTGTCCTCTTTCCGGATCGTTCACAAGCATGCCAACAGCAGCATCCCGTCGATCTCAAGATCCTTATCTCGGAAAAACCGTCGCGGGTCGTTATCGACTCGAGGCACGACTTGGCGAAGGAGGCATGGGCGTTGTCTATCGAGCGCGCCACGTCCTGATCGACCGTGTCTGTGCGATCAAGCTGATCCGACCGGATCTGCGCGGCGAAACGCATTTGCGCGCTTGGATGCTGCGCGAAGCGCGCGCCGCCAACCGCGTCGATCACGCGCACATCGTGCAGATCCATGACGTCGGCGAGACCGACGACGGCGAGCTGTACTTGGTGATGGAGTATCTGCTCGGCACGGCGCTCTCGAGCATCGTGGCCAAGGGGCCGATGCCGATCGAACGTGCGGTCGACATCATCGAGCAGATGTGCGCCGCTCTAGCGCGCGCGCACGACCTTGGTGTCGTGCACCGTGATTTGAAGAGCGACAACATCATGTTGACGACTCCGGGCGGACGAAAAGACTTCGTCAAGATCCTGGACTTCGGCTTGGCTGCACTGACGCGTGATGCGCGGCTCGCACCGAAGGGCGCTGTCTTTGGAACGCCTGAGTACATGGCGCCCGAGCAAGCGCGCGGCGAAGACGCGACTGCCTTGTGCGACCTGTACGCGCTCGGTGTGCTGTTCTTCGAGATGCTCACCGGACAGCTGCCTTTCCGCTCGAGCGATCGCGAGACGCTGCTCGAGATGCAGCGCACGCAGACGCCGCCGCGCCCGCGCACGCTGCGCGGCGACATCCCGACGCAAGCTGAAGCCATCATCCTGCGTTTGCTGGAAAAAGACGCCGCGCGCCGCTTCCGCGACGGTCACCACCTGCAAGAAGAGCTCAAAGCATTCCAGCGCACGTTGCCGGGTCGCACCTGGGATGTGCCTTCGATGGAAGCGATGCCGGTCGCGGCACCGCCTGCTCCACCCGCACCTTCACCGGGCGTGCAGGAATGGGGCACGCGCGCAGCCAACTTCCAACGTGCGCTCGCGCGCAGCTATCCGAACGGCAAGCCGCCGACCGAAGTCCAGCAAGCGATGGACGCGATGTGGGATCTGGCGTTGCGTGCCAATCGACTCGAAGGCGAGCTCGCGAGCCACTCGCAAAAGCTCGACGCGACAGAGAAACGCGGCCGAGCGCTGCGCGCAGAGATGGGCCGCAAAGTGGAAGAGCTCGCGGCCGAAGAATCACGCGCGCTGCGCGAAGCGAGCGACTGGCGCGAACGATCGAAGAAGGTCGAGAACCAGATCAACGAAGCGCGCCTCGAGCTCGAAGAAGCCAATAAGCGCGCGAACGCCAAAGAGGTTCCGAGCTACGAGCTGACCAAGCTTCGGCAGACGTTCGAGAGCCTGGGTGCGGCACGTGCGCGCGCCGAGGCGAATCAAAAACACCATGAATTCCAGCTCAGCCACGCCGCTGAGCGCGAGAAGCTCGCGGCTGACCTGCGCAAGCAGATCGATGAGCTGCGAAAGCAGCTGCAGCGCTACTCGGACGCGCTCGAAAACGATCTGGCTGCTGGTCGCGATCGCATCGCGACCCGCGTCAAAGAAGCGCTGACCTTCGAGAAGGGCTTCGACGATGCGACCACGGTCTTGCTGCAGCACCTGCGCGACAAGCCCGAGTGCCGCGACGTGATCGAAGAGCTGATCAACGGTGAGCGCGAGCGCACCATGCTACGCAGGAACCCAACGACCACCGCGGTCAAGCGTGACGAACAGCCCGGCGCGCCGTAATCAGGGCTTAACGGACGGGCGCTTCTCGTGGACCGGCGGCGGCGCGTAGTAGTCGACGACCTGGATCGGGCGTTGGCTGAGCGCGACCTCCACCTTTTCACGCAAGCCCGCAACATCGCCGCCGATCTGCAGCGGTGTCGGCTCTTCGCAGTGGACCACCATGCGCTCGACCAAGAAGTCGTGCAGTGCGTCGCTGCGGTAAGTGCCCTGCCAGATCTCGCGTACGTGTGCGACCGCGGCGACTGAGCCGAAGTTCACCACGCGCAGATTGAAGCGATCCGCGCGCTCCTCGGCGTACGGGAAGATGCGCGCACCGAGCCCCCAGTAAGGAATCGTGCTGAACGCCAGCAAGCGGGCCGGACCGGCATAGATCGTCTCACCGTGCTCGATCGGCTTACCCACAGGCCTGTCGTCTTGCCCGATCCGGATCGCGGGTCCGCCGTGGTTGACGATGCGAACGCGGATCGTGGGCTTGAACAGGTACTGCGGCACCGTGCGCCCGAGCATGGACGCCGTGTACACCACCGGACCGGTGGCCACGTAGCGGAGCCAGCGCGACTTGTAAAACAGCTCGCGCGTCGCGTTGTAGTGCGAGAGCGCGATCGCGTCTGCCCCTAAGCCTGCGAACGGGGTGAGCTGATCTTCGAGCTCGAGCAACCGCAGCTGACGGCTGCCGCCTTCACGGCGCAAGCGAGCCAGGTCGGCGACCACACCTCGGCCGCGTGGGTTCTGTGCGCCGAGCACCCAGGCCAGCGCGTTGCCAGTGCCGAGCTTGAGCAAGCCAAAGCGCGGAAACGGCCTGCCCTGCTCCTCGGCGTAGCGGATCACCCAGCTGACCATCTGCACGAACGTGCCATCGCCACCGCCCGTGAGCACGGTCGGGTAGCCGCGCTCGACGATGGTGCGTGCGATGTCGCGCCCTTCTTCCAGGCTCCGCGACACGAACAGGTCACCGCTCTGAACGATCTGGTCGAGGGTCTCGACCAGCTCAGCGGTGACCTGCTTGGCGTTGCCGTTGACGACGACCGCGACCCGGTCGGCCGCGGAATTCCAGTGCCCTGCGCTCGCGAGTGGTGGTTGGGAGACCATCGCTTTTCGCTTAGGTTCGTTGGGCTAGAACAGATCGCGCAGCGTGACTTCCGGCTGCTTCTTCGCCGTGAGCACGCTGTTGACGGCGCGCAGGATGCGCGTCTTTGCGGCGCCGCTGACAGCGCTCGCGGACGCTGCGGCCAGCGCGCGGTCGAGGGTGGGACCGCTGAGCGGCTTGCCCGAGTGCGTGGGCTTCTTGGCGGCGGCTTCCTTGGCCGACTCATCGCCGCCCTTGGCCTTCCTCTTGGCCAACCGGGTGACGCGGTCTTCTGGGCGCGAGGCCTCCACCTGGTGCGACGCGGCCAGGAGCCGGCGCGGGTCGATCTTTTGCTGCTTGAGGTAGTCTTGGAGCTTGCTCATCGGACGCGGGATTAGCCTGGATATAGGCCGGCTGCAAGCCCGTTTCAGCCCTCGTTCCGGGCCTGAAACCGCCTGACATGTGCGCCGGTCGGCCCGCTTCGACTAGGCTCAGGCCGCCCGAAAAGCCCGCCGATACGCCTGCGGGCTCGTGCCGAGGATCGCGGCGAAGTGCGCGCGCAGAATCGAGGGCGCGCGAAATCCGACTTCGCTCGCGAGCTGCTCGATCGACAAGTCGGTCGACTCCAAGAGCCGCTGCGCCGCGCGCACGCGGGCCTGGATGATCCACTGTGCCGGTGTCACGCCGACCTGCTCTTTGAAGCGCCGGCTGAGCGTGCGCGTGCTCGAGCATGCCTTGCGTGCGATCTGCGGCAGCGTGAGCTGGGCCTTGAGGTTCTGCTCGAGCCAGTGCAAGAGCGCACTCATCGAGCCGCTGTCGGCGGCCGGTGGCTCGCGCACGATGAACTGGGCTTGGCCGCCCGCGCGCTCCAGCGGCATGACCGCATCCTTGGCGAGCGCAGCGGCGCGCTCCGCGCCGAGATCCAAGCGCACGATATGCAGGCACAAGTCAAAGGCGGCTGCGGCCCCGGCCGATGTCAGCACTTGGCCGTTGTCGATGTAGAGCACGTCGGGCTCGACTCGGATCTGCGGGTAACAGCGCGCGAGCTCGGTCGCGACGCGCCAGTGCGTGGTCGCGCGCAGGCCGTCGAGCACGCCGCTCGCAGCCAAGACCCAGGCGCCGGTGCAGACCGATGCGATGCGAGTGCCGCGCGCGGCGGCGGCGCGCAACGCTTGGAGCACAGGACGCTCCGGCATGCGCTCCAGGTGCTCTAGCCCTGGCACGATCACGGTGTCCGCGTGGCGCAGCGCAGAGAGGCGGTGGCGGACTTGGAGCTTCAGCGCTGGGGTGGCGACGACCGGACGGTCGCTGCAGACGCGTACGTCGTAGGCGAGCTCGCCCTGATGGTTGCGCGCGCGGCCGAACAGCTCGAGTGGGGTGCTGAGATCGCCGAGCACGAGGTCGTCGAACGCGAGGATGCAGACGCGGTGCGGGCGGGCGACGGGGACGGTGCGGAGTGTTGGCTTGATTCCGGCGGCGGGGGTGTTTTTGGCCACGGTCAGAGTATGTGCTGGAACTTACTTTGGGGCCAGGGTCGGTTTTGGGGGGCTTGGACGCGCAGGCGCGCGGCTACGTGGACGGGTACTGGTGCCTGTGCAGCGGCTAGCGGCACGGGGGAGCTGGTACAATTGGGGCATCGACGCGCTGCTTCGCGATAGCCGGCGAGAGCCGGAGCTGAACGAGACTGTTGCCGGGCGCTATCGGCTGGAACGCTTGCTCGCCCGCGGCGGAATGGGCGAAGTATTCGCTGCGACCGATCAGTCGACCGGCGCGCGCATCGCGCTCAAGCGCTTGCTCGTCACCGGGAGTCAACAGGGCAAGCGCTCACCCGTCGTCAACTTCATGCGCGAGTACCATGCGCTGACTGAGCTGCGCCATCCGCGCATCATCGGAGTGTTCGATTACGGCGTCGATCGCGCGCGGCCTTACTACACGATGGAGCTGCTCGATGGACACGATCTGCGCGAGCTGTCGCCCGTGCCGTATCGCGAGGCCTGCGGCTACTTGCGCGATGTCGCTTCGTCGCTCGCGCTCTTGCATGCGCGACGCGTGTTGCATCGCGATGTGAGCCCTCGCAACGTGCGGCGCACGAGCGATGGCCGCTGCAAGCTGCTGGATTTCGGTGCGATGGTGCCGTTTGGCGTGCCGCCCAACCTCACGGGAACACCTTCGTTCATAGCACCAGAGGCGCTGCAAGGTGGCCCGCTGGATCAGCGCTCGGATCTGTATTCACTCGGCGCGCTCGCCTACTTTGTGCTGACCGGTCGGGTCGCGCATGCGGCGACCGAGATCGCTGCGCTGCCGCTCGCGTGGAAAGAGCCTTTGGTGCGTCCGATGCGCATCGTCCCCGATGTCCCTGCGGCGCTCGACGAGCTGGTCATCTCGCTCTTGAGCATGGACGCGACGCAGCGGCCGGGCAGCGCTGCCGAGGTGATCGACCGCTTGTCGGCGGCAGCAGAGCTCGAGCCGTCGGACGACGTCGCGACCGCGCGCAGCTTCCTCACGGGCTCGCAGCTACTCGGGCGCGCGGCGCAAGCGGAACGCATGCGTAAGTACGTGAGCAAGACATCCCTGGGCCGCGGCGCTGCGCTGCTGGTGTGCGGAGAGTCGGGCATGGGCAAGAGCCGCATGCTGGCGGAAGCCGCGCTGATCGGTCAGACGAGCGGCCTCACTGTCGTTCGCACTGTGGCGCGTGGCGGAACGATCGCAGGCTTGGCCAGAGATCTCGTGCAGGGTCTGCGGCAGGCGGCACCGGTCGAAGCGCAGCGTGCGAGCGTAAATCGGCCGCTGCTAGCGGCGCACTCGTTCGCAGCGGACAGCGGCGACTCGCGCGCGGCCCTGCTGCGTGAGTTGTCTGCGTTTGTCCAAGACGTGGCGCAGCGTCGGCCGCTGTTGATCACCGTCGACGATCTGGATCGCGCGGACGAGTTCTCTGGCTCGCTGATCGCGGCGCTGGCCTATCAGAGCAGCGACTGCGCACTCAGCGTGGTCGCAAGCTACGACACGCGCCACGAGCTGCCGATGCTCGCGCAGGTCCCGGGTCTGGCCGAGACGATCGCGCTCGCGCCGTTCGATCGTGCGCAGACGATCACCTTGGCAGCTTCGCTATTCGGCGATGTGCCAAACCTCGAGCGCGTCGGTGAGTGGCTGTATCGCGTCGCGGCCGGCAATCCGAAGCTGGCCTTGCACCTGGCAGAGCACCTGCTCGCGCAAGGCGTAGTGCGTTATGCGGACGGCACGTGGGTGCTGCCCAGCGAGATCGAACAAGCCTTGCCGCCGTCCGCGGCTGCAGCATTGCTCCTGCAGCTACACGGGATCAGCACAGAGGCGCACGCGCTCGCAGAGCTCTTGTGCGTGTCGCGTGCGGGCGCCAGCGCGGAGCGGATGCTCGAGCTGTCGGGGCAGCCGCCTGCAGCGCTCCTGCATGCGCTCGAGGAGCTGGTGCGCCACGGCGTGCTCGAGAGCGCTGGCAATGCTTACGCGTTCGCGCAGGATGCGCTGCGCGAGAGCCTCTTGGAGTCGCTCGCGCACGAGCGCCGCCGTGAGCTGCACAAGGCTTGGGCGGAGCGCCTCTTGGCTGGCAAGCCGAGCCCCGAAGATCAGCTCGAAGCCGGTTGGCACCTGGTGCACACGACGGAGGAGCTGCGAGGCGCGGACCTCTTGGCGAAGATCGCGCCGAGCTGGGTAGAGCGCAGGGTGAGCATGGCGGTCGCGGTGCCGGCGCTCGAGCGCGCGCTCGAGATTTACACACGCCACGACCGACCGCTCGCCCAGCGCTTGCACTTACGCTCGCTGCTGGTGATGTCGAGCTTTCTGTTCGATCATCGGCTGGCGAGTCGCCATGCAGAGGCGACGCTGGATGGGCTGTTTCCTTTCACAGGGCTCGCGCTGGCTGAGCGTTGGTCGAAGCGCATCGGCAAAGCGGCGGCGTTCGGTCTCTCCGTCGCGTGGACGTTCCTGCGCTGGACTGTCAAGCCGCGCAAGACCCGCGGGCCGCACGTGTTTGATGCGATCAAATACTATGCGCATGCCTCGATGGGGCTCGTGGGCCTTCGGGCATTGGCGGTCGACGTAGCGGGTGTGCTGGCTGCGTTCGAGCGCATGCGCTCGTTCGACGGCCTGCCTCACCCGACGCTGCAGATACTCTTTGCTTTGTCGCGAGCGATCTCGCTGCACATGCAGGGACGCAGCACGGAAGCGCCGGAGCTGGTACAGGGTGTGTTGGATCGATTGGGGCCACACAACACCATCCCAATGCAAATGAACGAAGCAGACCGCACCGATTTGCTGTCCGGCGCGCTGCTGCTCGAAGGCATCAACCAGTGCTATCGCGAACGGTCTCAAGCACTCAGCTACGTCAGACGCTTGGAAGAGCTGGGCACACCGCTCGCAGTCGCTTCCGCGATGCGCATCAGCATGAGCTACTACATGCTGCGCGGCGAGACCGAGCGCACGCAACACTTCCGCCGTTTGCTGGACCTGAGCGCGATCCAGAACGGGACTGTTTGGCAGATCGATTGGATCGCCGTGCCGATCGAAGGGCTGGCCGGCATGATCTGGTCGGACGTGGTGATGATGCGACGCGCAGTAGACGCGCTCACGAAGCTGTCGACCGAGGAGCCTGCGTTCGCAGGGATGCGCGACACCATCCGCATCGGCTACCAGTTCCGGCGTGGCGACTTCGCTGCGGTGGTGCGCAGCACAGACGAGTACATGAAGGCGCACCCTCCATTCTCTCGGATCGGCTGGGCCTCGGCGTATGCGCAGATCGCGCTGTCGCACCTAGAGCTTGGCAATCTGGAACAAGCGCTGGCGATCTCAGAAGGCGCGTTCAAGCTGTTCGACAAAAGACACTTGGAGTACGTAGTTCATCACAGCACGCTGGAGGCAGCGTACGCGGCCGCGCTGGTCGCGAACGGCCAGCGCGAGCGTGGCGAAGAGATGTTTCGCGTGCTGCTCGAGCGGCTGCGGGCCTCAGGCGAGCACACCCGCGCGTTTCTGATGCACGAGTACCGTGTGAAGGTCGCGAGGCTGATCGGCGACCGCTCGGCTGTGCGTGACGCCCTCAAAGACATGCGCGATGCTGCGCTGGCATCTGGAAATCCCAGCGCGATCTTGCTCGCGAACACGGTGTCTGAGCTGCGGGCACGCGCGCGCAGCTCTCCGCTGCCGCCAGCCAAGCGCGAGATCGAGCAGCCGGCGACGTGCAGCGCGACGCGCGGCGAGGAGACGGTGGTGACCGCGTTTCTGCGCGCGGAGCAGCTGTTTCAGCGACGCGCGCAGCACGCGCTGCACATCCTCGGGCAATACGCGAGCAGCGGTGAGGCTTATCTGTTCTGGCGGAAACAAGGCGCGCTGGAGCTGGCGGCGTCACTCGATCGACGCGACCCACCCGCAGGCCTCGAGCGCGCTTTGGCGGAGCTGCCGGCCAACGATCAGCATCAGGTCGTGTCGCTGTCGCCGGAGATCGGGGGCACCTACACGGTTGTGCGCCTCGAAGACGGATCCAGCTGCGTGGGCTTCGCAGCCATCCGCGGCGGACCGACAGCGGACACGACGATCCCTGACGCACTGATCTTCGACATCGGCCGAGCGCTCGCCGATACGGCCTAAGGCGTGCCAGCGTCGGTGACATCTGTTGCGCCTGCTGCACCGGACTCGCCGCCCGTGCCAGCGCCGCCAGAGGCGCCTGCGGCGCTGCCGCTCACAGCGGCACTTCCGCCACCGCCACCGCCACCCCCACCTGTGCCTGGGCCCTGGCAGTTAGACGCGAGGCAACGGTGACCGTGTGGACAGTCAGTGTTGCGGATGCAGCTAGGCCCTCCACATGCGCTCAACGCGAATCCTAACCCGATCACACCTAACAACTTGGACAGCACAACCATACTCCCGAATCAGTCACAGCCGATGCGCGAGCGCGCGACAACGACATCATCCACAAACAGCTCGACCGGCCCCTGGCCCGTAGGCGCGTAGTGAACGCCAACCTCCGCAGCACTGTAGCCACTGGCGGTCGTCGTGTCGGTCATCGGCGATTGCACTGCCAACACCGAGTCTAGGTAAGCCTCGTAGAACCCGGCGACCGGATCGATGAAAACATGCATCTCGACGCACACCCAGGCGTCGCGCGTGTACGTGACCTTGGGCGTTACGCCGTCCACGATCATCAAAGCCGACGACGTATTGAGATCGACAACGTTGCCCGGCAGGATTCGCAGCTCGAAGCCATGCCAAGGAGGGTCCTCCTCGCTGATGATCCCAATCGAGAAATGTTGCTGGATCTGTACCGTGGCCGGCACCCAGTTGTAGAAACGCATCCAAGCGTCTCCGGACATCTGCTTCTCGAGCTCTAAGGTCGCGAGACGCGCTTGTGTTCCGACGCCCTGAGTCGTCGCCGAGCGCAACGACCACTGGCCGGTCAACGCGCGTGTCATGCTGCGCGCGACGGTGCCGTTGGTGAGGGTCTCGTACGACCACAACATGAAGTCAGGGTCCGGCTCCTCGAAGCTGTCGCAGAACACCGCACCCGGCCGCTCCAAGCACTTCTGCGAAGCCACCACGCCGCTGTCAGCGGCGCCCGCGTCACGGCCCGCATCGCTGCCAGCGTCCAGCGGATCTGTCAGGCCGGCGTCCATCGGCTCAACCCACGCACCACCTGCTCCCCCGCTGCCAGCCGATGGTGCACCACCGCCGCCGCTACCAGCTGCCCGCGATCCTCCGGTCCCGCCGGAGCCAGCTCGCGAGCTCACCGCACTGTCTTGGCTTGCATCCATCGGTCCTGTAGCGCCGCCATCCACTGCCGGGCCGGCGTCGAATGTTCCGCCATCACTTCGGATCAAGCCGCGGCGATCCCCATAGCCAAAGCGCAGGCAGCCGGTCCCGGCGAGCATTCCGAGTGCGAGCGCCCCCAGCCGAAGCCCCATCCCTAGCGCAGGTGATTTGCTGAATGGCAAGGGTCGACTCGTGCGCGTCAGAGGAAGCAGCCAATGGATGGTGACAGGCCGAAAGCAGGCGGAACAAGGCGCCTTAGCGCGCGACTCGACTCAGATGCATGCCTATGTGCGACAGCAAGCGCATCGTTGCGCCGCTCTAGGCTGCAGGACAACTCTGGCTGCCCGAGTCCTTTAAACAGGCTAGCACTATGCGAAATTCACTGATCTCGTTAGCATTGTTGGTGATGATCGCAGTCAGCGTGGCCCGTAAGTACCAGCTGCTCGGGATCGCCCTCGGCTTGGTTTTGTTCACTTGCTTCGGCGCGTGTCAGCTCGAGACCGAGCCAGACAACAACTCGCTCGGAGAGATCGACACTTTCGGCTTCGCAAAGGCCGAAAACCCGGATCTGCCGGAAGATGCGAGTGCCAGCCTGATAGGCAACCGGATCACGATCAACGTGCCTGCCGAGAGCGACGTCACGTCACTCGTACCCACCATTAAGTACAAGGGTGCGGAGCTCTCGCCAGCGAGCGGCGTGGCGCAGGACTTCACTGACCCCGTTACTTATACCGTCGTCACGCCTGAAGGGCGCGTGCGTGTGTACACGGTGACCGTGGTCAAGGCTGCCAGCAGCAGCAAGGACATCACGCACTTCCTGATCGACAGCGTCGAAGGAACGATCAACGGCAATGACATCACAGTGATCATGCCGTTCGGCACGGACCTGGACATGCTGCGAGGCAGCATCATCCATACCGGTGTCAGCGTGCGTCCTGACAGCGGCTCGATCCAAGACTTCAGCGAGCCCGTCGCATACACCGTCACGGCACGCAACGGCTCCACCGCAACTTATACGGTGCGCGTGAGCGTGGCAGACAGTGATGCCAAGGACATCATCGGCTTCGCGATCGGCAATACGGTGGCCGAGATCAACGGTACGCAGATCACGCTCTCGCTGCCGTTTGGCACGGATCTGCAGAAGCTCGCTGCGAGCATCACACATACCGGCTTGAGCGTGAGCCCAGTGAGCGGCAGCCAGCAAGACTTCCGCGGTCCCGTAACGTACACGGTCGTGGCGGCAGATGGGACTTCGCAGCAGTACACGGTCCTGGTGAGCATCACGGCGGACAACGCCAAGGCCATCACGCGCTTCTCGCTGGCGGGCCGCATGGCCGCCATCAGCGGCAACGCGATCAGCGTTACCGTGCCGTTTGGCACGGACGTCGAGCACCTGAGCCCGACTATTCAGCACAACGGTCAGAGCTTGAGCCCTGCGAGCGCGTTGGAGCAGGACTTCAGCGAGCCGGTGATCTATACCGTGACCGCCGCTGATGGCTCCACCGCGCAATACACAGTCACGGTCAGTGAGGCACCCAACTCGGCCAAAGAGATCACGGCGTTCCAGATCCTCGGCAACAGCGCGCAAATCAGCGGCACAAGCATCACGCTCACGTTGCCGTTCGGCACGTCTACGGCCGCGCTCGTTCCGACCGTTACGTACAGCGGCGCGAACCTGCAGCCTGCGAGCGGTGTAGCGCGCAACTTCAACAATCCAGTGAACTACTTGGTCACCGCGGGAGACGGCACGACGCGCACCTACGAGGTGACGATCATGGTCGCGCCGAACGATGCCAAAGAGATCACGATGTTCCGATTCGGCACGTTACAGGCCGATATCTCGGGCACAGCCATCACTGCGACGGTGCCCTTCGAGACAGACCTCACGCTCGCTCCGATGATCACGCACAATGGAGCGAGCGTCCTTCCAGCGAGCGGTCAGGCGCGAAACTTCACCACGCCGCAGATGTACACGGTCACCGCGCAGGATGGCACCGAGCGTACGTACACGGTCATGGTGACACGCGCGGCCAACAGTGCGCGAGACATCACTGCGTTTACGGTGGCGACGCGGAGCGCAAGCATCGAAGGCACGGCGATCACGGTAACCGTGCCGTTCGGGACGGCGGTCACTGCGCTCGCGCCGATGATCACGCACACCGGCATGAGCATCAGCCCTGGCAACATGGTGCCGCAGAACTTCAGTCAGCCGGTGGAGTACACGGTGACCGCTGCCAACAGTGAGACGCGGGTCTTTACGGTGACCGTGACTGTCGCGGAGGATAGGCCGAAGAACATCACGAGCTTTACGTTCGCGAGCCCAAGCGCCACCGGAACGATCAATAACACTGAGAATACAATCTCAGTCACTGTACCTTTTGGCACGAGCCGGACGTCACTGACACCCATGGTTAGCCATCAAGGTGTCAGCGTCAGTCCCATGAGCAACACGGCGCGGAACTTCTCCTCGCCGGTCATGTATACCGTGACCGCTGACGACAACAGCACCAAGATCTACACAGTCACCGTGACTGCTGCCGCTGGCAGCAGCGCCAAGGCGATCACAGCATTTTCGATCGGCAGTTCCCAAGGCATGATCACCGGCACTTCGATTTCGCTGACGCTGCCGAACGGTTCGAGCCGCATGAACATCACGCCGTCGATCACGCTGAGCCCGCTTGCGACTATCAGTCCAATGGCCAACGTCGCGCGCGATTTCAGCAGTCCGGTGATGTACCGCGTGACAGCCCAAGACCTGTCGTTCAACGACTACACGGTTACGGTCAGCGTAGCTGCGAGCACTGCGAAGAACATCACGGAGTTCGACATCGGCGTTCCCGGTTCGTCGAGAACCATCGGCGACGAAACGATCAGCGTGATGGTCCCGAGCGGAACCAACGTGATGGCGCTTACGCCAACGATCACCGTCAGCCCCGACGCGACCCTGGAGCCAGCGGATCCAACAGAACGCGACTTTACCAATTCTGTCACCTACACAGTCAGAGCCCAGGACCTCACCACCAAGGTCTACACGGTGACCGTGACAGTAGCCCCCTAGAATCTAGATCATACTGGATTCGGTGCTGACTGTGTTCGCGGCGCGCCGGACCACCGCACGCTCACTGACACGCGCGGAGAACAACCGACTGAGCGGCGCCGAGCGATCGTGATCGACGCAGACCACCGGGCAGCCCGCTGAGTCAGTGAAGCTCGCGACGTCAGGGAGCCAGAGCTTGCGCCGCAGCACCTCGTTTTTGCCGATGAACAAGAGCTCCGTGCGTGCGCGCGAGACCATGTCCGCGAGGCTGCGCGAGCACACGCCGCGCGCGGTGTAGATCTCGCAAGTAAGCGACAACGCGTCCACGAGCTTGCCGAGCTCGCGGGCCGCGGTGCGCTCGCTCAGCGGTTCGTTGAAGCTGAGCGAGTTGCGGATCGTGCCGTCGTCCACCTCGGGCACGAGGTACATCAACTGCAAGCACGCGCCATGAAACTGTGCGTACTGGGCCGCGAGCTCGAGCGGCCTGCGGCTGTCGCTGCGCCGTGAGATCACGCAAGCCACGCGCTGCGGCGGGCGCGCGCGCAGCCCGTCGGCCGATGCACTGATCGTCCACAGCGGCGTCGAGGTGAGCTGCATCAACCGGGCACGCGTCGAGCGATGAAACGGCCGCGGCAGGCCCACTTGATCTGTCGCAGGGCACACCAACAGATCGTGCGCCTCTTCTGCGAGGTACGCCGCCATCGCCTTTGCAGGATCCTCGCCGGAAAGCAGCACGCGCCGCGTTCCTCCGTAGTGATCCGCTTCTGCGAAGAACCCACTCAGCTGCGCCAGCGCATCAGAACGATGGGTCTTCTTGGGGTTGTACACATGCACGATCGTGAGCGAGCTCGCGATGTCATCCATCCACTGCGCGATCGCGGGGATCGCGTTGAAGCAGCTCTCGCTGAAGCGTGTGGATAGGAGCAGCTTCATTTCGCGCTGCGGCAGGCTCGAAACACCGGTAGGCATGCGGATCGTCTCCATTGCGAGTCTCTAGTAAACGAAGCCGTTGACGGGTTGGATGTCGGCAGGCAGCTTGGTCTCGCCCAAGTGCTGACGCAGGTTCACTTCGATCGTGCGTGACAGCGACGTCATCGGCGTGTCGTGCACGGTATTTTCGAAGGGGTTTTCGATCTCGCGCCCGACCTCTTCCAGCGCGACAAACATAAATGACACCAAGGTCGAGACCAGCGGCGTCAAGAGCTGCAGGCCATCGACCAGACCAAACGGCAAGAGCACGCAGTAGACATGCACCAAGATGCGCGGGAAGTAGTCGTACTGGCGCGGTAGCGGCGTGTTCTTGATGCGCTCACACGCGCCCATCACGTTGCTCAACTCAGTGAGTGTTTGATCGGTCGCGACCCAGCGGAACGAGTCGAGCCGACCGGCGTGGAATGCCGCTCTCAGCAGCGTGCCGATCTCGATCAGGATCGCAGCGGGCACATTGCGCTGCGTGCGCAGGTGCGCGAGCGTCTCGGCGTCGACCAAGTTACGCAGCTCCGGAAACGGGTTCTGACGACGCAGGTGGCAGCGCAACGCGCACACGAACGCGATCTGCAGGTGCACGATGCGCCGCTTCTCTTCGGTCACATCGCTCGGCGGCATGCCACCTTGAATGAACGTGATCGCTTGGCGCGCGAGCGAGCGCGACGAGTTCACGAGCTGGCCCCACAGCTGCCGCGCTTCCCACCAACGCCCGTAGGCCGAGTTCGTGCGAAACGCCAAGAAGATGCTGAGCACGCTGCCCATCGGCAGCACCGGCAACGAAGGCAACGCGACGAGCTTCGTGAGGCCGAACGTGTACAGCACACTCACTGTCAGATCGAACAGAAACAGCAGTACGAGCCTGCGCCAGATGCGCGGCCACACTCTATCCCACGGCAAATGGTCTCGAACGATCATGATGTTTTTCTAAGTGCTGCGCGCCGCTATCGCCACCTATCAGTGGTCTGTCGATCGAACGCCCCCGCGTCTATCTTTCGATAGCTCGAAAAGCTCCGGGGATTGACCTATCTTCGCTGCGACATAAATCTGAACGACCACGCGCGAGCCGTGTGAAGTCGATGGAGGAAGTGATTCCCGGACAGCTAAAAAGCGCGCATCACGGCGTTGCGGAAATAGATCACGCGCGCCCGCTGTTGTCCGGAGCCATGTTTCGTCCGCGCGTCGCGTTAGCCCTCGCTGGAGTGCTCGTCATCGGTCTCGCAGTGCTCGAATGGCGCTTGCAATTCGACTCGTCGCTGGACATCGCGTACACGATTCCCCTGGCATTAGCGGCAGTTGCGCTCAATCGCGCACAGATCTTCCTGTGCGCTGTGACAACCGCGTTCTTCCTGAGCGTGAGCGCGAGCCAAGCCAGCGTGCATGAACAAACGCTGCGCTTCGTGATGGCAACGATCACGTACATCGCGGGCGGCCTCCTGGTGGCCGAAATCAGCCGCAGTCGCCGGGCCGCTGTGATGGGCATGTTGCGGATCCAGCGCGAGCAAGAGCTGCGTAAACAAGCGGAAGAACGGCTGCGATTGCTGGTCGAAAGCAGTCCGGCGGGCGTGCTCACCATCAACAGCTCGGGCCAAGTGGTCGCCGCAAATCGCGCTGCGGCCGACATGGTGGGCGTGGACTCGGTGGCTCTGATCGGTCGTCCGATCGAGCATCATTTGCCGGTGCTCCTCAGAGCGCTACGCCTGTCGCGCGGCCCTCGGCCTGTGCGCTCGGCGACGTCGGACTGGGGGCGCCGTGACGACGGCACAATGTTTCCCGTGATGACCTGGTTTTCCACATATTTTGCCGACGATCAGCGCTACATGGCCGCGATCGTCGTCGACGTCTCGGAGCAAGTGCGCGAACGCGAGCAGGAAAACTATCGGCACGTCTCGGATGCGCAGCGTGTGCTCGCAGGGGCCGTATCGCATGAGATCAGGAACCTGTGCTCGGCGGTCGCCGTGGTCACGGCAAATATCCAGCGGCGCGACGGAACCCTCGCCCAAGATCCTGACTGGACTGCCCTGAGCAATCTGACCGAAGGGCTTTCCCGGATCGCATCGTTTGCGCTCAAAGCACGTGTCGAGGCGCCCCTGCCCTCTTCGACCTTACATGACCTGCTCGAGCAGCTGCGTGTGGTGATCGAGCAAGATTGGCAGGATGCCGAGGCTGACTTAGACATCATTGCCTCACCTGCCCTGCCGCTGGTGCATGCGGACGAGCACGAGCTCCTACAGGTGTTCCTGAACCTCACGCAGAACGCGCTGCGCGCCGTGAACAGCGCACGTCCACGTCGGCTCACGATCACCGCGCGCGAAGAGGGTCCGCGCGTCGTCATCAGCTTCGTCGACACCGGCCCCGGCGTCGCGAACGTTGCTGTCTTGTTCCAGCCTTTTCGGCCCGAGGCCGAAGGCGCGGGGCTCGGTCTGTACGTCTCGCGTGCGATGGCGCGAAGCTTCGGCGGGGATCTGCTCCACGTCGCGACGGCTCGCGGCTGTCAGTTCAACGTGGTGCTGACGGCGTGTCCAGAAGCAGCGGAAGGAGCGGTGCATGCGGCTCTTCCTGCTTGATGATCACGCGCTGTTCCGCGAAGGCTTGCATCGCTTGCTCGCATCCGATCCGATGTGGCAGCTGGTCGGTCAGTCCGGTCGGGTCGACGAAGCCCTGGAGCTGCTCCGCTCTACGCACGTCGACGTGTTGATCTTGGACTACGATCTCGGCGAGCACACGGCCGTGCACATGATGGAGCAGCTGCGCGCTGTCGACTGGGGCGGCAAGGTCTTGCTCGTGACCGCGGGCCTGCCCGATCGCGATGCGCTGCAGCTGATCCGGCTCGGTATCTCGGGGATCTTTCACAAGCACCATCCGCCGGAGGCGCTGGAGCGCTGCATCCGCGAGGTCGCTCAAGGTCAGGTGCTGATCGAGCAGCGCTATCTGCAATCGTTGCTCAGCGCAAACGAGAGCAAGGCGGCGCCCGTGCTCACGCCACGCGAGCGGCAGATCATGCGCTTTTTGCTCGAGGGCCTCGCGAACAAAGAGATCGCTGCCGAGCTGCGGATCTCGGAGAGCGCCGTCAAGGCGGCGCTGCAGCAGCTGTTCGCCAAGACCGGCGTCCGCACGCGCAGCCAGCTCGTGCGCCTATCGCTCGAGAGCTACAGCGACGTCATCTGACCGACCGCAGCCGTCGGCTGCGCTGGGCCGTGGTGCTCGCGCGCGTGTGCTCGATCGACGCGTTGTCGGCGTGCACGCGCGGCGAACGCCGCTCGTCGACAGTCTCCTGACTAGCCACGAGGCCTGCAAGAGATCTGGCGCGACTTCCTGCCCGAAGCATTCCGCGAGACGCGTGCCCCGTGGCTGTTTGCTGCCAAGTCAGACTTCGCCGATCCGGACTGCATGGGAGACCTCCCCAGCGAAAGAAAGGCGAGCTTTCGCCGCTGCTCGATCACGTGCTGCAGCGCGCCGGCGCGGGCGACCAGGAAGCGCTGAGTTTGCTGCTCACGATGCAAAGCTTGATCGTGCCGCTCGACGACTTGCGCCGCTCGCCCTGGCCAGACGTACCGCTGCAGCTCACAGCGGCTGAACGCCTACATCACCAGACCGATGTTGTGTCACAGACAGTCGAGTTAATATTGGACTCCGATAAGGAGTCTCATGGCAAATCTCAGCAAGGCCCTGCTCTCCTGCGCGCTGATCGCGCTGCTAGGCTGCGGCGATGACACGAGCCCGCCGGCCAAGACCGATGGCGGGGCGGACGCCAGCGCGCCTGCACGGGACGCCGCCACCTCGACTGACAACTCGTCTGGCGAGTTCTTGAGCCAATACGCTGCAGCGGTGTGTGCCATGTACGAGCCGTGCTGCGAAGCGGAACAACTCGGCTATGCCGCCGAGGGCTGCAGGGAATGGTTCCGCAAAGTGACCGAGGCGTACTTCAGCGGCTCGTTCTACCCGGACGCTGCCGCAGAGTGCTTGCGCGAGCTCGCGAGTGCGCGTGAAGCAGATCCCGATCGCTGCAAGAACGAGCTGAGCTTCGACCAGGCGACCTTGCGTGAGAGCTGCCGGCAGGCCTTTGGTGCAGCCTACAGCGGCGGCTCGGGATTGGGCGGTTCGTGTTTGCTCGCCGGTGATTGCAGCTACGACCCCGAAGGGCCGGTGATCTGTTACGGCGGCATGTGCGTAGTCGACAAGCGCGGCAGCGCGGGCGACGGACCGTGTTATGTCGGCGGGCGACCGGGTGACGATCCGCCGCTCACCCAAATCGCTCGCTGCGAAGCACGCGACGGCTTGTACTGCCATCGCGCCGAGCGCGTGTGTAAAGCACTGGTCGCCGTGGATGAGGCGTGTTCATACGTCAACTCGTGCGTGGAAGGCGCGACATGCTCGGGTGGCCGCTGCGTCTCGTTGCCCGGCCCGGACGAGCCCTGCATCAACGCGATTCGCGGTGCAGGTGGAACATGCCGACCCGGCGGCGCGTGCAACGTCGAGACGCTGATCTGCGGGCCCGCGCTTGCAGAAGGCGCAGCCTGCCGCGAGCCCGCGCAATGCGACACTCGCGTGTGCACGGGCGGCAAGTGCGGCAAACCTGAGTTCACGCGCGCGCTCAACTGCACGGGCAAGTGAGCTGCGTCGCTCTCAGCTATGCTGCTGTGCAGCGCAGAAAGCGGCACCGTGTGGACGATCTCCATCGCCTGCGGGTTCCAGATCACGAGCTGACCTTGCGTGTGATCGATGTAGTAAGCCTTGGTCTCGCTCAAAAATACGGCGCGATAGTGCAGGCGCTCGACGCCTTCACCGCCAAACGAGAGCCGGCCTGCTGGCTCAAACTTCCCATCCTCGCTTACATCGAAGCGCGTGATGGTCAGATCTTCATTGCTGCCGAGCGCGAAGAAGCCGCCGCCTTCGGGCGCGTAGAAGCGCGATGCGCCGGGCATTTCGATCGCTGTCGAGGTGTCGAGCTCGACGGTGCCGTTGAGCGACTTGGTGATCCCGAGGTAGCTCGTGCTGTCGTCGGCGGTCGCGACCGAGGTAAACACGGCGTAGAGCGGCTCTTTGTCGCCGGCGTCTTGGGTCACCGCAGCGTCTTGGCCTGATCCAGCGTCAGCGCTGCTGGAGGTTTTGTCCTCGTCCGTGCAGCCTACCAACGCTGCTGCGACCAGCGCGTACGCAAAAGTTCTACTCATGAACTGTCACCTCGTGTTTGCGGCCATGGCGGGGCGCCACGGCAGTCCGGATTCTCCAAGCATTCATACTGAAAATGAGAATCGGTCGCATCAAACAACAGGCGCGCGGGTGAGTCAAGGCGCGCTACCGCGTACATCGCGCGGGCGCCGCGGCGCTGTCCGCAGCAGGACGGGTACGACCTGTGCGCGCGCAGTCGACATCTTGCTGCGGGATTGCAGCGCGAGGATCCTAAAAGCAGAGAATGCGCCGAGCGAGGTGAAGCATGAGCCGGAGCTGGTTGCGCTGTGTTCTGACGCTGAGCTGTGCAATCGGTTCGTGCGCGCAGCCCGAACCTGAAGCGACGCCCAGCGAGTCGATCATCTACGAGGGTGGCGGGCCGTTCCCGTCGATCGCAGAAGCGAACTTTCTGTCGGAGCTTGGCAGCGCGCGCACCGGTCTGCTCGCGAAGTGTTGCGACTACATCTCTCGCAATACGCCGCGCACGGACGACGGTCCGCCCGCGCCGAGCGCGGAGTCTGGCGCGCAGTACGACGAAGCCGCGGGCTCAGCGTGCATCGGGCAATATCACGCGCTTGTGTGTCCACACGGCAAAGAGCCGCCGGGCGTGCCCGTGAGTTGTCGCGCGGCGTATGCCGGCGGACAGCTGCAGGTGGGCGCGACGTGTACGACCGACTGGGAGTGCGAACAAAGCTTGGTCTGCGGAACCAACCTCGGCAGCGAAGGTTTGGTTCGAACCTGCGAGCTCCCAGCGCAGCCGCTGTCGCAAGCAGGCGAGCTGTGCGAGGCGCAGCACGATTGTGCGTCGCCGATGTCCTGTCGCGATGACGGGCGCTGCGGTTTGCCGCAGCTCGGAGAGGCGTGCGCAGTCAGCCCTGTCTACGGCGACAGCTGCGCCAAAGGGTTCGTGTGCGATCGCGCAGGTGGCGGGCGCTGCGTGCAGCCCACGCCCATCGGCCGCGCCTGCGCGACGAACCATGAGTGTGAGCTGTACGCGTGCATCGACGGCGTATGCGCGCAACCTGTCTGGGGTTTGGATAGCTGCACGGTGCACTAGATGTTGGCGTTGACACGGTCGTCGACGCGGGTGGAGCTCACATCTTCAATGACCATGCGCACGTCAAGAAGTCTGGAGCGCTCGCTCGAGCGCTCCGCTGACCGCTGCCGGATCTTCCTCTTGCGGAAAATGGCCCGCGTCTGCGATGCGCGTGACTGGCACGTGAGGGAATGCCGCCGTGAGCTGCGCGAGCAAGCTGGGTTTCATGATCGGATCGCGCATGCCCCATACGATCGCGGCAAGCGCGGGCCACTGTGAGCGGCGCTGCCAGAGCGACGCGTAGTAGCCATCAGAGCCTGCGAGCTCGCAGCCGAGCACCCAAGGCGCTGTGCGCTCGCGCCGGCTGACGAATGGCGCGAGATACTGGCGATGCAGATCGCGACTGAGCCGCCGCTTCACCGCGAATGATGCGGGCAAGAGCACGCGCGGCGAAAAGTTCAAGACGCGATACAAGAAGCGACCGACGAACGAGCGCACGAAGCCCGAGATCTTACGCACCGAGGGTTCTTCGGCCATCGACCAAAGCCAGGTGTTCATCACCACCAAGCGCTTGAAGCGCGCAGGCTCTTCCAACGCAGCACCCACGCCGATAGGTCCACCGAAGTCGTGCACGACAAGCGTCACGTCGCGCAAGTCGAGCGCGCGCACGAGCTGCGCGAGCCGGCGCGCGTGATCTTCGGGCTTGTAAGCTGCGTGCTCGGGCTTGTCCGACAAGCCGAAGCCGAGATGATCGAGCGCGATGCAGCGGAAGCGCCCACTGAAGTGCTTCACTTGGTCGCGCCACTCGAAGGACCACGACGGGGTACCATGCACGAAGAGCAGCGTCTCGCCGGTGCCTTCGTCGATGTAATGCAAGCGCTGACCGTCGAGCTCGATGTAGCGAGACTTGAACGGATAGCGCTGGCGGTCGAGCCACGGGGTCGCGGGGCTGGCCGTAGCAACAGTGAGCGCGGTAGTCGTCATGCGAGGTTTTCTCCTGAGATAAAACCTAGTCGGGCGCCGCTCGGTCTGGCATGGTAGTTTTGTACTATGCGGAAGCTTGGGCCACCCCTAGCGAGCCAGCTGGCGGAGCTCGCCCGCACAAGCGAGGACCTGCCGAGCTTTCGTGCCGGCGTGCTGGCGTGCTTGCGCGAGGTGGTGCCAGCGGACGTCAGCCTATTCCACGAGCTGTCGCCGCGCAGTCCGCTCTCGCGCGCAGCGATGATCAACGTGAACGTGGAGTGGCTGAGCGCGTCGCTGTCGACCTGGGACGAGATGGCCGTACTGTTCGGCGCGATCGTCAACGATGGCCAAGCGCACGGCGGTGTGGGCTTGGCACGCCGCGCATTCAAGGGCCGCACAGCAGTCCGGCGCGAGTGGACCAAGCGCATCGCACCGCTCGGCGTCACCGACCTCGTCATGCTGCACCTCGTGGTGCACGAGCGCGTCATCAGCGCAGTCGTGCTCGGCCGCAAACGCGTACGGGCGGTGTTCTCAGACAGCGAGCTCGACACGCTCGCGCAGCTCGCGCCGATCTTGAGCGTGTGTGATGCCTGGCTGCAGCAACGTGCGGGTGCACCTGCGGGCATGCCGGTCGCGGTGCGCTGCATGGACGGGCGGCTGACAACTCGCCAACAAAGCATCGTCGAGCAGGTTGCGCTGGGTCACGCGGATCACGAGATCGCCGCAGCGCTACAGATTTCACCGAACACCGTACGCAACTTGCTGGTGACGATCCGCGCGCGGCTGGGCGCGGCCAACCGCGCAGAGGTGGTCCACCGCGCAGTGTTTCGTTAGCGGCCCGAGTGCTAGAATCCAGGGCATGGCGAACATACAAAGCGTAGTAGCCGACATCACCCGCATGCGGATCGACGCCATCGCCAACGCTGCCAACGAGACCTTGCTTGGTGGCGGCGGTGTAGACGGCGCCATCCATCGCGCAGCCGGACCGCAGCTGTTGGCTGCATGCACTGCACTGCCACAGAAGCGCCCCGGCGTGCGCTGCGAGACCGGCGAAGCGCGCATCACGCCCGGCTTCGACCTGCCCGCACGTTATGTCATCCACACCGTCGGGCCGATCTGGCAGGGCGGCCACGCGAACGAGGAGGAGCTGCTCGCCGGCTGTTACCGCTCGGTGGTGTCGCTGGCCGCTGAGCACAAAGCGACCGAGCTAGCGTTTCCCGCGATTAGCTGCGGGGTGTACGGCTTCCCCAAGACGCGCGCTTCCGAGATCGCGGTCCACACGTTGCGGAGCCTGCCTCTGGATGACCTCGGAATTCACAAGGTTTCTCTGGTGGCCTTTGACGGGGACATGATGCGCCTCTACGAAATCGCGCTGAGCGAGTAACGCTGGCCCGCCCTCACAAACCGCGCGTTTTCGCGTATGTTGGCGCGCGTGACCGCAAGCCGACCCAGCACTGTTAAAGCCTACCTGAGCGAGCTGCCTGAAGACCGGCAGAGCGCGCTTACCCGCGTGCGCAGCGTCATTCGCAAGCACTTGCCCCGCGGGTTCGAAGAGATCATGCAGTACGGGATGATCAGCTATGTGGTCCCGCTGTCGCGGTACCCGGACACGTACAACGGGCAAGCGCTGACGCTGGCTTCGCTCGCCTCGCAGAAGAGCCATATGGCCGTGTACTTGATGGGTGTGTACAACAATGCGGAGCTGCGGACCTGGTTCGAGTCGGCGTACGCAAAGAGCGGCAAAAAGCTGGATGCCGGCAAGTCGTGTGTGCGCTTCAAGAAGCTCGACGATCTCGCGCTCGACGCGGTCGCCGGCGCGGTCGAGCGTGTCTCGGTCGCTGACTTGATCGCGATGAGCGAAGCAGCTCACGGCGGCAAGAAACCCGCCGCGAAGCCAAAAGCCAAGCCGGCCGCGAAGCCACAGGCCAAGGCCAAGCCTGCGAAGGCCTCCAAAACCAAGGCCCCCAAAAGAGCGCCTGCAAAATCCTAGGTTGTAACCATGCGAATCAAAGCTTTGCTCTTCATCTCCGGATTCCTCGCGACTGGGTCGTCTTGCAAGGACGACGAACCGATCGCTGCCAAGGAGGATGCAACGGTCACCGCCGCGACGAGCGAAGACGCCAGCATGGGCGCAACGATGTGCGTCAAAGAAGAAGCGTGCAAAGACCTGATCACCAGCTTCTTCCAATATCCCGCCTGTTGCTCACCGCACGTGACTTGCGGCTACGAGATCAACTTCGACGACGCGTTCTTCGAGGTCTACCCGCAGGCGCGCGATGTCCTGTTCGACCTTGCGAGCGACGATCCGGAAGGCAAGTGCGTGCCGGAAAAGTTCGTGTTCCCGGAGAAGCCTGGCACCTACGATCACCGCATCGAGCTCGAAGGCCCCGCGGAAAACGACATCCTCGTCGCAGCAGAGTGCGAGTCGCGCGGCTTCTGGGTGTTCACCCTGCCCGGCTGTTGCATGCCGGACAACCGCTGCGGCATCTCGACCGACGAGGTCGCGCCGACGTTCGAGCTCCTGCTCGAGGGTGAAAGCGCGCCGTATGCGAAGCCCGAGTGCGTCACGGCCGACGAGCTCAACACGCAATTCAAAGCATCGAGCCTGGATGAGTTTGCGCGCATTCCAGCGACCAGCGGCGCGGCCTGCGATCACCAAGCACTCGCCCAAAAGATACCGCGCTACGTACGCATGAACAGTCGCTAGCGAGGCCCTGGGATCTTGAGCCCGCGTTGCACGGCAGGCCGCTCCACGAACTTGGCGAGCACGCGCTGCACGTGCGGGTAGCGCTCGATGCCCACGAGCTCACCAGCACCGTAGAAACCGATCAGGTTGCGCACCCAAGGAAACGTTGCGATGTCGGCGATCGTGTATTCGTCCATCAGCCACTCGCGATCGGCGAGCCGCGCGTCGAGCAGCTGGAGCACACGCCGCGACTCTTCAACATAACGATCACGCGGTCGCTTGTCCTCGAAGTCGCGGCCCGCGAACTTATGGAAGAAGCCGACTTGCCCAAACATCGGGCCGACCGCAGCCATCTGAAACATCAGCCACTGCAGCGTCTGGTAGCGCAGGTTCGGATCGCTCGGATAAAAGCGCCCCGACTTTTCCGCGAGATAGACCAAGATCGCGCCTGACTCGCTGAGCGCGAGCGGCGCGCCGCTGGGCCCATTCGGATCGATGATCGCCGGGATCTTGCCCGCAGGGTTGAGCGACAGAAACTCAGCCGACTTCTGGTCGTTGGTGTCGAAGCTGACTAGATGCGGCTCGTAAGGCAGCCCCGTTTCTTCCAGCATGATCGACGCCTTTACGCCGTTGGGCGTGGGCAAAGAGTAGAGCTGGATGCGATCGGGATGCGCGGCGGGCCACTTGTCCGTGATGCGATAAGCACAGAGTGAGCTCATGATGGATCGCTCCTGACGGCGACCCGAAATGATAGCGCACCGAGGCGCGACTGCACGCGAGCTCAGGGCCGCAGCGCGAAGCAGTAAATGCCGCCGTAGCCACCTGCCGAGCCGACACACGGCGCGCGCACGCCGCCCATCTCGATCAGCGAAACACAGGGAGCGCAGCCGCCATCAGCGGCAGATGACATCCAGTTCACGCCGCTCACCTCGCGTGGCCAGGAGTGCCCGCACCACGGCATGCCCTCCTCCTTCTTGTTCGTCCAATCATTGCAAGTCGAGCCCGTGTCGGTGCTCTTGAGCATGCCCTGCGCGTTGGTGCCGGTCAGGATCTGATGGTTGTCCGGGCAATCGTCGGTGCAGCCCTCCGCGCCATCGCGGTGGTTCGGGATCCCGTTTTCATTCGGCAGATCATCGATGATCACAGGGTCCGCGCCGCGCGGGCGCTCTTGCAACAAGTCAACTTTATTGGCGGCAACCAAGCGACCCAAGCGGTCATACCAAGGGCCTTCGCCCACGCGATCCTTGGCGTGGATCGGGCCGCCGTTGGGACCACCCGCGGTCGCGCTGAGGAACGCTCGCCAGGGTTTTGCACCCGCGCCCGGGAGCGCCAGCTCCGCAGTTTGCCGGCAGATCTCGTCGGCGCCTTCGAGCCCGGTGCTCTTGCCGAAGCGCAGGTCACCTCCGAAGCCCTGATCACTCTTCGAGAGCGTGCGCATGGCGCCGACGCTGGTCACGAAGAAGCTAAAGCGCTCTTCCATCGCTGCCGCGCCGCCCGCACCCGCGCTGCCGGACGAACCTGCATTGCCAGGTGATCCTGCAGCGGCACCACCCTTGCCCGCTCGCCCGCCGGTCCCAGCTGCAGCGCTGGAACCCGAAGCGCCGCCAGCACCCGCTCCACCGGCGCGGCTGGCCTTGTTGCCCGCGGCGGCGAGGCTGCCCGCTGCAGGCGCTGGGCGTCCGCCGCCACCAGCTGCAGCACCGGTCAGCCCAGCGCCTGCCCCTGCACCCGCGCTCGTGCTCTGCGGTCCCGCACCAGCCGTCACGCCGGCTTCCGGCTCCGTACCGCCACAAGCCAAAACGCCCAGCGCAAAACATCCGACGCGGGCGAGCTCTTTGAGTTGAAAAAAGGTTCGATCCACAGCTCGTGAGGAATGATGCCGCGAGCGCTGAAATTCGATCCAAAAATCGTTCCCGCTGCGGCCGATGGGCAGATCAGGGCTTCCCGTATCCACCTCCGGACGGTGTCAAAACGACAAAGATGTCCCCCGGCTGCATCTCGGTTTCGTCTGCGTAGTCCAGCGGCTCGCGCTGGCCGTCGCTGCGTTCGACCCAGCTCTGCCCCACCTCGCCCGGCCCGCCCCCGGCCATGCCAAAGGGCGGTGCTTTGCGCCGGCTGGCCAGGATCGCCGCCGTCAGCGGCTCGAGAAAGCGGATTCGGCGCAGCGCCCCATCGCCGCCGCGGAAGCGCCCTGCGCCGCCCGAGCCCCTGCGAATCGAGTGCTCCTCGACACGCACGGGGAAGCGAAACTCGATCACCTCGGGATCGGTCATGCGCGAGTTGGTCATGTGCGTCTGCACCGCAGCGGTGCCGGCGAAACCATCACCAGCGCCCGAGCCACCAGCGATCGTCTCGTAATACTGATAGCGCTGATCGCCGAACGTGAAGTTGTTCATCGTGCCCTGCGCTGCAGCCATGATCCCGAGCGCGCCGTACAGCGCATCCGTGATGTGCTGCGAAGTCTCGACGTTGCCCGCAACCGTCGCAGCCGGTAGCTGCGGCGCGAGCAGTGAGCCCGCCGGGATGATCACCTCGATCGGGCGCAGACAACCCGCGTTCATCGGGATGTCCGACCCGACCAGCGTGCGAAACACATACAACACGGCCGCGTACGTGACCGCGGGGGGCGCGTTGAAGTTACTCTCGAGCTGCGGGCTCGTACCGTGGAAATCGACACGCGCTTTGCGCTGCAGCTTGTCCACGCTGACGCGCACCTGGATCACGGCGCCGTTGTCCATCGGGCAACGAAACTCCCCATCGGACAGCGCGCTGATCGCACGGCGCACGCTCTCTTCGGCGTTGTTCATCACGTGCTCGGTGTACGCAGCCACCGTCCGCAAGCCGTACTGCGCGACCATCCGTAACAGCTCCTCGCGACCCTTCTCACAAGCGGCGATCTGCGCGCGCAGATCCGCGACGTTCTGGTCGGGATTACGCGCCGGATAACGCGCGCTGCCGAGCAATGCCCGCAGCGCTTGTTCACGCATGCGCCCCTGCTCGACGATCTTGAAATTGTCGATCAGCACGCCCTCTTCTTCCACGTTGCGCGAGTGCGGAGGCATCGAGCCCGGCGTGATGCCCCCGATGTCCGCGTGGTGCCCGCGCGCCGCGACGAAGAAGATCACGTCGCTGTCAGCGGCATCGAAGACCGGCATCACCACGGTCACATCCGGCAGGTGCGTACCGCCGTTGTACGGGTCGTTGAGCATGTACACATCGCCCGGGCGCATGCGTCCTGCGTTGCGTGCGATCACCGTCTTGATCGACTCGCTCATGCTGCCGAGGTGAACAGGCATGTGCGGCGCGTTGGCGATCAGGTCGCCGTTGGCGGCGAAGAGCGCGCACGAGAAGTCGAGACGCTCTTTGATGTTCACCGAATACGCGGTATTCGCGAGCCGCACGCCCATCTGCTCGGCGATCGACATGAACAAGTTGTTGAACAGCTCGAGCAGCACTGGGTCGACCGTAGTGCCGATCGCGGGCGCGACAGCACGCGGGCGAATGCGCTCCAACACCAGGTGATTTCGCGGCGTCACGTGCGCTTGCCAGCCCAGATCGACCACGGTCGTAGCGTTGGCATCGGCGATGATCGCGGGCCCTGCGATGGTTTGCCCAAGCGCGAGCTGCTCGCGTACGAACACCGCAGCCGAGCGGCTCTCGCCCTCGCTGTACATCTGACATGTCGCCACGGGCTCGCCGCTCGCAGCGGCAGCAGGTGGATCCACCCAGTCCACGTCGAAGGTCTTGCCGATGGCTTCGACCGAGACCGCCTCGACGATCAGCGCGCGGTCCGCCATCAGAAACGAGAACCTGCGCTTATACGCGGCTGCAAACTCGGCGCGCATCGCTTCTTCATCGGTCAGGGCAACCACCACGGCGGTGTCCGTGCCGAGGTACTTCAGGTGTGCGCGGCGCACGATCTCGATCTGCGCGTGCGCTACGCCTTGCTGTTGTACTTCGGCACGCGCGCGCTCGGCCAGCTGGTCTGCGAGCTGCTCTAGGTCCGCGCGGCTCTCACCGCCGAGCGGCCGCTCGAACGCGTGCTCGTGCATAGCCGTGATGTCCGCGAGGCCCATGCCGAACGCCGAGAGCACCCCCGCGAGCGGATGGATGTAGATGCGCTTCATCCCGAGCTCGTCCGCGATGCTGCACGCGTGCTGGCCGCCGGCGCCGCCGAAGCACGCGAGCGTGTACGCGGTGACATCGTAGCCGCGCTGCACCGAGATGAATCTAATCGCGTTCACCATGTTCGCGACCGCGATTTGCAAACAGCCCGCGGCCACGCTCGTCGCGCTGACCTGCGCGCCGCTGTGCTGGGAGACCTCGCGCGCCAGCGCTGCGAACTGCAGCGCCACGAGCTCGCGCTCGATCGGCGCATCGGCCGCGGGCCCGAACACGCGCGGGAAGTACTCCGGCTGGATGCGACCGAGCATCACGTTGCAGTCGGTCACGGTCAGCGGGCCGCCGCGCCGATAACAAGCAGGACCTGGGTTCGCGCCGGCCGACTCCGGACCCACACGCAGGCGCTGCCCGTCGAAGCTCACGATCGAGCCGCCGCCCGCAGCGACAGTGTGGATCGACATCATCGGCGTACGCATCCGCACGCCCGCGACCAAGGTGTCGAGCTCGCGTTCACAATCGGCGAGGCTCTTGCCCGCGAAGTGCGAGACATCGGTGGAGGTGCCGCCCATGTCGAAGCCGATGCAGCGATCGAAGCCAGCGGCCAGCGCTGTTCGCACCATGCCAACGATGCCACCGGCAGGGCCGGACAAGATCGCATCTTTGCCCTCGAAGTGATCGGCCCGTGCCAAGCCACCATTCGACTTCATGAAGTAGAGTGGAACCTGCTGGAGCGCAGAGGCGACCTGCCGCACGTAGCGGCGCAAGATCGGCGACAGATACGCATCGACCACGGTGGTGTCCCCGCGCGGCACGAGCTTCATCAGCGGGCTCACCTCGTGCGAGGTAGAGACTTGCTCGAAGCCGAGCTCGCGCGCGATCTCGGCCGCGGCTTGTTCGTGCTGTGGCGAACGCCAAGCGTGCATGAACACGATGGCAATTGAACGAAAGCCGCGTACGTACGCTACAGCGAGCTGGCTCCGCAAGCTGTCGCGTTCGATCGGCACCAGCACTTCGCCCTGCGCGCTGACCCGCTCGTCGACCTCGATCACCTGCGTGTAGAGCAGCGAAGGCAGCTGGATATCGAGCACAAACAGCTTGGGACGAGCTTGATTGCCGATGCGCAGCTGGTCGCCGAAGCCCCGCGTGATCGCGAGCACCGTCGGCTCGCCTTTGCGCTCCAAGAGTGCGTTGGTCGCGACCGTCGTGCCCATCTTCACGCACTCGATCGCCGCGCTCGGCAACACTTGCTCGGCGCGCAGACCGAGCAAGCGCCGAATGCCCGCGATCGCCGCATCGGGGTATTGCCCGGGGTTTTCGGACAAAAGCTTGGTCGTGACGATCGTGCCATCGGGTCGACGACCGGCCACATCGGTGAAAGTGCCACCGCGATCGACCCAAAACTGCCAAGCGCTTTGCCCTGCATCCATCTCGGCAACCTCACCCAACGCACCTTGATCGGCATCACCACCGACGGATGATCCCGACCATCAACTGAACGAGATTAAACCCCGAAGAACGCCACGAGAATTATTGGGCTTCTCTTGGCGTCTGCTGGCGCCTTTTGGCGATTAATCTCTCGCATTCCGCATTTACGCCTCAAACAGCAATACGTCCTGACCAAATCGCCATGCGACACAGCCTAAAATCGTCAGTCAGCGAAAGCTGTAACTTTCGACAGGTTAGTGGCAGCATTCACACTGGCTGGCACTACTGCTCCCAATCTTTCGTGGTGGATCGCGCAGGGCCCGGTTTTCACAGGGTCCGTGGGCGACGAAGGAATGGCCACTCCCCTTTCGAGGAGCACAGGGGCGCTGTGGAAAGCGGGAACAAGCGAGGCGCCGCGAAAGATTGGGAGCAGTAGTGCTAGGGGGCCACATGGACAAGAGCGGTTCAGCGCGTAAGCGCATCCGTACCGACGAGTTCTCGCGCCTTCTGTTCGAGGAGGCGTCGGACGGATTCTTTCTCGCGAGCCCAGCGGGCGACATCATCGAGGTCAATCGCAGCGGACACAGCATGCTCGGCTATCCGTTCGGCGAGCTGACCGGCGTAAACGTGCGCGACGTGTTCATGCCGAATGAGCACGAGCGCTTGTCTGCCGTATGGGGCCAGCTTGTACTCGGATCCACCTTGCAAGAGGTCTGGCCGATGGTCCGTAAAGACGGATCGGTCGCGCGCGTGGAAGTGTCAGCTCAACTGTTGAGCAATGGCTCTGTGCTGACAGTGGTTCGCGATCGGCGCGGGCGCGACGAGTCAGAGGCCAAGCTGCGTTCGATCCTGGACACAGCACCTGACACAATTCTGACTGTCGACCGCCAGGGTAAGATCCTGTTCGTCAACCGCACGTATCCACCGTTCACCGAACAAGACGTGGTGGGCGCGAGTTGCTTCGACTTCGTGCCGCCCAGTGCGCGCGCACGTGTACGCGCTGCGATCGAGCACGTCTTCACGACCGGCCAGCTCGATGAATACGAAGTGATGACGCCGCCGGACGAGCACGGCCAGCGCTGGTCTTCCGTGCGCGCCGGACCGCAGATCCAAGGCGACGAGGTCGTCGCGGTCACGCTGTGCGCGAGCAACATCAGCAGCTACAAGCGCGAGCAAGCGCGCGCACGCGAGCTGCTGGATCGCGTGGCCAAGATCGCGCGCCTGGTTCCCGGCCTGGTGCTGCAGTACCAGCTGTGGCCAGACGGCAGCGCGTGTCTTCCCTATGCGAGCGAACGCATCCGCGAGCTGTTCGGCGTCACACCGGACGACGTGCGCGAGGACGACGCAGCGCTCTGGGCTGTCGTACACCCCGACGATCGCGCGGGCGTGCGTGCTACGCTGCAGCGCTCGGCGGATGCGCTGGAGCCGTGGCAACACGAGTTTCGCGTGCTGCACGGTGATCAGGAGCATTGGCTGTTCGGCAGCGCGATGCCCGAGCGGCAGAGCGACGACTCGACACTCTGGCACGGCTTCATCACCGACGTGAGCGACCAAAAGCGCGCCGAGCAACATGCTCGCGCGCTGCATGAGCAGCTGGTGCAAGCGCAGAAGATGGAGACGGTCGGGCAGCTCGCAGGCGGCGTCGCGCACGACTTCAACAACCTGCTGACCACCGTGGTCGCGTTCGTGGAGCTCGCCCAGGAAGAGCTGCCTCCGAACGCACGCCTGCGCGAATACCTCGAAGGTGTGCTCGGAGCGACAGCGCGCGGCGCCGAGCTCACGCAGCAGCTGCTCGCGTTCGCGCGCAAGAAGATGGTGCAGCCCGAGACCACTGATCTAAACGCCGTGTTGACGCGCATGGCACCGATGCTGAAGCGCCTGCTCGGCGAGCACATCGAGGTCGAGCTCGAGCTGGCGCCGGCGCTCGGCTCGGTCAAAGTCGATGTCGGCAGCATCCAACAAGTGATCATCAACTTGGTCGTGAACGCGCGCGACGCCATGCCGAACGGCGGCAGGCTCGCGCTCGAGACCCACAACAACCGAGCGCTCTCGGGCGCATTGCAAGTCGCGCTGAGCGTGACCGACAGCGGCACAGGCATGCGACCCGAAGTGCGCGCGCGTCTGTTCGAGCCGTTCTTCACCACCAAAGGCCCGAGTCAGGGCACCGGGCTCGGGCTCGCGATGTGCCACGGCATCGTGCAGCAGGCGGGCGGGCAGATCGAGGTAGAGAGCGAAATCGCAGTGGGCACGCGCTTTACGATCCAGCTGCCGCGTCAGCTCGCGCCCGCGATGAACGCGAATGCAGAACCGCAAGCGCGTGGTGAAGGCACAGGCAACGAGACCGTGCTGGTGGTCGAAGACGAAGCCATGATCCTGCGCGTGGCCAAGACGGCGCTCGAGCGCCGCGGCTATCGCGTGTTCTGCGCGAAGAATGGCGCCGAAGCGCTCGAGCTCGCGCGCAGCACCGCGACGCGCATCGACATGTTGATCACCGATGTCGTGATGCCGGCGATCGGCGGACCGGAGCTGGCCGCGCGACTGACTGAGCTGCGCCCCGAGGTGAAGGTGTTGTTCACTTCGGGTTACGCGGAGAACCAGCTCGGCACGCACGGCGTCTTGAGCGAGGGGGTCAACTTCATTCAGAAGCCTTACACCTTCGCGCACCTGGCCCAGCGCGTGCGCGAGCTGCTCGACGCGCGCGCGTAAGCCGACTGGCACGTGAAGCGGGCCAAGGGCACACTGCGGCATGCATGTGATTCTGTTCGATATCGACGGCACGCTGCTGCGCGGCTTCGGCATCGGCTCGCGCGCGATGCTGCGCGCAGGCCGAGCCATTTGCGGCCTGAAGTTCGACCTGGAAGGCGTGATGATCGGCGGCGGGCTCGATCCAATCATCTATCGTGAGGCCGCGGTCAAGATGGGTCGGGGCGACCATCACACTCTGCACGATGCATTTCGCGACCGTTACCTGGACGAGCTCGAGCGCGAGCTGCGCGAGCTGATCGCGAACGAGCGACTGCCCACCGTAGCCGAAGCGCCGCTGCTCCACGCCGCCGCTGCCGGCATCCGCCGCCCTGAGCTGCTGCCCGGAATCCACGCGCTGTTGCAAGCATTGTCCGGTCGCGACGACGTCGCAGTCGGCCTGCTCACCGGCAACTACCAGCGCGCTGTGCCGCTCAAGTTCGCCGCGGTGGGCCTCGACCTCCAAGCATTTGTCGCCGGCGGCTTCGGCGACGACGCGGATACGCGTCCCGGGCTCTTGCCTGTCGCATTGCAGCGCATGGAGCGCGCGCTCGGTGTTGGCCTGCACGCGAAGAACGTGGTCGTTGTGGGCGACACGATCCGCGATGTCGACTGCGCGCTACAGAACGGCAGCCGTTGCTTGGCGGTCGGCACAGGACTGCGGCCCTTGGAAGAGCTGCAGCGAGCCGGCGCGCACCGCGTAGTCGCCGACCTCAGCGACCCCGAGGCACTGCTTTCGATGCTCTGAGCGCACGCACCACGAGCTCGCGGAAAAACGTGCAGGCGGGATCGTTGTGCGTGCGGTCGTGCCATCGAGCTCGCAGCTCAGCGGCGCTGGAAAGCCGGCGAGCGTGAGCGGCATGTTCTTCGCGACATCGACGCCAAGCTGATCATCGGTGCGCTGCTCTTCGGCGCTGGCTGGGGCCTCGGCGGCTACTGCCCCGGTCCGGCGATCGTCTCACTGCCAGGGGGCGGTATTTCCGCCCTCACGTTTGTTTCCGCGATGGTGGTCGGCATGTTTGCCACTGCGAAGCTCGAACACCACGCATCACCCAAGGCCTAAGTACCTGAAGCTGTGGGCTGCAGGGCCGGCTGGCATCAACGTTGCAGCATCGGCCGCATGGGCATTCTATTTCAGATAAGCGAGCTGAGCCGGAAACGTCGCCGCGCCGTGCGCGCTCGAATCCGGTCCAAGATTCGAGCGGTCCAGCCAGAGGGCGAGCTGACCGAGTACCGCGGTCGCGAGTCGTACGAGCAGCAATCGTCTGACGGGCGTGGTGGTCAGAGCGGCATGTTCGACCAACCGGACTATCCGCCACGGCAGCTCGCGGGCGGCGAGGAGCCCACGCAGGACGACGGCCAGCTGGTCACGCTAGAGGACCGACTGCCCTCGATCCCGCCGGAGGAGCCCAGCCTCAGTGGAGAGCCTCCCACCCGACACTGACGTCTCGCGCGTGAGGGCGTGCGGCAGCTCCGCCACGCCCTCACTCACTTAGGCGCGCAGCTCCATGAGCTCGCCCGGACTGTGAATGGTCGCATCTGCCACCGCACCAACACCGCCGATGAAGTCTTCGGTCTTGTCGGAGTAGCCGAACTTCGTCACCGGTGCGCTGCCGCCTTTCATGGGATAGCCATCTTCGCCGGCCTTTACGCCCATGGCGTTCATCAGGGTGCAGAAGTACTTGTTGATCGGCGCGTTCGCCACCATCGCCGATGTGCCGGTGGACTGCGTGGTCCCGTTGATCATCTGCTCCGAGCTGCCATCGCTGCACGCAGACATGCTGTTGCCGCCTGTAAGATCCGCAGCAGCAGGGCCATCCGGATCGACGTTGATGATCCAGCCAGTCTTGAAGTACCCACCCGCGCCGCCAGCTTGGATGATCGGCGCATTGTTGAGGTTGTGGGCGTTGCCGTCCGACATTTCGTTGAACCACACCGCCGCAGAGTTATCGAGCACCGTGCCCGAGCCTTCGGGAATGCTCTCGAGCATCTTCACGAGGTTCGTGAACTTCTGCGTGTAGTAACCGTCGACCTGCAACAGCATCTTGACCGCGTTCGGCAGGCAGTTGCCCTGCATGCCCGCGTTATCGAGACGATGCGAGAGCGAGTGCGATTCGGTGTTGATGCCGAGCCCGCTGAACACGTAGTTGCCCGGGTATTTCATGAAGATCACCGGATTCGCATTGCACGAGGCGGAGAGCGCCGCGATCGCCGAGTAGACATCGGCCGTGTCCATGCCCGTGCTGACCTCGGCCGTGAGGATGTCAGAGCCCAGGCCGCGCATAGACGCCTTGCTCACGTTGCTCTGCGCCGCGCCGAGCATCATCGCCAGGTCTTCGCTGCATTGGCCCTTTGCCACCAGCGCGCCGGTGTCACTGAGCAGCGCTTTCCAGGCCTCGAGCTTCTGCTTGTCGGCGCTGCTCATGTCGAAGCGCGCGAGCGTATCCAGATCGTCGCGCACCAAGTCCACGATGCTCTTGCCGCGGATGGCTGCATAGCTGTCCGGCGACATGGGCGCACCTTGCGTAAACAAACCCGTGAGGCCGCTAAAGGCCTGGGTCGCGTTCAGCCCGCGGAACGAAGTCTCAGCAGCCGAATACGAGATCGCAGCCTGCGGCGAGTCGTTCTGGCCTGCGGTGTTCAAGAGCAGCGGCACACCCTTCGGGCTCAGCTGCTGCGCCATCACGTGATCGAGCGAGGGCCCTATCGGCTTGGCATTGAACTTGGTCGCTTGCTCGAAGCTGAATGGGTTATTGCTGTTGGGCGTGACCGGCTGACACGTGAAGAACGAGCCAACGATCTGCGTGTGTGAGTCGTTGCCCTGACCCCGGGTCATGTTGGCGGTCCACTCGTTCATCGAGCGAATGCCGCGCGGCATCAGCAGCTTCTTCGCGTACGGCGCGAGAGGTGCGAGCGTGGTCGGCATGAGGTCTGCTGCGGTGAGCTCGCCGTGCGACTTCGCTGGAAACCACTGGTTCGTCACGCAACCGTAGTGCGTGAACATCACGATGAAGCGCTTGGGCGGCGCGCCTGCAGCGGCTGGCAAGCCCTGCGCTTTCGCAGAGCGCTCGGCGAGTGAGCTGAGAAACGGCGCAGTCAGAATCGCACCGCCGAGGCCGCGCAGGAAGATCCGCCGACTGACTGGAATATTCGCGTGTTTAGGCATGGCAGAGCTCCCTCATGGTGTGGCGCGCGCCCGCAAACGGAACGAGTCCGCTTGGGTCAAGTCAGCGAGCAGGCTGAGAATCGTGTAGTTGTTCTGACCGAGCTTCATGTTGAGCTGATCCACCAAACATTGATCGCTGGAGCTCGGCTCACGTCCGAACGCGTAAGCCACCCAGCCGCGTGCGTACAGCTGCTTGGATTTGGGCGTTTCAGCGACCTGCTGCATCAGCTCGAGCGGCGAAGTCACGGCCGCCGTCTTGCCGTCGCCGAGCATGACCGTGGTGTTGGTCACCGACGCATCGATCGCGCCGCCGCGCGGGTCCATGCTCTGCCACTTGCCAATTCCATCATAATGCTCCAGTGCAAAGCCGAGCGGATTGATGATCGTGTGACAGCCTTGGCAGGCCGCGGGCTTGGTCAGCGCTTCCACGTATTCACGCTGCGTTTTGAAGTTGCCCGACACGCGCATCATGGTCGCGCCTGGTATCGGCGGGCCCGGATTGATGCCGAGCATGTACGTGGCGAGAAAGGCGCCGCGCAAGATGGGACTGGTCGCATCGTAGCCCGCGTACGAGCTCAAGAACCCGACGCGCGTCATGAAGCCCGGACGCTGCGCCGCGTCCAGCTGCACCTTGACTAGCTCGTCGCCGTACTTCGTAGCATCGAGCCCGTAGATCGCCGCGTTGTGCTTGTTCACGAACGCGACGTTGCTGAGCAGCAGATCCTTGAACGAGCCGCCGCTGAACGCGACCTCTTCGAAGAACGCATCGAGCTCGGCCTGCCAGCTCGGCTTCGCCTCTGCGGAGTACAGCGGATAGATCTTCTTATCGTGATCGATCTTCCACCAGTGGCCGCTGCCGCTCTCCATCTGCACCCAGTTGCGATGGAACGCCGCTATTAGCGGCCCCGACTTCTCGCGCACCATGATCATGCGCTGCGCTTGCGCGAGGATCTGCTGGCTGGTCTGCAGCTGATCGGCGTCTGCCGCATTGTTGAGCGCGGCGTCGGGGACTGAACCCCAGAGCAAAAACGACAGCCGCGTCGCGACCTCGTAGCTGGAGAGCCGGAAGCCTGCGGCATCTGGCGTGGTCGTCAGCTCAGGCATCATCAAGAACAAAGGCGACACCAAAAACCCTAACAAGGTGGTCTCGGCGACTTCTTCCGGTGTGCCTTGCGGCATGGTCTGTCCGAGCTTCGCGAAACGCGCGACTTCTGCATCCGTCAGCGGCCGGCGAAATGCTTTGCGCCCGAACGTGCGGATCGTCTTGTCGAGGCAGCCCGCAGCCGCCGGATCGCAATCGATGAATTTCGCGCGATTGGGACCCGTCAGCACCGTCTGCGCGAGCTGCGCTGCGACGTCTTGATAGATGCGCCAAGCATCGGGCGTCATCGCGCCGTCGGCATCTGCGACGAGCAGCTGTGCCAACGGCTTATTGTCGGCGCCGAGCCCGCGCACCCCGAGCAGATCACGCGCTACGGCTTCGTATTGCCGGTTCAAGAGCCGTGGGATCTGCGAGGTAGCGCCGACACCTGGCGCGCACACTCCAGGCGCTGCTGTGCCCGTAGGCGCGCTTGCAGCGCCAGAGGCGCCTGTTGTCCCGAGCGCTGACGTCCCTGCCGCACCGGCTGCCGCTGACCCGCTCGCCAGTGAGTCCGCACCATCCTGGGATCCACACGCTGTGAGCGGTGTCAGCAGCGTGGCGACCACCCCAAGCGCGATCGAAACTCGCCTCTGTTTCATCAGCCACGACCTTTGCCTGTGGGAGCCTGCCGCCCCGGGGTTATCGCCATGTGCCCTCGTCGCCGAGCCGCAGACCAAGCAAATGCGCCGAAGCTCGTGAGCACATGCCGGCTCGCAGCTGGATCGATCACAAAATCCGCAAGTTCCGACCGCTGCACGCGGAGGTGGGATGAAGCCGCCTTGTCGGGGTCAGGTCCAAAGCTCGGGGCGCCTGTTGTGTCGGCTGACATCGATCGCATCGAGCGCACCCATGCGGTGACACAGACTGGCACGCGCGACCTTGCAGAACGTCCGACGACTCCGCTCGCGTTTGGCTCGCGCTGTGCAGTGGTGGGCTGCGAACGGTTTCAACATCTACGGGGAGCGCTTAGATATGCGGATCACACCAGAGATCGTTGCATTGTTATGCTCACTCGCAGCCGTCGGCTGCACGAGCAATGTCTCAGACGAAGATCTCGACGCGCCATCCGGCGTCACACGACGCCGAGGATAACGACTCGTTCGCGTTCTTCAGCGGCGTGCTCTTGCAGATCTTCGATGTGAGCGATCCGACTGCACCCTCGTTGCAGCACAAGACGGTGATCGGCACGCGCGGCTCGAGCTCCGAGGCGCTCACCAATCACCTCGCGTTCACGTTCTTCGAGGACATGCTCGCGCTGCCCATGACCATCTGCGAAGGCGGCAGCGGTGGGTCGTTCGGCGACACGACCACTTTCTCGGGCTTGATCCTGTACGACGTCAGCTTAGATGACGGCTTGGTCGAGCGCGGCCGCGTGGCACACCCGAGCGCGACCGGCGGCTACGAGAATGCGACGTGCACAAACTGGTGGACGCGCGCGAGCTCGGTCGTGCAGCGCAGCATCTTCATGGACGACTACGTGTACTCGATCGCTGCCGACATCATGCGCGTGCAGAGCTTGAACGCGCTGGGCAGCGACGTGTCTTCGGTGCCGCTGATCAACTAGCTTTGGTGCGCGCGCGAAACGTGACCGGCGTATCTCCGGTCCAACGCTTGAACGCGCGATGGAACGCGCTGAGCTCGGAGAACCCGAGCTCAGCCGCGATCTGTTTGACCGAGCGCGACTCGTCTTTCAGCATTTCGCGGGCCATTTCTAAGCGCACGCCCTCGACCAACGTCGTAAACGTGCAGCCTTCCTCGAGCAGCCGCCGCCGCAGCGAGCGCTCACTGAGTCCGAGCGCGCTGGCGGCTTCGCGCATGCTCGGCGCGCGCGGCAAAGCACTCTGCAGCTGCTGAACGACGCGTGCGCGCAGTGACTCGTTCGCGAGCAGGCGTTCACGCAGGCGTTGCGCCTGGCGATCGAGCGAGACGTACAGCGCTTGGTTCGGTGCTCCGAGGCGATGCTCGAGCAGGTCAGCGTTGAAGCCGATGCCCGAAAACGGCTGTTCGAACTGCGCACGCCCTTGAAACAGCCGCTCGTACTCGTCGCTGTAGCTCGGCCGCGCGTGCGCGAACGAGATCTCCGGCACCTGCTTCGGCGATGCGCCCATCACCTGCAGCAGATACGCAAAGCCGGCGACCGCGAGATCGGCACGCACGCGCGCGCATTCTTCGCTCACGGCCAGCGGCTCGAAGCGCAGCTCGGCGAGCCCATCTTGCTCGCGAAACGAGAGCTCGGGCCGGTCGCCGAGGATGGCTTGCGAGCGCAACACGCTCGTGATGCCCATGCGCAGAGATGGGGCTGCAGCCACCAGCAGCGACACCAAGTCGAACTGCAGCATCGACGCGTGCTCGGCCCAATGCAAACCGAACGCCGGATCGCGCGTGAGCCGAACCGCAGCGCGCGTGAGATCGTCGAGGTCATCGACGCTCAGGTAAGCGTAATCGTTGGCCAGGAGGCTCAGGTTGCGCTGCGCCTCATCGAACAGCTCGGCCCGTGAGAAACCCAGCCGCTCGACTGCACCGACCAGCGCGCGCACGTGAATGGTCGAAACTCGCACCGTGCATGTTGTACAGCGCCCGCGCTGCGCTTGCAGCTACCAGCGGCGGCAAAGACTGTCCGTTTTGTTGCTCAGCCCAAACGGTCGAACCATGGCGACACCGGTGTATCGCGGCGGCGCTTACCCCACGCGGCCAGCTTTCGACCTGCCAGGCCAAAGCTCGACACAGATGTCGACCCGCACGTTCATGACTGACAAGCCTCTTGACGATCGAAAGGCAAGAGGGAATGCGATGCAGGACTGGATACGTCGAATCGCGCTGATCGTTGGGGCGAGCTCGCTGGGCTTTTTACCCTACGGCTGCGACGCACGTCTTTTTGAGGCACAGGCCGGGCTTGGGGCAAGCTTGCACAATGCAGCGGATGGCGGACAGGTCACTTCGGACAGTCCGGATCCGATGCAGCTCACAGCAGCAGTGGACGCGCTGCTGGATTATCGCAGGCCGGAGCTGCCGACGCTGGAATGCCCGGGTTTGTTCATCTCGGGGAGTTGTGGTGACGGTAGCTGCGACGGCCTGACCGAGACGCCGGAGAGCTGCCCGGCCGACTGCGTGTTCCACTTGGCAGGCGCGTACAACGACCTGCCGATCTGTCCACGCTTTATGGAGCTGACCGAGCCGCGCGACACCCACGCGGTGCGGCGCGCTGTGCGCGACGCTGTGGCGCAGGGCAAGCGCATCCGCGTGCTCGGTGCATCGCACTCGGCGAGCCAGCTGATCTGCGGCGATGGTGTCGCGCTGCGAATGAGTCAGTTTGCGGACGTAAACAAGTCCGAGCTGCGCGGCGATGTCGTCTACGTGCAGCCCGGCGTGCGGATGATCGAGCTCGGCGACTGGCTGCACACGCGCAACCTGTCGATCGGCTACACGCACATCGGTTTTCGCGACATCACGGTAGCAGGTGGGATCGGCACCGCAGCGCACGGATCGTCGCCGCTGCACAGCAGCGCGCTCTCGCAACGCTTGGAGTCAGTCACGGTGGTGCTGGCCGACGGAACGCTGCGCACGTTCGAACGCGCGAACACGCCCGAGCGATTGTTCCGCGCGTTCGACAGTCATCTCGGACTGCTCGGTGTGATCACCGAGGTCGGCATCCGTGTCGAGCCCGCGTTCAACCTGGACACACGCATCGACGTCTTGGATGAGAGCCAGCTGCTCAGCGCAGCATCGCCGCTGGCGCTCGTCGAGGGCTGCGACTTCGCTGAGATGAATTGGTTTCCTGGCCAAAGACAGCTGCTGCGTTGGTGCGGCAAGTCGACGCAAGCCGAAGCGCAACGCGCAGACAACACGCTGCTCGATCCGGGCGTATCCGGCTCGCTCGCGCCGATCGCGAAGCTCGGGCTGCACATCGGCACCTGCAGCAACGACATCAACGCGCTCCTCGAAGAAGCCCGCTTCGACGGGCTCAAGTCAGAGCCGCCGATCACGTTGACCGCACAAGACGGAACGGTGTCCCGCACGGATCACGCGATCGGCCCCGCGCACCGCATGATGTCTGCCGCGCTGATCCCACTGGACGGCAACAAGTATTTCCAGATGGATTGGGAAGTCGTCGTGCCGGAGAAGCACATGCACGAAGCCTTAAACATCGCGCGCCAGGTGTTCGACGCGCATTCCGTGCACTTGCCAGGTGTCGGCGTGTTCTTGCGCTTCACACGCGTCGAGCGTGGTGGGTTTCTTACCTACCACGGCGCGGGAGGCCCGTTTGTCGAGGGCGAGCGGGCGATGTTTTTCGAGACACCGGTCGCCGTGCCCGTGGGCTACACCGACGGCCAGCTCCGCGAGTACCTGCACATCTACGAGCAGCTGGCGGCGCTGTTCATTCGCTACTTCGGCGCGCGGGCGCACTGGGGCAAGAACCTAGACTCGCTGTTCGATCTGCAGCGCACGCTCGGTACCTATGGCGAGCGCATCGATGCGATGAACGAGGCTGTAGCCGAGCTCGACCCTTACGGCGTGTTCGCGAATCAGTTCGCAGAGCGCGCAGGCATCCGCTGGCCACATGCGGGCGAAGATTTTGCGCGCGCGCTCGGCGCCAGTACATGTGCGTGCGGCGTGACGGCAGAACCTGTGTGCGAATATGGGACGCGCCGCACTTTCGCGAACGCATGTCGCGCAGCTTGCAGCGGCGTCGCGAGCGCCGGGCTGATCAGCGGGGCATGTGCCGAGCTCGAGTGGGATCAGTGTTCACTGATCGACGAGCAGACATGCGTCTGGCGCAAGCAAGGCGCGACTGTGGATCGTACGCGCGCGCCCGTGCTGCGCTACTGAGCTTATCAACCTGCAGCTTGCTGCTGCGGAAGCACGAGGCCGAGGCCTGCTGCACGCCAGGCCTGCGTGCCGCCCGTGAGGTTGTAGACCTCTTTGCAACCGTGCGCCGTTGCCAGCTGCGCTGCGAGCTTGCTGCGCGAGCCAGCTGCACACACGAAGATCAGCTTGTCGCGTTGTAGATAAGCCTTGGGGCTCTGACGCAAGCGGCTGAGCGGCGCGTGCTGCGCACCAGCGATGTGGCCGGTGATCCACTCAGTGTGCTCGCGAACATCCACGACGAGCGCCTCGCCCGACTCGACGAGCTTGGCAGCAGCTTGGGGCGTGATTGTTTGGAACATGTGTCTTGTATAGTGAACCACCGGCGCAGCGTCAATCCGTTTGTCGCCGTCTCGCCGCGCCGCCGACGATCATCTACCCATAACCATTGAGCTTTCTGCACCGTCAGCCAATGTGGGCTTGCGCGACGCAAAACTGGACAAACGGGTGAAGCGACGCTCAGGCCGGGCAAGGCGCCTCCAGTTTCGTAGACGCCCGAAAACGAATTGCTCGAGACAATTTGCAAGTGATTCGCATTATCAAGTATAGTCGACCCAGCACGGCACGGCTGTTGCAGAACACCGCAACACTTGGGAGCCACCGTCGAGAGCAGACGCGGCCAACACCCCCCATTACGAAAGGCATCGCAGTGAGCTCCGAATTCCTTGAAAGGCTGCAGGCAGCAGCGACTTCGTACACCCCCACCGACGACATCGGGCTGGACGAGAGTTGCCCGGCACAAGCGGACGGATCCGACGACGCCATCACTGCCGCATTGCGCGGGCAGCTTGACCGGGTGCTCGAAGAACTGTGGTCCTTCGCGGACGACGACACGGCGTTCACGGGCGATAGCGTCGCAATGGCGCAGCTCGCGATGCGGCTATGCCGTCTTTACCCACAGTCTGAGCCACCAGCTCAGCGCATCGCGCTCCGCACACGCGTGCTGGAGCTTTACGATCGCGAAGCGCAGATCGCGCGTGAGCGCGTACGCATGACGCGGCGCGAAGCGGAGCTGCTTCACTATCTATTGAGTCATCGTGAGCGCGTGGTCTCGCGCTACGAGCTGATGGAGCACGTGTGGGGCAAGCGGCTCACCGGAGCGGCGGCGCGCACCGTCGACATCCACGTGCATCGCCTGCGCTCTAAGCTCGGTCGCGAGTTCGCGGAGCGCGTGGAGACGATTCGCCACGTCGGTTACCGCTTCTCCTCGCAGCCGCTCGCGCCGCGTCCGCCGCGTCGCTCAAGTCAGAAGCCGCTCCAGCTGGCTAGCAAACCGACCTGGTCGGAGCGCGAGCTTGGCACCGAGCAGGGCGCTGTAAGCTGACGATCGCCCTGCGTTTTTCACGGGCAACCAGCATTACGCACGGAACTTCCAGCACTTGGATCGAGCGCTATGCGCAAGCTCGAGCCCGTGCTGGGGGCACCAAGCATTGATTGGCTAACGCGGCTCGGATCAGAAGCCGTCTCATTCAACCAGCGATTCGTCGTCCGCGCACACCGCAAACGAGGAACGCTCCTCAGCGCGGCGCGCACCAGCGCACGACGAGCTGCTCACTGCGTCCAATCGCACCTGGGCACGTAAATCACCCATACTTGCCCGCGGACGCGAGCCAAGCCGCAGTCTCGTGGATGAGACGACTTGTGATCGCGAGCGCCGAGCCTCGGGCGCCGAAGCGTGGAAGCGTGGGAGAGGAACCGCCTAAGACGCCAAGTCAGAGCGCCAGAAGACGCCAAAGAGGAGGAAAATTCGGGGGGTTTTCAAGCCCCTGATTCTGATTGGCGTCCTAGGCGTTCTCACTGTCTGCCGCCCCGCTCCAATCGGGAGTCCGGTCATGTCACGCTGGGCGGGGCTGGCTCGTCAGCCGGATACGATGACTGACCAAGACGCAGCGCTCAGCTTCGACCCCTTGCGACCGCGCTTGATTCGCGTCGCCTATCGCATGCTTGGCTCCGTCGCCGACGCGGAAGATGCGGTGCAAGAGGCCTTCATCCGTTGGCTCGCGACGGACCGCACGACCGTGCAGGAACCGGAGGCGTTCTTACGCAGAGTCGTCACCCGCATCTGCCTCGACGTGCTCAAGTCGGCCCACAAGCGACGCACGACCTACCCCGGTCCGTGGCTGCCGGATCCGATCGTCGAGCGCGAAGACGAAGTGGACGACGTCACGCTGCCGCTCATGCTCGCATTGGAGCGCTTGTCGCCGCTCGAGCGCGCAGCATTCCTTTTGCACGATGTATTCGGCGTCGACTTCGAAGAGATCGCGACCACACTCGGTCGCGAGCAGAACACCGTGCGGCAGCTGGCAGTGCGCGCACGCGAAAATGTACGCGCCGCGCGACCGCGCTACGAGGTGCCAAAGCAGCGCAGCATGGAGATCGCCAACGCGTTCTTCAGCGCATCGCGCGGCGGAGACATGCAAGCGCTGCAGACGCTGTTGGCGGCGGACGTGATCGTGCACGCGGATGGCGGCGGCAAGCGCAGCGCTGCGCTCGAACCGATCGCGGGCATTGCGGCGGTCATGCAGTTGCACGCAGGGCTGGCGAAGATGTTCGCCGCACACGCGTCGCAGCTCATTCAGTTCGGCTTCATCAACGGGCTCGCTGGTTTCGTCACCCTGGAAGGGGACGGGGAGCTCCAAACCACGGCGTTCGAGATAGCCGACGACAAGATCAAAGCCGTGTACATCGTGCGCAATCCAGAGAAGCTGCGGCATCTAGAAGCGTGAATCACGTGTGAACAAACGCAGGTGACACAGCTCGGCGCGCGCACAGCCGTGTTAGCGTCCGCGACGTGACCCGACTTCATGTTTCCCTGCTCTTTGCTTCAGCCACGTTCACGCTGACCGCAGGTTGCGCGCACGGCGCTTCCGCTCCAGCTGCCGCGGCGCCTACCGAAACAGAAACTGAAACCGAAGCCGAGCATGGGTGTGGACCGATCGTCTGCCCGAGCTGGTTGGTGAACGAGCCGCTAGAGCGCCCACTCCCGCTGCGCGAGCGCTGCGCGCTGCTGTCGAAGGTGTTGATGTACCAGCCGTTGAAGCTGGTGGGTCGGCCGCTGTCGGCGCACGAGACGAGCCAGCAGAAAGCCATCGCGCGCATCGGCGGTCGCGTCGCGATCGCCGTGACGCTGCGGCCCGCACAAGAATCCGAGCGCACTTGGTTCGGCGCCGGCGAGACATGTGGTGCCGGCTTGCTGGTGCTCGCGCCCTCGCCCACCCAAGGCGACCCGGAAGAGGCGAGCTCGATCTTTCATCTCGCGCTCACCGTGCCCGATCCCGAGCGACCGAATGCGTTCGAGTTCGTGCTGACGGCAGAGCCACTGCAGCCGGGAGCTGCGGTCGAAGCGTGGGACCCGCTCGCTGGACGGATCGAGCGCTCGCGCGACGCCGGCCCGGACAGCTGGACTGTTGTGCACGCGAGCGTGGCCAGCGGCAATGAGCCTGCGCAGCCCGCTCCGCCAGCCACCGCCCCGCAACCAGCGGCTGGCGAGCCCGCTCCCGAGAGCGCGGTCACCGAGTAAGAGAAAGCAGCCCCTGCATGGTATGGTCGCCGGCTCTGTACTTAGCAGTCGTCGCTGAAACGAGAAACATGCAGGACCTAAACAACAAAGTAGCTGTGATCACGGGGGCCGGCAGCGGCCTAGGTCGTGAGTTGGTATTGGCCGCTGCGCGCCGGGGCATGCGCATCGCAGGCGCAGACGTCGATGAGTCAGGCTTGGCTGAAACCAAGCGCCTCTTGCTCGCCGAAAACCCCAAGGCTGAATTCTTCAGCCAAAAGCTCGACGTCTCGAAGCTCGACGCCGTCCAGGCCTACGCCGACGCCGTCTTCGCGCACTACGGCGCAGCCCACGCCCTGTTCAACAACGCCGGCGTCGCGACCTACGGCCCGCTCTGGCAACACAGCGAAAAAGACTGGACCTGGCTGCTCGGAGTCAACCTGCTCGGCGTCGCTTGGGGTGTCAAAGCGTTTGTCCCGCGCATGATCGCGCAAGGCGAAGGTCACATCGTGAACATCGCGTCCGCAGCAGGTTGGGCTTACATGCCAGACCTCGGCCTCTACAACGTCACGAAGAGCGGCGTGGTCGCGCTGTCCGAGACGCTGCTCGGCGACTTGCGCTCCGCAGGCTCCAAGCTCGGCGTAAGCGTGGTGTGCCCAGCGTTCTTCCGCACGGCCATCAACAGCTCCAGCCGCAATCGCCCGGCCGAGCTCCTTGAGACTAAAACCGAAACAGCCGCCGTGGCCGCAGCGCCGGTCGAATCCGAAGCCGCACGCGTCTCACGCGAAAAGCGCGCAGCCTATGTCGAGCAATTGATCGACGCGAGCCCAGTCAGCGCGAAAGACATCGCTGAGCTCACGCTGGGAGCTGTCGAAGCGAACCGCTTCTACGTATTCCCGCACCCGGAGGTCAAAGCCTTTATCGGTGCGCGCGCCAAGAACGCGACGAGTGACGGCGTGCCTCCGTCGAGCGCTGTCTGATCGCGGATGCTTCGGCTGCGCTCGTTTAGCTTCTGTCTCGCGTGGCTCGTGTGGTGCACCATCGAGCCACGCGCGGCTTTGGCGCAGCCCGATCAAGTCGTCTCGAACGTCGAGATCACAGGTACCGAACGCACGCGCTCGACGACGCTGACAGAGCTCCTGCCGCGCACACCACCCGCGCTTTACAGCGATGCGGAGCTGCGCGAGCTGGAGCGGCGCATCTCGAACCTGGAGATCTTCGACGACGTCGCGGTCGAGCGCGTGCCCCCGCAAACGCTGAGGATCCGCGCGCGCGAGAAATGGAGCCTGATCCCGGAGCTCGACATGGCGGGTGGCAGCTCACTCGCTGACATGTACGTGTTCGCAGGCGCGACTGAGTACAACCTGTTCGGCAGGGCCAGCGCGCTCAACGTGAGCTTGTACCGGGAGCGTCGCGGATTTGGATTTTACACCACCTATCAGGAGCACGTGTACCGCCGGAAGCGTTGGGCGCTCGCGGGTGAAGCTAGCTACGCGACCTCCGAGCTGCGCTTCCCAGACAATCAAGGTTGGTTCAACACTACGGCGCTGCTCTATCTGTGGACAACCTCGACGCCACTCTTGTCCGATCACCTGCGCTACGAGCTCGGCTTTTTCTACAAGCGCGAAGTGATCGAAGACGCATCGGGCAGCATCAAGCCGCCCAACGGACATGCGTTCGGCAGCTCGATGATGTTCACTTGGGACGCGTACCAGTGGCACGACCTCACTCCCACGGGCTGGATGGTCGCGCTCAACCTCGCGCCCGGTTTCTTCTTCGCCCCGGCGAACATCCCCAGAAATCGTGCGCAGCTGGACTTCAAGCTCAAAGCCGCGTTGCGCTTGACGAGCACGACCGCGTTCATGACACGCGTCGAAGCAGGCATCACTTCGCGCGGCAACGCCAACCACAACGTGCTTATCGGCAGCATCCGCGGCGTGCGCGGGTTACCAGACGCGCTGTACTTCAACTGGCTGCAGGTCTACGGCACGATCGAGCTCCGACAAGCCGTGCGCATCGCCACGCGCTGGGCGCTGCAAGGCGTGTTGTTCGTGGACGCTGGCGCGTTCGAACGCATCACCGCGACCGGCGGACGCGGCCAAGCGTACAGCGCGCTCAGCCTCGGCGGCGGTGTGCGCGTCGTTCCAACTTGGCTCTCCGGCTTGGTGCTGCGCTTCGATCTCGCGCAGCTCTTGGCCCCTGAATCGAGCTTCGCGTTTCAATACGGCCTGACGCAATACTTCTAACGGTACACGTACACCGCGCCACTCGCGCTCGCCGAGTTGTCCGAGCCGCTCGCTTGATCTTGAGCCGTCACGCCGCGCTGCGCGCTCGACTCGAACGGGCCGGCCACTGCCAAGTACGTCCCGGTCACTGCCACCGAATGCCCGAAGTTGTCACCGGGGTCGCCGTTGAAAGCTTTCAGGTACGACGACTGCACGTAGTCGGAGCCTTGCAGCGCGTACACGTACGCCGCGCCCGACAGCGGCGCGTCGTCGCGACCTGGATCGCCATCGATCCCGTGCGAAGAGCTGGCGTCGCCGTTCGCGCTGATGATCAGCCCGTCCACGGTGAACCCAGCGGATCCGCCGAACAGGTCGACCGAACGCGGCACCGCAGCGCGGAACTGCTGCCCCATGGTCCACTGATTGGTGGTGGAATCACGCTGAAACAAGAACGCTTCGCCTGCCGGCGTCTCGCGCTGGCGCAGGTCGAGCCCGGGTGCAGTCACGAGGATGCGGCCGCCGCCGCCGATAGCGACAACGGTGCCGAAGGTCGCGAGCGCCTTGGGAGACGGCGCAACCAAGCGCTGTTCTTCGCTCCACACACCGGCGTTACGCACGAACACGTACGCGGAGCCCGCGGCTTCCGCTGCGCTCGAGTCCTGCATCGCACCGGCGACGAACATATCGCCTTCGATCGCCATCGTCACACCGAGCGAGCTCTCCGCGACTGGCGCGCTGGACAACACCTTCTGCTCTTGCTTCCACGCGCCGTTGTCTCTGACGAAGCTGTAGATCGCGCCTGCGTGTGAGCCACCTGCGCTGTCGTACGGAGCACCCACGAGCACAGTCTGTCCGTGCACCGCGACGTGGAAGCCGAACATGTCAGCACCGGCGCCGTCGCTGGGCCGAAGCACCTGCTCATGCACCCACATCGAGCCGCTGCGTCGAAACACGTGCGCCATACCGGGATCGCTTGGCGGCACGACCTTGAACAACATCATGTTGAAGCGCGGCGCGCCCACCACCAAGATGTCACCGGCCATCGCGACCGAAGCACCGAACATGTCGCCTTCACGCGGCGCGTCCGCTTTAACCAGCTGCTTCTCTATCCACTTCTCGCCTTCGAGCTCGAACGCGTACACGGCGCCCGCGTTGCGTGCGCTGGTGTCGTCACTCGAGCTGCCATCGCTCGCTTCGAACGGCGCACCGACGATCAAGGTGTTGCCCTCAGCGGCGATGCCGAAGCCGAAGCTGGCCTCCGTGCGCGCGTTGCTCGCCTTGAGAAAATCGCTCTTGCTGCCCGTACGCTCGATCTTCAGCTGGTAGGAGCTGCTGCGCCCGGACTGCGCTTCGATCACGACCTTGATCGGGTTTTCACCGATCCGCAGCAGCCCGGAGCTCCAGGTCGCGCCCGCCTGCACTGTCGCGCCGTCGATCTCGAGCTGTGTGTTTGCGGGGCCTGCCGCCGTCAGCGTCACGCGCTGACACAACATCGGCACGGCCATGCGGTATTCGTAGACGCCGGACGTCAGCGCCATGATGCGCGGCTCGCTGCCTTCGCCGCACGACACGCTGAGCGCATCGAGTTGCGGAACACAGCCCTTGCGACCGTCACCCACGTAGCTCGGTGGACAGGGCGTGCATTCGCTTAGCACGCAACGCGTGAGCGGATCGCAGCCGGAGCCGTCGGTGTCGCAGTCACTCACGATCTCGCAGCGATCACCCTGTGGCGCAGGCTCCGCACCCGGCGCGCAGGTGCAGCTGACGCGGCCGCCTTTGCGAGTGCACAGCTGATTGTCGCCACAGACCAGCTCGCGTGCGGACACGAGATCATCGCAGACCAAGCGCAGGTCGCCGTCGCAGAAGACCGAGCCCGGCTCTTGGCCGGTGCAGACAGCGGCGATCGGCGCGCACGTACCCTGCGTGCTGTCACAGCGCTCGTCGGTCTTGCACGGCGTATCCCGCGTCCACATGCCGCCACTGCAGACCGAGACCTCGCGCACGCCGTGGCCCTCACACGCGCGTTCGCCCTCGTTGTCGCAGGGCGTCGCTTGCGTGACGACGGTCCCGACGCCGGTCTGGCTGGTCATCGAGTCGTCGGGCGCGGCTGTGTCCGGCGTGGCTGCGTCGGCCTTCGTGGCGTCGCCACGGCCCGTGGCTGGCGTCTCGCCCGACGTAGGGCGCTTAACGCCGTCGATCGGCGTGCAGCCGCCGAGAGCCGCGCAACAAGCGAGCAGGAGGAGAGCCGCACCCCATTTCCAACGCATAACTCGCCGCGTATATGCTCGCTGACACCGCGTCAAGCCCGCCGCCGTGCAGACACGCTGGGACGGCAAACGGAGTGCTTTTCGCGTTCGGTGAGAGGTACTTTGGGAGCCCACGCCGAGCACCTTATGCGCCGACGGCGCTGGCGGATCTGTGCTCAGCATTCAGCGGGTTAGCGAGACGTCGTAGCGAAATCTGCCGCTGCGGGCGGCAGTGCTGCGTCCTGCGCGCTGAGACCGGCTAGCTGCGGGTCGGGCTGGGTGGCAGGAAATAGCGGTTCATTGACATGGTTGCCACATGATCAAGCGTGCGAAAACGCTTGGGAACCCACCACATCGGAGGCCACCATGAAGGTTGTATTCGCATTGTATGAACAAATGACTGCGCTCGACTTGGTCGGACCGTATCAGGTATTTGCGATCGCGCCGGGCCTGGAGATCACGCTCGCAGCCAGCACGAGCGGCCCGAAGCGCACGGACAGCGGCATGGTGATTCATGCAGAGAAAGCGTTTAGTGAGCTCGCGGGCGCCGACGTGATCGTGGTGCCCGGAACGGGTCAGCCGCAGGCACCACTCAGCGATAAGGTGTTGCTCGATTGGTTGGCTCGCGCGAGCCCCAAGGCGCAGCTGACCTGTTCCGTGTGCACGGGATCGCTGGTGCTTGGCGCCGCCGGCTTGCTGCGCGGCAAACGGGCCACTTCGCACTGGGCTGCGCTCGACCTGCTGCGCGAGCTCGGCGCCGAGCCAGTGCAGGAGCGCGTCGTGTTCGATGGCACGACCGTGACCGCGGCGGGTGTCTCGGCGGGCATCGATATGGCGCTCAGCGTGCTGGCTCGGCTGCTCGGCGAGGATGCGGCGCGCATGGTGCAGCTCGGCATCGAGTACGACCCCAAGCCGCCGTTCAATGCTGGCTCGCCGGCGTCCGCTGGTCCTGAGCTGGTGCAGCAGGTCAAGCAATGGCTCGCCCAGAGTGCGCCAGGCGTGCTCAGCCTGTGACGAACTGACTGGCAGGCAATCGCCTAAAGCGCTAATTCTTGCCGTATGCGCAGAGTACTCGTTCTGCTGATTCACGGGGTGCAGACGCTCGATGCCACGGGGCCGGCCGAGGTCTTTGCATCGGCACAGAGAGCTGGCCGGCCCTTCTACAAAGTCGAGTTTGGGTCGGTCGGCGGGGGCGAGCGCATCAGTAGCTCGGGCCTGCGCATGCAGACCAAAGACCTGACGACGATGCGTCTGCAGCACGACGACACGATCGTGGTCGCGGGCGCAGACGAGGCCTGGATCGCGGCGGCCATGCAAGACGCCGCGATCTTGCGCTTTCTGCAGCGTGCAGCTCGCATCGGCGCGCGCATGACATCGGTTTGTTCGGGCGCGTTCTTGCTCGCCACCGCGGGCTTGCTCGACGGTAAGCGGGCTGCCACGCACTGGCTCGGCTGCAAGTCGCTCGCCGACATGTTTCCCAAGGTGCAAGTCGATCCGAACGCGATCTTCGTGCGCGACGGCGATGTGTGGACTTCGGCGGGGGTGACCACCGGGATCGATATGGCGCTCGCGATCGTAGAGAACGACATGGATCGCACGGTGGCCGATAACGTGGCGGCGCTGCTGGTGCTGTACGTGCGCAGACCGGGCTACCAGTCGCAGTTCAGCCAGGCGTTGATCGCGCAGAACGAAAGCTCTGATCCACTCGGCGCTGCGCTCGCATGGGCGCGCGCCAACCTCGAGCACGCGGACATCGAGGCGCTCGCGCGGCGCGCAGGTTTGTCTGTGCGCACGCTGCATCGGCGTTGCTTGCAACACCTCGGCACGACGCCGGCGAAGCTCATGGACAAGCTGCGTGTCGAGCATGCACGCATGCTGCTGAGCACTAGCGAGTTACCGACGAAGCTGCTCGCCGAACAATGCGGCTTCGGCAACGCCACGCGAATGCACCGCGCGTTCATGCGCGAGCTCGGCATCGGCCCGCGGGACTACCGGGTGCTTCACGTTAGTAAACAAGCATGAAATTTTAGGGGAGGCTCGTCCGGGTGCACTCACCACACAACCGTAACCGTGACCGGGATTCGGTTACGGTTACGGTTTACGGTTACGACGAGAGCTACATACAGTCGGCCGGACAGTTGGCGGTTGTTTCGGGGCTAGTACAGCTGCCGTCGCCACATACTGAGCAGTCGCCTGGGCAGCTCTGCACCGTTTCGGTTCCTGAGCACATGCCGTCACCACAGCGCGTGCAATCGGCCGGGCAATCCGCGATGGTTTCTGGACCCGAGCACATGCCATCGCCGCAGCTCGAGCAATCGGCAGGACAATCGGCTGTGGTCTCGCCGCCCGAGCAGGTGCCGTCGCCGCACTGGCTGCAATCGCGCTCGCAGCTCTCCGCGGTCTCGTTGCCGGTACACAACCCGTCGCCACAGCGCGTGCAGTCGCCCGGGCAAGTGGGTGCGTTTTCGGCGCCCGAGCACACGCCATCGCCGCAGCGCGTGCAGTCGCCTGGGCAGCCTTGTGCATCCTCAGTGCCTGAGCACACACCATCTCCGCAGCGCGTGCAGTCATCCGCGCAGGTCGTTGCGTTCTCGGGGCCCGAGCAACGCATGTCGCCGCAGCGCGAGCAGTCGACCGGGCAGCGACTAAGGCTCTCCGTCGCAGCACACATGCCATCACCGCAGGTCGGATCGGCGACGCAGCTGCGACCTTCCGCGCCGCCCGCAGCTGGCGGCGGCATGTCTTCACAAGCTTCACCCGCAGCGCACGCCGCGCTCAGACACGCGTCGGTCTGCGAACACACCGAAGGCTGCGCGCTGCTGCACTCGAAGCCAACCTCGAGCGCGCACTTGTCGCTGCAGCCATCACCGGCAGTGCGGTTGTTGTCGTCGCAGGTCTCCTCGCCGTTGGACGCGCCGTCACCGCAGTAACTTCCGCAGTCACTCGCACACGTCGCGGTGGTCTCATCGCCGTTGCACGCGCCATCGTCGCAGCGCGCGGCCTGACAGCGCCCGTTGCTACAGACGCGGCTCGCGCACTCCTCGGCCATCCGGCACCTGCCACCGTCTTCTACCTCTGCCGGCGCCATCTCGCCGCCATCACCTGCCTGCTCACCGGCATCTGACTCGCGTTCCGGCGCACGACGGCCACCTTGCGGCGGCTGCTGCTCGCCTACACCCGCATCCCCAAAGGGATCGCCGCCCGGGATACAAAAGCCGAAGAGGCACGTGCCGTCGCAGTCCTCACACATGGCAGCCATTGGCGGCACCCCCGAAGCTGGTGCAGCCGCGCCCGCCGCGGGGCCTGCGCCCGCCGCGGGGGCCTGGCCACCGAACAATGCGAGCAGGTCTTCCCATTCGTTGCCAGTCCCGCTCGCGCCGCCCGCTGCGCCGCCCGCTGCGCCGCCCGCGCCAGCGCGCCCCTGGCTGTCATCCGATGCGCTGCCCGCCTCGCCATTGTCGTCCTTTTCCAGCGCACTGTGCTTGCCACAGCCGGCGACCGAGACGCATAAAAACAAGCTCAACGTGACACAACGAACCATTGCGGATCGCATAGATCTCCCTTTGGGCACAGCGCCCGAGCTGGAAACGAACGACTCACGCACCGGGAACGCAGACAGATCCCAGAGCAGCTTTCGACCAACTGAGCAGGCAGTGCACTTTGACGAGCTTCACGGCTCACACCGAATGCAGCTGCAAGCTGCATTCGGCACTGACACCAGTAGCCATGGCCGATGCGCGCTCGTTTTTGCACGAAAACGTCAAATCGGCCACTGCCGCGCAGCTGACGCAACTCGCAAAGCCATGTCCGAAGCACTCGACTTTTATGACGCGCTCGCGTTTGCTCGCTCGACGTTCGCGGACCACGCCCAGGGTATCGTCCCCGTTCCCGAGGCACGACCAGGACAGTCGATCACATTCTATGTCGCGAATCACGCGAACGTGAAGCGCGTCGTCCGAAAGGCCGCTGGGACTTAGATCAGCGACGACTCGGTCGACGGCCGCCGCTCATGCCCATTTCAGCCGCGTGTTTGAGTTGCTGATCGACCTCGGAGCTCCGCGCGTCGCTGCGCAGATAGTCGACCAACCGCTTACGCGCCGGATCAGTCAACGCACGGGCACGCAGCGGCGGCATCACGCCCGCCGCCGTGCGCGGCAGCTCGATGCGCGCGATGGCGAGATCCAGCTCGTCGTCACCCATGCGTGCGAGATCGATGTTGAACGCAGCGCGCGAGATGTCTTGGTTGAGCACGTCGTTGTGACAGGGGCCACAGGCCTGGATCAGCGCATCGACCGGCGCTGCCTCGGGCTCGACTTCGAGGCCGACTTCGGCGCGCAGCGCAGGGTCGTCGGGGAAGATATCCGAGAGGTCCGGCAGCTCGGATTCATCCTGACGGTAACGCGCGTAAGCCTCCGTCAAACGCGCCTGCTTCTCTGAGGACGTGGGCCGCGGATCGTAGTGAGGCACCGCGAGCTGTTCTCCGCGCTTCCACGCGTCGTACGAGGCCTGCCAAGTTGAACTGCGGCGCGGCGCATCTTCGTAGCCGTCCGGACCGAGCGGCCAGCGCTCGCGCTCGATGGCGAGCGAATCGAAGTACACCGGCTGCGACAGCCCGACGATCACCTCGAGCGCCTGCGCAGTCGAGGGCGTGAGGCGGGTGGCGTCGATCTCCGCGTACGGCTCGCCGCCCTTAGCGGCAAGGTAATCTCGCAAGAGGTCGTAGCCTTTGACCTCGGGACCAGCGTCGCCGCCGCTAGCTGCAGGGTCCAGCGTGTCGAAGAAGTGCGTCCATGGACCATCCACCTCACGCATCAGCAAGCTCGCCTGCTCGCCGCCACGCGCGTGGCAGGCGCGGCAATCGAACGGCGTGTTTTCGAGCTCGCTGTCGTCCTGCACGTGCAGGTCCGTCCATCCTGTTTCCGTAGCGCGCGTGTAGAGCTCGGTGCTGCTGCAGCCTTGTTCGCTGTGATTGCACGGCTGCTGATAGCGCAGCAGATAGAAGGTCAAGGCGTCGGACCCATCGCTCGCGCGACTCACCAGCTCGACCTCCTGCGCGCCGCGCACGAACGCGAGCGTGCTCACTTTACCGATGATGAACGCACGCGGGTTGATCGGCGAGACGAGCTGTCCCGGCAGTGAGGTCGAGTGCCCTAGCAGCACAGCCTCGTTGCGGCGGCGCAAGACGCCTTCGCCTTGCGTCGCGAACGGGATGAGGTCGAGCTGCTCTTGCAAGTCACGCAAGCTCGCGATCGCAGGCGGCTCGGCATCGACACAAAACAGCGCGTCGATGGCTGTGTTACGCGCTCGAACCTCGTCGCGCTCACAGAACGCCGGCCGCACCAGCTCGGACCACGCGGCCGTGTCCGCGGTCTCTTTCGACCCACCGGGGACTGGTTCCGCGCTGCAAGCAAGCAGCCAACAAGCTCCTGACAGAAGTCGCTTCATGAAGGCAAGTGCACCGTAACAGAGAACGGCTGCAGCCCACCACCTGCTGCCGCATTGACGACCCGATACCGAGAGGTCTATTGTTTACCCATGGGTAAGCTCCCGGTCAAAGCGCGCAGCAAAACCAGCGCAGCAGAGCCCTCTTCCCCCTGGCTACCCCAAGACCAGCGCTCACGTTCGCGCGATCAAAAGCGTGAAGCCGTGCTCAAGACAGCTGCGCAGCTGTTCTGCCTCCAGGGGTTTCATAACACTACGCTCACGGACATCGCGCGCCAGCTGCACATCACGAAGCCCGCGCTCTACCACTACTTCGCGAGCAAGGACGAGATCCTCCAGGCATGTGTGCGCGAGAGCTTGGCGGCCACCGAGACTGAGTTCAAAAACGCCTCGCAGCTGCCGGGCACAGGCCGAGATCGGCTCGTGCACTTCATGACTTGGTACGCGGAGAATATGACCACGGTCTTCGGCATGTGCCTCGTGCGCATCGCAGAGCAGGACCTTGATCCCAAAGCGGGTACCGAGCTGCACACGGCAAAGTCCACGGTCGCGCGTCGCCTCCGTCAGCTGCTCGAGCAAGGCGTCACCGACGGGTCGATCGGCCCGTGCAACCCGCGCGTCGCAGTCTTTACGATCGCGGGCGCCCTGAGCTGGGTCGGGCATTGGTACAAGCCCGGTGGTCGTCTTTCACCGCGCGAAATCGCGACGAACGTAGTCAGCGTGTTGATGGCGGGCCTCAACCCGCGCACGGATACGGAGCACACACCCTAACGATTGGAGGCTCATCATGATCGAGTGGAGCGAAACCCATCTGGCCTTTCGCGACATGGTCCGGCGTTTCATCGAAGCCGAGATCAAGCCGAAGCTCGAAGCCATCGAGCATGAAGGCGAGCCTCCATACGATGTGTTGCGCAAGATGACGAAGAGCTTCGGCCTCGGCGAGCTGGCGATCGCGGAGCTGCGTCACAGCTTGGAGCGCGAGAAGCGCGGGCCGAGTCCAGAACTGAAGCCTCGTGGACCATCGCCCGAAGCTGCAGAGCGCGTGGCGCTGCAAGCTGTCTTGGTGACCGAGCTCTGTCGCTACAGCTTGGGCATCATCACCGCATGGGGTGTGAGCGTCGGCCTGACAGCGGGCGCGATCATGAGCCGCGGCACGCCCGCGCAGAAAGAACGCTTCGTGCCGGATCTGCTCAGCATGCAGAAGATCGGCGCCTGGGCGATCACCGAGCCCGACTCCGGCTCCGACGCATTCGGCAGCATGAAGTCGAGCGCGCGACGCGACGGCGATCACTACATCTTGAATGGCAGCAAGACGTTCATCACGAACGGCCCGTACGCGGACACGATCATCTTCATCTGTAAGCTCGACGACGGCAGAGCGCCGGCCGAGCGGCGCGTGGTCAGCTTCATCCTAGATCGCGACATGCCAGGGCTTACCGCGTCCAAACCCTTGCGCAAAATGGGCTTGCACGGCTCACCCACCGGACAGCTCTTTCTCGATGACGTGCGCGTGCCGCGCGACCGCTTGGTTGGTGAGACCGAAGAAGCGCCGGCGAGCTCGGGCGCGAAGGACACCTTCACCGCGGAGCGCACGGGCGTCGCCGCGATGGCGCTCGGGATCATCGAAGAGTGTCAGACGTTGAGCTTGGACTACTCGCAGCGGCGCGTACAGTTCGGCCGCCCTATCTCACAGTTTCAGCTGATCCAACTCAAGCTCGCCAACATGGAAGTCGCGCGCATGAACGTGCAGAACCTCGTGTTCCGGCAGATCGAGCTGGCGGCTGCGGGCCGGCGCATCGACATCGCTGAAGCCTCGGCGTGCAAGCTGTATTCGGCGCAAGTCGCGATGCAGTGCGCGCTCGAAGCGGTACAGCTGTTCGGCGGCAACGGTTACATGGCGGAGTACCGTGTGGAGCAGCTGTGTCGCGACGCCAAGGTGCTGCAGATCTATGCCGGCACGGACGAAATCCAAGTCTCACAGATCGCGCGCAGCCTCTTGGCGCGCAGAGCAATCAGCTGAGGGCACGATGACCACGAACAAGACCGGACCGTTGCGCGGGCTGCGTGTACTGGAGATGACCGGGCTCGGCCCATGCCCGTTCGCAGGCATGTTGCTCGCCGACATGGGCGCGGACGTAGTGCGCGTCGATCGCTCGAGCAGCGCTGCACTGCCGCTCGGCTTGCCGACCGATCGCGACGTGATCTCGCGCGGTAAACGATCAGTCGTGATCGATCTCAAACACCCGGAAGGCACAGAAGCAGCGCTCGCGTTGTGTCGCAGCGCGGACGTGCTGATCGAAGGCTTTCGTCCGGGCGTGATGGAGCGACTCGGCCTCGGCCCGGAGCCTGTTTTGCAGCAGAATCCCGCGCTGATCTACGGGCGCTTGACGGGCTGGGGCCAGACAGGTCCACTCGCGCAGCGCGCCGGGCACGACATCAACTACCTCGCGATCTCCGGCAGCTTGCACGCGATCGGCGCGCGCGATCAACCGCCCGCAGTTCCGCTCAACTTGATCGCAGACTACGCAGGCGGTTCGATGTTCCTGGTGAGCGGCGTGCTCGCGGCGCTCTACGAAGCACGCAACAGCGGCAAAGGCCAAGTCGTCGATGCAGCGATGGTCGATGGCGCCGCAGTGCTGAGCGCGATGTTCCACGGCTTGCTAGCGGTCGGCGCATGGCAAGACCAGCGACAATCGAACCTGTTAGACGGTGGCTGCTATTTCTATCGTGCTTACCAGACTGCAGACGATCAAAGCATCGCAGTAGGCCCGCTAGAAGCCAAGTTCTTCCAAGAGCTACTAACAAAGCTCGGCCCTGAAGCAGCAGAGCTCACCCAAGCCGATCGCGCACGCTGGCCCGAATACGAAGCCAAGCTAGAAGCGATCATCAAAACCAAAACACGCGACGAATGGTCCACAATCTTCGCAGAGAGCGACGCATGCGTAGCGCCAGTGCTCTCGCTACGCGAAGCACAACAACACCCCTACAATAGCGCACGCAACGTATTCCAAACCCAGTTCGGAATCCCCCAGCCCTCCCCTGCCCCACGCTTCGACCGAACAGCCTCCAACATCACGCCGCCACCAGCTGCACTAGGCGCAGACACCCGAACAGTGCTGCGCGACTGGGGCTTCCCAGAAACAAAAATCGAGCAGCTCATCGCCGCGAAAGCCGCCGGCTAAGCCCCCAACAAGCAGCGGTACGAGGGATGGGAAAACTTCGAGTCCTCGACGTGCGGATCACCCGCGCGCCGGACGTACGCAACGTGCCAACGCCTGCCCGCCGCTACCCGCGTTGGCGCGGTGCGTCCAGGCGAGCGTGCGCACCGTAGGTTGAGCTTCAAGCGCTACCGGAACCGGTGCCTATGCACGCTCGCCGTGTCCGGCGCGCGGGTGATCCGCACGGCGGGGACGCAAGCGAAGCTCGAGCCTCCAAAACCCATCCGGCTGGAACGATCAGAAACTCACTCGAACGCTTCGTTCTTCGACGCTTTCGTGACCAAAAGCTGCGGAGGCGCAAAGCGAGGCCCGTACTTCTCCGCGAGCTGCGCAGCCCGCGCAGCAAACGCGCGCGTGCCGACGTAGTTCACGAACTGCAGGGTCCCACCAGTCCAGGGCGGCGCGCCGATCCCCATGATCGACCCGATGTTCGCCTCAGCAGTCGAACGCACAACGTTCTCCTCCAAACACCGAATCGACTCGATCGAAGTGATATACAGCAACCGATCCTGCAGCTCCTGAAACTCCGCTGCAGAAGGCACACTGCGCTCGGCGCGCACGAAGTGCTCCGACAATCCCGGCCACAGGAATTTCTTCCCATCGCTCGGATACTCATAAAAACCAGCGCCCGCCGCTTTCCCCTTGCGCCCAAACTCCACAACCATGCGCTCGACCACCTTGTCAGTCGGCGTCGGCTCGAACTTCTTGCCCTCGGCCTCCAAGTCGCGCGCAGCCTGCAATCGCACCGAGCGCGCAAGCTCCAGTGACACCTCGTCGTTCACTGCGAGTGGACCCACCGGACTGCCATTCTGCAGCGCAGCTTGCTCGATGCTCGCAGGATTCCAGCCCTCCGCGAGCATCGTCACGCCTTCATTCACGAACGTACCGAACACACGCGACGTGTAGAAACCGCGACTGTCGTTCACCACGATCGGCGTCTTCTTGATCCGCTGCACGAAGTCGAACGCCTGCGCGAGCGCCTCATCACCCGTCTCCTTGCCGCGAATGATCTCGACCAGCGGCATCTTGTCGACCGGCGAGAAAAAGTGCAGCCCGATGAAGCGCGCAGCGTCTTTGGAAGCCGCAGCGAGCCCAGTGATCGGCAAGGTCGAAGTGTTCGAACAGATCAATGCATTCGGCGCCGTGTGCGCCTCGGCTTCGCGCGTGACTGCCGCCTTGAGCTCGCGCTTCTCGAACACCGCTTCGACCACCATGTCGCAGCCGGCGAGGTCCTGCGCGTCGCCAGTGGTCTGGATCAGCTCGAGCAGCGCCTGCCCCGCTTCTGCGGAAGTGCTGCCGCGCGCCACACCCTTTTCGACCAGCTTGCGCGCGTAATCTTTGCCGTGCTCCGCGCGCTCCTTCGACACGTCTTTGATCACACACGCGATGCCCGCTTTTGCGGTCACGTAAGCGATCCCACTGCCCATCATGCCGCCGCCCAAGATGCCCACCTTCGTCGGCTTCCAAGCAGCCACCTGCTTGGGCCTGCTCTCACCTTGGTTGATCTTCTGCAGATCGAAGAAAAACGCCTGAATCAGGTTCTTTGCCACTCGCCCCGTCGCGAGCTCGACGAAATACCGCGTCTCGATCTTCGCCGCATTGGCGAAGTCCGTCTGCGCGCCCTCGACCGCGGCAGCCAAGATCAGCTTCGGCCCAGGCATGTTCGCGCCCTTGAGCTGCTTGCGCAGGTTCGCCGGAAACGCTGGCAGCTGCATCGCGAGCTGCGGATTGGACGGCACACCACCGGGCATCTTGTAGCCGTCTCTATCCCAGACCTGCTTCACACCGGGATTCGCCGCGATCCACTCGCGCGCGCGCGTCAGCAGCCCTTCCCGTGTGCTCACGAGCTCATCCACGATGCCCACCTTCTTGGCTTGCTCCGGCCGCATGCGCGTGCCCGGCAACAGCACTTCCATCAGCGCTTTCTGCAAACCCAGTAGACGCACTGTGCGCACGACACCGTTGCCACCGGGCAACAGACCAAGTGTGACCTCCGGCAAACCCAGCTCGATCTTCTTGTCGTCGAGCACCAAGCGGTAGTGACATGCGAGCGCGATCTCCAAGCCGCCGCCGAGCGCGGAGCCGTTGATGGCTGCAACCACGGGCACGCCGAGCGTCTCCAGCTTGCGGAGCTGCGTGGTCATCTCACGCACGGCCTGCCACATGCCTTGTGCGTGCTCGGGCGTCGCTTGCTTCAGATCGTTCAGGTTGCCGCCCGCGAAGAACGTCTTCTTGGCCGAGGTCACGATCACGCCGCCAATGGCTGCCTTCTGCGCTTCGAGCCGCGCGATCACCGCCGCCATCGAGCGGCGATAGAGCTCATTCATTGTGTTTGAGCTGCCATCCGGATCGTCCAAGGTCAGCGTGACGATGCCTTCCGCCTGCTCCCATTTGATCGCTGTTTTCTCGGCGCTCACGGTGTTCATGATAGACGCTCCACGATCGTTGCGATGCCCATGCCGCCACCGACGCACAAAGTACACAAGCCGTAGCGCAGCTTGCGCCGCTCCAGCTCATCGAGGATCGTGCCCAAGATCATCGCGCCGGTCGCACCGAGCGGATGCCCCAGCGCGATCGCGCCACCGTTCACGTTGGTGATCTCCTGCGAGATGTCCAGGTCGCGCATGAAGCGCAGCGGCACCACCGCAAACGCCTCGTTGATCTCCCACAAGTCGATCTGCTCTTTCTTCAAGCCCGCTTTCGCCAGCGCCTTGCGTGCAGCTGGCGCAGGCCCCGTGAGCATGATGGTGGGATCCGCGCCCGAAAGCGCCGTGCTCACGATCCGACCACGCGGCGTAAGGCCCGCGCGCTCACCGGCTTTATCCGAGCCGATCAACACGAGCGCGGCGCCATCCACGATGCCCGAGGAGTTGCCGGCCGTGTGCACATGCCGGATCGACTCGAGGTAATGGTATTTCTGCAACGCCACAGCGTCGAAGCCGCCCATCTCACCGATCATTTGAAACGACGGCTGCAGCTTGGCCAAACCTTCGAGCGTGCTGTTCGGCTTGATGAACTCATCCTCGCTCAAGATCGCCATGCCGTTGCGATCGCGCACGGGGATCAAGCTGCGCGTGAACCGGCCTTCTGCACGCGCCGCAGCTGCGCGCTTCTGAGATTGCAGCGCGAACTTGTCGACGTCTTCGCGCGTCACGTTATCGATCGTCGCGATCAAGTCCGCGCCGATGCCCTGCGGCACGAAGCTCGTCTCGAAGTTGGTCAGCGGATCCATCGCCCACGCGCCACCATCCGAGCCCATCGGCACGCGCGACATCGACTCCACACCGCCCGCGAGCACAAAGTCTTCGAAGCCGGAGCGCACCTTTTGAGCGCCGAGGTTCACGGCCTCCAGCCCCGAAGCACAGAAACGATTCACCTGCACGCCCGCGACTGTGTCTGGCAACCCAGCGACGATCGCAGCGGTCTTCGCGATGTCCGCGCCTTGATCGCCCACCGGCGTGACGCAGCCGAGCACCACATCGTCGATCGTTTGCGGATCGAGCTTGGGGTTGCGCTCGAGCAGCGCGTGGATGAGGCCGGTCACGAGCGCGACAGGCTTCACTTCGTGCAGCGAGCCGTCTGCTTTGCCTTTGCCGCGCGGCGTACGCACGGCGTCGTAGATCATCGCTTCGGTCATGGTTGCCTCGAAGTTGCGGGCTTATGTTCTACCAACAAGTCGTTTGCTTACCCACGGGTAAGCTACGGGTCGGGCTCGTCACCCGTCAAGCCGGCGCGCTCGCTTTGGTAGCGCGCCTGGTAAGACTGCCTACGACCACAACCCACAGGCTCTCGGAGGTCGGGAGTCGCGAGCTTGCGGAGCGAGTCCCGCACCGCCGTTGTGATTGCAACGGTGGAAATCACGCGCGTGACGCACTACTACCGTCCAGCGGAAGGCACAGCTTGGACAAGTCACAGCGACGATCCCTAACCACTCCGAAGCCGCGCTCTCGCTCTCTTGTGAAAGCAGCACAGGACACAACCGACACGGACGTGTCCCGCTACTTCCTGATGGCTGGCCTCTTGCACGCGTTCTACTGGATGGACGAGGGCCTGCAGAACCACCTGCGCGCCGCCGGGCTGCCCGAGGTCACGCGCACGCAGTCCATGATCATGACTAACATTTCATGCGGCGTGACCCGGCCGGCAGAGCTTGCGCGGCGTCTCGGCATCAGCCGCCAGGCGGTCCAGCAGCTGCTCGCCGACATGCAGGAGCGCAAGCTGATCGTGTTGAAGCCAGACCCCGACGACGCGCGCGCCAAGGTCGTTCGCTACAACCCGCGCGGTGAAGCGCTCGGTCGCGTGACGATGCTCGCGTTGGAGCGCATCGATGACGCGATCGCCGAGCGGCTCGGCACGCGAGCGCTCTCCGAGCTGCGGAGGGTGCTGCTCGCAGGTGACTGGGGTCCGCCAGTAGCTGCAGCGCCCAAAGACCTGGAAGCGCAGCGCAAGCTGCCGCGTCCCCCCTTGGAGGTCGTCGCGCGCCACGGACGCAAAGGCGCGGGCCGAAGCAAGACCTCGCGCAAAGGCGCCTAGCGCCGGTCTCACGACTGCCTGACCGCGGCCAATCATCGCCCGAGACATCAGCTGCGTTGACCGCGCGTGCTGCACGGCTTTACCGTGCGCCAAGCTCTGATCCGAGCCGCACAGTGGGAGTGAACCGTTGGACTCGTTAGTTTGCTTGGCCCCGCCCTGTCTCGATGGTGCATTCACCTCGTTCGACCTGATGCGCATCGCCGTAAGCGTGTTTCACGCGATCCTGTTTCTGCAGTCGGGCATCGATAAGATCGTCGACCGTGCGGGCAATGTCTCCTGGTTGACTGGACACTTCTCGAAGTCACCGCTCGCGAGCGTGGTCGTGCCGATGCTGGGCCTGCTCACCCTGGTCGAACTGGCCGCCGGTGCGCTCTCGGCTGTGGGTGCCGTCCTGCTCGTCGTGAACGGCGGACGGGTGCTCGCAGCGCTCGGGATCTTGCTGTCGATGCTCGCGCTGCTGATGTTGTTTTTCGGGCAACGCGTAGCCAAGGACTACGCCGGCGCAGCAGGTTTGGTGCCTTATTTTCTCGTGACGGTGCTGAGCCTCGGGCTGATGGGCCTTCAGTAGGTTCCTTGTTACGGTGCGGCTCTCAAGGACACTCAGGAGAGCCGATGACTTGTTCGCGTTACAGATTCGAAGCGCTGCTGCTCTGCGTGCTGTTGGCTGGGCCCGCTTGTGCGACGTCACAGCTGCAGGCACAGGCGGCAAAGCCCGGTGCGCCTGCGAAACACGCCTGGGTCGCGCGCAGCAACCAGCTCGCGCAGATCTTGGTGCGCGCGCAGAGCGCATTCATCCCCGAGGATTTCTCCGACTACGGCTTGAGCGAATACGACGCCAAGTCTACGGACCTGTCGCTCGATCGTGAGCCGCGCTGGCGTGCAGCCAACGAAGCGGCCAAACGCGAGCTCGCAGAAGCACTGAAAACGGAGCAGGACGCGCGCGTGCGTCAAGACTTAGAGCTGTTGATTGACGCGGCGGATCGCAGCGTGCGTTCGAGCGCGCTGCAAGAGCGCCTGCTGATGCCGTTGTACGATGTTCCGAAGACGATCTTCTATGGCGTGCAAGGCTTGCTGTCGAAGCAGGTCGCTGAAAAGCGCCGCGGCAAAGCGCTGCCGCGGCTCGAGCGCTACGTCGGTCTCGCTGCAGGAACCCAGCCGCTCGCGGCGCTCGCGCGCGAACATTGGGAGAAGCGTGCAGCGGACGCGGCGTTGCTGCGGCCGAGCCGGCTCGAAGTGGAGCGCGTGCTCGAGAGCGCAGACGCGCTCAAGCAAGGTATCCGCGCGTTGTTCGTCGAGTACAAGATCGCAAACGCGGACAAAGCGCTCGCGTTGCTCGATCAAGAGCTCGACGCGTACATCACCTGGATGCGTTCGACGGTGTTGCCTGTCGCGCGCGCTGAGACCATCTTGCCGCCTGAGCTCTACAGCATGTTGCTCGCGGACGTGGGCGTGGACATCGATCCGCGCACGTTGCTCAAGAACGCGCAGCTCGAGTTCGTGGAGACGCGCTCGGCGATGCAGCTGCTCGCTCAGCGCATCGCGCACGACCGGGGGCTCAAGGACACTGACTACCGCACGCTGATCCGTTCGCTCAAAGCGCAGCCGCTGGCGAAAGAGAAGGTCGAAGCCGCGTACCGCGAGGTGAACCAACAGATCGAGCAGATCGTCGCGCGCGAGCAGATCGTGACCTTGCCGAAGCGTCCGATGGTCATGCGGCTCGCGAGCGCGGCGGAAAACGCGGCGCTGCCCGCTCCGCATTTCAAGCCACCGCCGCAGCACGACAACACGGGCGAACAAGGGCAGTTCGTCCTGACGAGTGGTATGCCGGGCGGAGGCCCGGAGCAGACCTTCGACGACTTCAACTATGACGCGGTGCGCTGGACCTTGAGCGCACACGAAGGGAGGCCCGGCCACGAGCTGCAGCACTCGGCGTTGCTCGACAACGGCGTCTCGATGACGCGCAGCTTCTTCTCCTTCAACTCGGTCAATGTCGAAGGTTGGGCGCTGTACGCCGAAGCGGAGATGCTCCCGTTCGAGCCCCTCGAGGCGCAGCTGATCGCGTTGCAGTTTCGGCTGTTGCGAGCGGCGCGCGCGATGCTCGATCCGATGCTCAACTTGGGCATGATCGATCGCGAGCAAGCGAGGAAGTTGCTGAGCCAAGAGGTCGTGTTGTCAGCAGCGATGACGCGGCAGGAGCTCGATCGGTATACGTTTGATTCGCCGGCGCAGGCTACGAGCTATTTTTATGGGTACAGCCGGTTGCAGGCGCTGCGGGCTGAGACTGAGCTGATGTTGGGGGATCGGTTTGATCGTAAGGCGTTTAACGACTTTCTTTTGGCGCAGGGGATGTTGCCGCCTGGGTTGATCGATAAGGCGGTGCGGGAAGAGTTCATTCCTGCGCGACGGCGCTGAGCTCGGTTGGCGGGGGCGCAACCGTAGTCGTGGACCGCGAGTCGGTTACGGTCCCTCGCTTCAGTAGCGTTCGTGGTTTCTAAGTGCGCCTGCCGATGATCAACCTTGGAGGTCCGAGCACGGGGTGTGTCGGCTTGCGCACATGCCCTGATTCAGACATGCCTAGGATCATCCGAGCACACAGCCGATGAACGCCAGGCAGTATTTTCAGATTTCTCGCGCCACGATGCCGCTCTTAGCGGCAACTACGCTCGCCGCTTGCGGAATCGACTTGGAGTCGTACGGCGAGCCCTTCTTCAAGTTGACGCGCGACGCAGGCGCACAAGACGCAGCGACGGATCAACCCGCGGATACTGCTGGTAGATCGGCAGCCGGCAGCGCCGCGCCCGCGCAAAATGCCGCTGGCGGCGGCGGGTCTAAGAGCGTCGACGTAGACGACCCGGAAGATGCTGGCATCGGTGAAGACGCCAGCGCGCCCCACCCCATCGGCGGCGCGGGCGGCCACACGGCCGGCGCCGGCGGTGCAGCTGATGGCGTCAGCGGCGGCGCGGGTGGCCACACGGCCGGCGCCGGCGGCGCAGCCGATGGCGTCAGCGGTGGCACGGGAGGCGGCACGTCCGCCGCCGTTAGCTTCAACGACTTGTACGCCGGGATCATCGCGACGGGCTGCTCGTGCCACAACGGTGGCGCCGGCGGACTCGACCTCTCCACGCGCAACCTCGCGTACGCGAGCTTGGTCTCGGTGGCATCGTCCAGCTGCTTCGGTGAGCAGCGCGTCGTTCCCGGCAATGCCGAAGCGAGCGTGCTCTTCCACTCGCTCTCGCACACTTCGATGGTCTTTTGCGACGTCCCGACCATGCCGCGCGGCAGCGCCCAACTGAGCGCCGCACAGCTCGCGCAACTGGAAGCCTGGATCAACAACGGCGCACGCGACGACTGAGCGCTGTTAGACCAAGCGCCGTCGGTACTCGACGCGCAGCAACAGCAAGCTGATCAGCGCCTGCAAACCAGTAGCGACGATCGACCAGTACCAGATGTACTCGAGTCGGAAGAACGACTGCTGAGACATCCAGACGGCCGGGATCGCGTAGGTGATCAGACGCGAGGTGGAGCTCCACACTGCGGGTAGCGTGTTACCCAAGCCCTGAAACATGTTGGAGCACGTGAAGATCAGGCCTTGGGCGACGAAGTTCCAAGACACTGTGCGTAGAAAGAGCGCGCCGATGCGCGTGACCTCGGCATCGCTCGAGAAGAAGTGCACGAACAGCTCGGCGCGCCACTGGCAGAGCGCGGTGAGACAGAACATGAGCGCGCTGCTCAAGAGCGAGGTGCTCCGAAACGTCGCGCGCACGCGCGGCCATATGCGCGCGCCATAGTTTTGGCCCGCGAGTGGTCCTGCGGAGTACGCGATCGCAAGCGCCGGCACGAATATGCCCTGCATGACGCGCGAGCCGACGCCGAACCCAGCTTGAGCGGCCGGACCGAACGAGCGGATCACCCAATACGTGATGCCCGTGTACAAAAACATCAGCGCGAACTCGCAGCCCGCGGGCACACCGACGATCAAGATGCGTTTCCATTCGCTGAAGCGCGGTCGCCAGAGCTCCGCGTCGAAGCGCACGTACTTCTCGTGGCGCGCGAAGTACCAGAACAGACCGACCGCGCCACAGCACACGGCGACCGAGCTGGCGAGCCCAGCGCCCGCGACGCCGAGCGGATAACCTGTCCCCCAGCCGGCGATGAACACCGGCGCGAGCACCGCGTTCAACACCAGCGTTGCGACTTGAATCATCATGGCGGGCTTGACGATGCCGGTGCCACGCAACGCCGCGCCCATCGAGACCAGCGCAAACTGCGAAGCGAGGCCGGGCCCGAACCAATACAAGTAATCTTTCCCCTCCGCGACGGTCTCGGCATCCGCGCTGACCGTGCGCAGATACAGCTCTGACAAACCGTACGTTGCGATCAACGTCAGACCAGCCAGGACCACGGCAATGCCCAGCGACTGGTTGAACACCAAGTTCGCATCGGTTTGATCCTTACGCCCGACCGCATGCGAGATCAGCGCAGCCGTGCCCACGCCTAGCAGCTGCGACAGTGCAAAGATCGCAAAATACGAGTTGCCCGCCGCGCTCACGCCTGCGACCGCGCGATCACCGAGCTGCGCGACGAAGTACAAGTCGACGAAGTAGTAGAGCGTCTGGAAGATCATGCCGACCGCGATCGGCACGGCAATAGACACTTGGTGACGGAGAATCGGCCCTTGAGTCAGATCGCGCATCGCTGCGGCACTTTATGCGCCACAGCGCTTCCGTGCCACGCCGAACCGTCCTCTCCCGCACTAACCCACGTAACCGTAAGCGTGACCCGATATCGGCCACGGTTACGACGAGAGTTAAGACGCGCTTACGTCAGCGAGGGCGGCCAACGTGATCAACTCACACCCGACGCCGACGCGAGGCTCCACGCCCCAACAGCAAAGCGCCAAACGCAAGCATCCACCACCCGCGCCCATCCTGCCCAACACCCAGCGAAGAACAACTGCAGCCACTCGGCTCCGCACGCGACTCACCCACACTAGATCCGCCGCCACCCGCTGCAGCCGCAGCGGTCGCATGACTCGCACTACCCGTCGCAGGCGCAGCGGCGCCAGCTACACCCGCAGCACGCCCCGCGCCACCCGCGCTCATCACAGCACCGCTGCCGCCGCTAGCGGAAGGCGCCGCCGCACCACCCGAAGCACCCACCGAGCCCGCCGCCGAAGGCTGCATCGCCGCACTGCCGGAGCTCCCAGCACCACCTGCAGCAGCGGTCCCACACTGCTGAGTCGCCTCATCACAAGCTTGATCCGCAGCACACGCCGCCATCCCTGCAACACAAACACCGCCAGTACACGCTTCGGCGCCATTGCAGAACTTGCCATCATCACAGTCCGCCGCCGTCATGCACTCACAAGCGTCGCCCGTACAATCACCGTCCGCGTCCGCCTGATCAGGATTCGCGACGCTCGGACAGTTGTCGTCCGCGTCATTGATCTTGTCGCCATCAGCGTCAGGTAGCGTGAGCGAATGCTTCGCGAAGAACTTCCACGCGTACTCCGCGATATTCAGCACGGTCTGCTGATACAGCACGTGACCACCTTCGATGCTGCAATAGCCCACCTCAGCGCCGTTGCCGCACTGACGATAGATCTCACACTTGTTGCGACCAGAGATCATCTCGACCTCCGGCATCCCGGTACAGCCCATGATCTCGGCCCACGCCTTGAGTGTGTCCGGGATGCTCGGAAACGGCTCCGGCAGCCGAGGACCACCACCCGGTCCGCCTTCGTACGGCACGTATTCGTCGCTGTAGCCGTGGAAACCGATCACCGAGATCTGCTGCGCCGGCATGCAGGTCGCGCGCCCGATGTCGAGCGGATCGGCGACCGGTGCTACACCCGCAAAGGCGTCCGCTCCCTGACAGCCCAGCGTGTTGCTCATTGCGGCGCCGTTCGAGAGCCCGGTGCTGAACACACGGCCGTGATCGATGTTCGCCATGCCCGCGACGTGATCGCGGATCGCTTTCATCAGACCGACATCGTCGAGCTTCGCCATGAACGCCGAGCCGAACGCGATGTCACCGTTCCATGAATTCATGTAGCCCGTCGGCGCGACCACCAAGAAACCTTCTTTGTCAGCCACCTGCTCGAAGCCGGACAAGCCAAGCTGCTGCGGCCCATTCGACGAAAAACCATGCAGGTCGAACACCAGCGGCACGGGCTTTTTGCCGTCGAAGCCTGGCGGAACATGCAGGATGTACGTGCGGCTGCGATCGCCGTAATCCAGTTCGTACATGTGATCGCCGGGCGTCAGCGCAGTGCTGCCCATCTTGCACTCCGCGCCTGCCTTGTTCGGAAGGAGAACGCCAACCAAACCTATGCAACACAGCGCGCTCACGCGCAGCCAGCGACCGAACCCAGAGCTCGACATCTGATTCTCCCGTAGAGCCCGTCGGTAGCACGGCGAAAACAACTCAATCACTTCGGCTTCGTGACTTGAGGCCCTACCTGCGCGAGTAAGAACCCTAGTTTTGGACCTTCTGCGGCGCAAATAGGGGAAACCTTTCAGGTCGGGCCAAGTGGCCCCGCGCAACCATCCGCGTCCGAGATGGTTAGCCTTAGAGCACCGAGGCCGGCGCGATGTGCACGCTCTCGCCGCGCGCTGGCAGCTTCAGCAGCTCGACCTTGCGTCCCTGCCACGCGTACACCCGCAGGGCGGACAGCGGCTGGCCGAGCTCGAAACGCACCCGCGTCGGCACGCCATCTTTCACGTCGACGACCTGCACGCGCATATACTGCAGCTCGATGGTCTCGCCGAGTTGCAGCGGATGGCTGCTGGGCGTGCGTTCGATGCGCTCGAAACGGCCGAAGAAATAGCCGCGCGGGACGAGCAGCTCGAGCGCGCGATCATCGCGGCGCGTGAGCTCGAGCTCCGAGCTACCTGCGTACAACACCACTATCGAAGGATGTGCCTGGCCGAACCAATCGCGCTTGTGCGCAAAGAACTGAGCGGGCAACGCGGATGGGGCATTCACCAGCAACACGGGTCGCTGATCGTCACCGAGCACGCGGTCGAGCAGCTCAGCTCCCCCACCGGCGATCATGCTCGAAGACCCAAAGAGAAGTGGCACGAACAGGAGCGGCGCCCACAGCGCGTGCAAACGCCAGAGCATGCGCGCGCCGCGCTGCGGCAGCTGCCCAGCTTCCGGCCCGAGCCGCTCCTCCACGATCAACGCGATGAGGCCGCACATTCCGAGCGCGATGAACGAGACCAGGCGATCTTGCGGGAGGCTCGATCCGAGCGGCAGGATCGCCAAGAGGGCGCCGACCCCGAGCGCGCGAGCCCGCGAGTCGAGTCTCAACCATGGCAGCCACAAGCGGCGAGAAGTGAACAGGATCGCGAGCGAGATCGCGGCGAGGATCGCCGGGGCGAGCGGGTGACCGCCGGTCGCTCCCGCAAACGGAGCCGTCAGCTGACTTGCAAGATAGATCGGAATGGCCACCAGCAGATCGAGCGCAAAGCGCAGAGGATCGTGCGCCGGATCGACATAGAAGCCTGAGCCCTTTACGCCGTAGCCGCCCAGCTTGTAGGCCGTGAGCCAACCCAGCACGATCAGCGCGAAGCCTGATAACCCAGCCAAACGTCGAGCCAGGCTCGGCTCGGGCGTGACGAGTCGCTTGGCATCGGAAGCCTGCACCGGTGCGCGACCGAAACAGAGCGCGTATGCAAACACGTAGGCGAGCGTCGCAGCGCCGCCTTCCGCGCTCAGCAGCGCAGCAGCGAATGCAGCGATCGCACCGAACAGCTGTGCTCGCTTGCCGCTCTGAGCGGCGATGAAACCGCGCACTGACAGAAAGCCAAACAGCGCCGCCAGCAGTGTGTTGCGTCCCGAGATCCAGCCCACTGTCATCGACTGCCCGGCTTGCATCGCGAAGAAAAATGTCGCGAGCCCGCGCGCTCGAGACGGCAACCCGAAGTCGCGATACAGCCCAGCTGCGAGCAACACGAGCGCTGCAAACAGCAATGAATTCTCCAGATGCATCCAGCACGGCGCATCCGGCCACAACCTAAAATCGAGCGCGAGACTCAGCGACGACAGCGGACGCATGAACGCCTGATGCAGCTCTGGATCGACCCACCAGGGCAGAACGCCGACGTCGCGCAACGCCAAGATCTGGCTCTTGCGCTCATCCGGGTCGCGTGACTGAAAAGCGTACGCACTCAGCGGGTCGCGTTTCACTGCAAAGCCCAGGTCGAAGTCGTCCGCGGTCAGGCCTCCAGCGAGCGCAGGCAAGCTCATCACGAACGCTAAAGCTGCGATCCCGAGCGCTCCGCGCGGCCTGCTGAGCAGCCGCACCACGCGCTCGTAGATCGACAAACGCACGGGCGCACGTCGTGCGTCCTCCATGAGCCATGCATCCATGCGGCAGGTGACAACGCGACGCAGCGCGAGTTCCCACGACTAAAGGGACCCGCGCGCGAACGACCACGTCAAACTTGGCGCGCGCGTCTTGGAGTCGTCCTCAGCCTCACTGCCTGCGACACCTCCAGTCACCAGTCGATCCCAACTAGCTGTCTTACGATCGCGACTGAAGTGCTCACACCTCGGGCATCAAGCTTCGGTCGCCGGAGTCAGCGGCGCGCTGCCGACCTCGGAGGCCTGACGCGCGCGTGCGCGCTTGCGACGTTGCGCCCAGATCACGAGGCCGGTCACGCTCAGCATGGCGATGCCGAGCCCGAGCAACGTCACGAACACGCGACCAGCCACACCTGCGATCCGGCCGGAGTGCAGCGGAAACTGCAGTGCCATGAACAGGTCGCCTGCGCTGCCTTCGCCCGGCACCTCGGCGCCGAGAAAACGGCCGTCCTTGCCGTCGTAGCTCAGGTACGGATTGCCGATGCCGCCGTCGCCGTGTGAGTTCTGTGGCTCGAAGAAGCCGACGCTGTACAAGCCGACCTGGCGAGCGAAGAAGATGCCACCGACAGGCGCAGTGAAGCCACGAGCGGCACCGTCTTGCTGCGCGCGCGCGACGACGGCCGCCCGCGTGACGCCTGGTGTATGCGGCTGATCCTCAGCAGAGATCGGCAAACCATCATGAGGATCGGGCGTCAGGGTCGAGAACACGGAGACGATCGGCGCCATGACCGAGTCGCGCAGGTTCATCGAGACTGCGGTAATCGCGAGCACCAAGATCAGCGGCCACAACCACACACCACCCGAGCGATGCAGGTCGAAATTCAAACGCGTCGGGCCGCCTCGCAGCCGGAAGCGAAACGAGTTCTTCCAGACTCTGCGGCTCGGAAACGAGATGCAGAGCGCGATCACGCTGTCGAGCACCCAGCCCACCGCGATGATGCCCATGAACCACAAGCCCAAGCTGAACATGCCGATGTCGGGCAAGTGCAGGCTGTAGTGGAGTTTGTATAGGAACGGCAGGATGTTCTCGCGCGTGAGTGAAACCGAGCCCCACTCGCGCTGCGCCTGCGTTTCCCCGGTCACTGGATTGACCGCGAGCTGATTGAAGTCGAGCTCGTACGCGCGCCCCGTCGCGGGATCGAGCTTGGCGCCGACGCCTAGCAAAAGCGTGTGATCCGGCTCGGTCGCGAGCGGAAGATACGTCACCTGCAAGCGCGGATACTGCTGTTCCACCTGATCTGCGAGCGCGAGCGCGCGTTGCGCGTCGATCGGCGAGCTGGGCTGCTCAGCGTGATAGAAGCGCGGGTTCAAGAGCCCATCGAGCTCATGGTCCCAAGCGATCAGCGCGCCGGTCGCACCAGCGATGAACAAGAAGCCGGCCGTGATCAGGCCGAGGACTCTATGCAGGGTGGTGAGTGTACGACGCATATCTTAAAACTATTTGAAAACGCCTTTCAATTGCAACGCAACTTACCCTAATTTGCGGTGAAATGCCCGCACGCGCCGAAATCGGCCGTTGCGGACCGAAAGCTGTGCGTTTGTCTGGCGATACCCCGCAACGACGCGGCCCAAAGCCCACGGTGCAGGTAAGCTCGCTGCCAAACAGTCACTCGGAGGACGAGACGTGCCAACGGTTCTAGACATCCCGCTTTCGCCGTACGCGCAGAAGGTGAAGCTAGCTTTGATCGAGAAGGGCATCGCGTTCGACGTGACGTACCCGGACCTCGATCAGCCCGATGCGCGCGCGCACATGCGAAACCCGCGCGCCGAAGTGCCTGTGCTGATCGACGACGAAGTCAGCATCTTTCAAGGCTCGGTGATCTTGGAATACATCGAGGAACGCTGGCCCGAGCCCGCGCTCTTGCCGCGTGCGCCCGCCGAGCGCGCGCGCGTGCGCTTGCTGCAAGAGATCTGTGACACCACGTACGACGCGGTGAATTGGGGTGTGACGGAGATCACTGTGTTCAAGCGCGCAGACGGCGCGCTCGCCGAGACGATCCTGGAGCGCGCGCGTGAACAGGTGCGCGGGCTCAATGCGCGCTTGGAGCGCGAGCTCGACACGCGGCCGTGGTTCAACGGGGAGAGCTTTGGCTTTGGCGACATCGTTGTGTACCCGTTCGTCAACGGTGCCGCCGCGCTGGGAAACAAGCCTGATCCAAGCTCCAAGCTGCACGCGTGGTTGCAGACGATGCGCGCGCGCCCGAGCGCCGAGCGCCTCAAGCAAGACATCCGCACGACGCTGCCGCAGTTTGCGAGCCGCGCACAGGACATCGCGCAGGGTAAGCATCGGCGCGAATACCGGGACCATCGCGTCGAATGGATGCTGCGCGTGGGTGGCATCGAAATCGTGACGCACGGCATGGAGACCCGTACCATTCGCTTCTCCTACGAGCTCTAATCACAGGGGTGGCCATGGCAGAACCGTCTAAATCACAGAGCGAGACCGTGCTCGGCAGCGAAAGCTTGATCGCGTTCGTTGCCACGGCCGATCCCGCCCGTTCCAAGGCGTTCTACGAGCAGATCCTCGGCCTGCGCCTGATTGCAGACGAGGAGCACGCGGTCGTCTTTGATGCCAACGGGACGATGCTGCGCATCCAAAAAGTGCCCGAGATCGTGCCGCCGCCTCACACCACGCTGGGCTGGCGCGTGCGCGACATCGCGCGCACGGTGACGCTGCTGCGCGGGAAGCAGGTGGAGCCCGAGCGCTATCCCTACATGCAGCAGGATGCGCTCGGGATCTGGACTGCGCCCAGCGGTGCGAAGGTCGTCTGGTTCAAAGATCCCGACGGCAACTTACTGTCGCTCACCGAGCTCTCAGACCCGTGATCTGATCAGCTCGGGTCTTTGAAGCTGGGCTTGCGCTTCTGGATGTTGGCCATCACGGCTTCTGTCTGGTTCGGCGTGCGGATCACCGCGGCTTGCTCGATGCTCTCCGCGATCAGAATGCTGCGGGCGTCGCCATCAGCGGCGAGGTTATACAGACGCTTCGCGCCGCGCACGGCGTCGGGGTTTTTGCTGGCGATCTCTTTCGCCAAGAGCAGCGCTTCGCCGAGCGGATCCGCGGCGAGTCGCGTGACGAAGCCATGGCCGAGCGCCTCGGTCGCTGTGAGCTCGCGATTCGTATAAGTCAGCTCGCGCAATACGTCGTCGCGCACCAGCGTGCGCCAGAGCGCGATGCCAGCCATGTCCGGCACGAGCCCCCACTTGAGCTCCATGATCGACAAGCGCGTCTCGGGATGTGCGATGCGAATGTCGGCGCCGGACATGATCTGAAGCCCACCGCCGAACGCCACGCCATGCACCGCTGCGATCACGGGCACCGGCAGCGTGCGAAAGCCCCAAGCTACGTGCTGGAACAGGTTAGCGTCGCCGTAGGTCCGCGCGTTGATATCGAGGCCCGAACCCCCGTTGGCCATGCTGCCCATGTCGAGCCCTGCGCAAAAAGCCCGGCCTTCACCGGACAGCACCACAGCCCGCAGCCCCGGCGCCGCCCGCAGCTGCGCGATCGCGGCCGCGATGCCCTCGAACATCGCAGGATCGAGCGCGTTCATTTTATCGGCGCGCGAGAGCCGTACGTCAGCAACTCCATCTTCGAAAGTGATGACGACCCGATCGGACATATGAGGCTCCCTGTCAGCGTGGTGAGCCCATGCTTGTAGCCCTCCCCGCTGCCGGAGTCGAGCGAGCTAGCGCGGTGCTCCGCAAGCCAACCACTCGCCGAGCTGCGTGCGCTGTTCGAGCGTCGGCTTTTCGCCATCGGGAGGCATGCTCTGGTGCTCGCCCTTCGGTCCGGCGGCGGCGAACTGGTCGATCCACGCTGCGCTCTCGCGGATCATCGCCAGGTCGTCGAAGTCGCGACCTTCCGGCGCTACGCGATCGTCGCCGCTGACGGCGGCACTGTGGCAGCGCAGACAGTGGCTCGCGAAGAAAACCTTACCGAAGGTCTCGTAGGTGAGCGTGCTGTTGTCAGGGCAGCTCGAGCCAGTGCTCAGATCGGTGAGGGGGACGAGCACTTCGCCGCCGTCAGCGGGACCGGCGACATCGCTCGCACACCCCGTGAAACCGATCAGAACCCATGCGAACAGACTGCATTGCGCTCGTAGCATTGTTTGACTCTACAGCGACCCGTGTGTGCCGCGGCGAATATCTGGCCTCACGGACAAGACTGTGCAGCAGGCGGGCTTGTGCTCGCGCCGAGCTGACAGCTCAACGTACCGCGTAAGCGCAAGCGTCCGACGCCGCCGCCGCCTGCGCCGCCGCCGTTCGATCCATGATTTCCGCCGTCTTGTGCTGCAGTGGTGCCGTACCCACCCGCACCACCCGAGCCACTCGAGCTGCCGCCGTTGCCGCCATTGGCTGCGAAGGTCACCGATTGGGCGACCAGCCGCGCCGCTTCCAGCAGCACCGCTCCGCCGCTGCCACCGCCCGTGCCTCCACCTTCGGAGCCGCAACCATTGGTGCCACCCGCACCGTTCGCCCGCAGGTTGCCGCGCGCTTCGAGCCGGCCTGTGACCGAGAACTGGATCGCACCACCGCCTGCGCCACCCGAGCCGCTGCAGCCGCCGCCTTGACCACCGCCACAGCCTCCGATCAGCGGTGAGAGCGTGGTGTTGCCGCGCGCCACGCCAGCGGCGCCGTAGTTGTTGTTGTTGTCGCCGTAGCCACCGCGTCCGCCGCGCGCGCCGAACGCACCACCACCACCACCGCCGCCGCCGCTTGAAGAGCTGCCTGTGCCGTTGCCGCCCGCGGCGCTGCCGCAAGACCAGTGGCCGCCTGCACCGGGCGTCGTTCCGCTTGCATTCACGTCGACTGTGCCGAGGAGCTGTGCGTCTCCGAGCACGACGAACGCAACAGGACGGTTGCCGACCACGTTCAACGTCGCGCCCGATGCGACAGTGATCGCGCGCACGGGGATGAGCACCAGCTGCGGGCCGCTGGTCTGCGAACGCACGATCGGCGTGGGCTGCGTCTGACCGCACCAGTTCGAATAGGTGAGGCTGGTGCTGTCGAAGCGCGATGTGCCGCAGTTGAGCGTGATGATCGCTGACGAGGTGATCCCCGCGGGATCGAAGTTGGTCGGGGTGTAGCCGAACTGACCGTCGTTGCCTCCATCGTTGTCGTCGTCTGGATCGCATGCATCGCCCAAGGCATCGCCATCCAAGTTGGCTTGGTTCGCATTCGCTACGAGCGGGCAGTTGTCAGTGGTGTCTGGAATACCATCGTTGTCATCGTCGGTGTCGCAAGCGTCGCCGGTGCTGTCGCCGTCGGTGTTAGTTTGTGTAGAGTTCGCAACTAAGCGGCAGTTGTCACTGCCGTCTGCGATGCCGTCGTTATCATCGTCGGGGTCGCACACATCACCAAACGCGTCGCCATCGGTGTTGAGCTGGTTCGCGTTTGCTACCGTGCGGCAATTGTCGGTTGTGTCAGGTCGGCCGTCGTTGTCATCGTCGAGGTCGCAAGCGTCGCCTTGGGTATCACCGTCGGTGTTTACCTGATCGGCGTTCGCGACGATGCGGCAGTTGTCCGCGCCGTCCAGGTCGCCGTCGTTGTCATCGTCTGGGTCGCAGGCGTCGCCGCCGTCGTTCGCGTTGTCTGAGTTCTCTTGGTTGGGGTTGACGATCATCGGGCAGTTGTCGGCCCCGTCCGGCACACCGTCACCATCGATATCCGTCGAACAAGCGTCGCCGACTCCGTTCATGTCGGTGTCGACTTGCGTCACGTTCGCGACCTCGGGACAGTTGTCAGCGCCGTCTAGCACCGTGTCATTGTCATCATCGTCATCGCAGGCGTTGCCGCCGTCCGCGGCAAGATCGCTGTTGACCTGCGTTGCGTTCGGCACGAGCGGGCAGTTGTCGTTCGCGTCGAGGACGCCGTCCGCGTCATCGTCGTCGTCGCATGCGTCGCCGAGCGCGTCGCCGCCCATGAGCGCAGCGTCCGTGTTGGTCTGACCCACATTCGCGACCAGCGGGCAGTTGTCCGACGCGTCGGGGATCAGATCGCCATCTTTATCACTGTCGCAAGCGTTGCCCTCACCATCACCGTCTTGATCGAGCTGATCAGAGTTCGGCAGCAACTCACAGTTGTCTAGATCATTGGCGACCATGTCGTCGTCGATGTCTGGGTCGCAGGCGTCCCCCAGCCCATCGACGTCCGTGTCGATCTGGGTGGGATTGCTTATATTCGGGCAGTTGTCTGCGGAGTCGACGACGTTGTCATCATCGAGGTCGTTATCACAAACGTCACCGACGCCATCAGCGTCACCATCGGCCTGATTCGCGTTGGGCGCGATGGGGCAGTTGTCGTCTCCACCGCACACGCCGTCCTGGTCGATATCGGGATCAGAAGGACACGCGTCGCACGCGTCCGGCAGGCCGTCGTCATCGGCATCTGCGTGATCGTCGCTGCCTTCACAAGCGTCGAGGTTCGTGCAGACGCCATCGCCATCGGGATCGTCCGGGTTGTCGTCGGGACAGGGATCGCACTCATCCGGCTTGCCATCCCCATCGCTATCGAGCTCGGTCGATCCGTCAGGCTGTGTGCACATGTAAATGGGCCCACACGTGCCGCCCTCGGCCTCACACATCGCACCCGAATCTCTCGCACCGGAATCTCCGATCACCTGCGCGTCGATCGGCTCCACCTGCGCGTCGACCGGGGTCACACTCGCATCGGTCAGCGCATTCAAACGCACACCGAAGCGCCCGCAACCTGCCACAAGACACAGCAGGAGCAAAACTCGGGCGCTCGACTGCAAAAGCACGACGTCGATCAGTGTAACACGTTCCGGCGACTCATCTAATAGCGCCGCCGAAAGCGGCTCTGCATGAACGCCGCAGAACTGGAGCTTTGAGCGCCACTCGTGTAGCCGAGCTAGCCTTTACAAACAATCGTGCGGGTCGCGTCGTACACGCGTCCGAGCTACGCGCTACTTGCATTTGCGGGCTCTCTCGGTGCAAGACGCGGCGTTCTCCGGTGTCGGAAGGCGCGCGATGCAGTTCGCGAGCTCGGCTTGGCACGCTTGCGAGAGTGGCTTGCCATCTTCCGTCGTGACGGGCGAGGTAGTCAGCGGAAGACCTGCGTCTGACTCCGGACAACCGTCGTCCTGGTTCATGCGTAGGCACTCGGCGTAGCCGAGCGGATCGCGCAGCAAGCAATTGGCGAGATCCGCGGAGCACTCTGCTTCTTTCGGGCTTTGCGCGGGGGTCGCGACCGGGAGCGTGGGTGTTGCAAAGCTGCCTGCAGCTGGTGGCGGCGTTGCCGGGGCGGCAGGTGTCGCTGGTGCGGCGGCGCCTGCGGTGGGCTGCGCGGGCGCTGATGCAGCGGCGCCTGCAGCCGGCTGCGCGGGTGCTGATGCCGAGGAACCTGTCGATGGCGTCATCGGCGCTGATGATCCTGCCGCTGCGGTAGCTGCAGCCGTCGGCGCTGCGTCTGCGTTGTCGTTGGGTTCGTCGCCAGCATCGGTGGGAACGGCGGCGTCTGGCTCGGATGCTGCCTTCGTGCCGGTGCTCGTCTTTGTGGGCGTCGCGGGGTGGGTGGTATTCACGCGCGCCTCTTCCGAACCCGCGTCTTCAACGAGGATGCTCTCGCCGGGATTCGTGCTGAAGCGGCAGCCAGCTCCGAGCGTGAGCGCGAGCACGCAGCTCACGGCTGCACACCTGGGGGACTTGCTGAACGAGAGGGTTTGAGCGTAATCACTGCGGCTCATAGCGTTCTCCTGCTGAGTTGCATTTCGATGCTTGGCTTGGGTTCCATGCATCTGCGGCGTTACTGACCGACAGCCGCCGAGCCTTCACTCGGTCAGCGAGCGCGACTCAGCTCAGGTCAGAGCTATCGGGGGATCGAGCGACTGGCCCAATTGGTCAAGACTTGACCTGTTCGTCCCGCCCGCTCCGCGAGACAAGCGAGTGCGACCGCGGGCCGGACACGCCTGCACCCAATTCGGCGAACGCGGAGAATTCGGGTACGCCAGATTGAAGGATGTCGTCAGAGCGAGCAGCAAGCGCCCATGCAGGCAGAGATGGCCGTCGAGACTGAGCCTGACGCCCACGTTCACCCGATCGGCGCGGAGACGCTGTTTCGCGAACAAGCTCGCTTCGTTGCGTCGTTTCTGCGGCACATGGGCACGAGCGAGTCCGACCTGGACGACATGCTCCAAGACGTGTTCGTGCTCGCGCATCGCAAGGGCGGCTATCTGCCCGGGCCCGCGGGTCCACGCACCTGGCTGGCCTCCCTCGCCATCCGCGTAGTGCTCGCGCGGCGCCGCTCGCGCGCGCGCCGACCTCCACCCACCGAGGTCCCTGAAAACCTCGCAGATGGGGCGCAGAGCCCAGCAGAGCTGCTCGAGTCGCGCCGCTCGCTGGAGCGCGTGCAAGTCGCCTTGCAGGATCTCTCGGTCGAACATCGCGCGGCCTTTGTCTTGTTCGAGATCGAAGGCGAATCCTGCGAGAGCATCGCGGCGATGTGGAACGTGCCGGTGGGCACCGTGTACTCGCGCCTGCACCACGCGCGGAAGAAGTTCTTGGAGATGTACCACCGGGGCGCAGATACCTCCGGCGCGCTTCGGAGTCGCAAGTCATGAAGCGCTTGTTGGCAGACTCGCACTTACCAACCGAGCTGCGCGGCGATCTGCTGCGCGCGCGGGCCGCGGGCCACGACTATCCGGTCAGCGCAAAGCTGTTGCAGCTACGAGCTGCAGTGACGGAGCGTGCGCCGCAGCCGCTCGATGGGATCAAGGCGTTGCCCAAGCGCGCGTTGTATTCGGCTTGGAAGCTGAGCGCGCTGCTCGTGCTGGGTGGTGGCGCGGCGTTTCTAGCTCAAACTGTCATGCCAGTGCCGGAGTCAGCGGCGCTGCCGCTACCAGCTGCGGACACAATTCCTGTGGAGGCGCCCGCGGCGCTATCCTCGACAGATCAGGCACCACCTGTGCTCGTAGCCGAGGTGGTGCCGCCATCGGCGGCTCCGCCTGAAACGGTCGCGCCTGCAGAAGCGAGCTCGTCGCGCCGTGAGATCGCGCAACTCGTGAGGATTCGGGGGCTACTCGAGCGCGACCCCGCAGCTGCGCGCCGGCTCGCCGTACGTTCGGAGCGCGAGTTCCCACGAGGACTCCTCAGCGAGGAACGTCGCGCGCTCGCCATCGTTGCGCTCGCCAAGACCGGTTCGAAGCAGCTGGCGGAACAAGATGCCCAGCGCTACTTTGCTCGCTACCCGCACAGTCCGCTGCGTGAGCTGATCGAAGCCGCTCTGCGCCACTACCCCCCAACCCACTTGAGGTGAGCGCGCCTCGCTTGGTCTTTGCCCCGCTCGCGGCGTTCTCCTCCTCAAAGTAGGCACCACTACGCTTCGTCGTCGGGCCTTGCGAGCGGCACCCCACAGGGATTCGCTTCGCGGCACAAATCCACGGCGCGATCCACACTCACATCAAGTGGGTTGGGGGTAGCGCGTGTTGCTCGGCTCGACGAGAGACGTGAACAAACTCGCGAGCTGGCATGAAGGAGCGCACGGGTAGGTGCAGAGAGTGGACATGCGAGCATCCGACCCACGTCCTCTAACCGCAGCTGTCGCGCTATTGTGCACGAGCGCCTGTGACTACTCCCGCGACTTCGTTGCGCCCAGCTGTTATGGCGACATGACACAAGCGGGCCGCGCTGCACCTGCAGCCAACAGCGGCAGCGCGAAACCTGCGACCACTGCTACCAAACCGGGAGCCGGCGCGAAGCCTGTAACCACTGCCGCTGGCAGCGGCGGATCGAGCGCGCCTGCTGACGCCACAGGCGCGCCAGCCAAGCCAACCCCAGGCGAACCTGCTACGAGCCAGACCACAGGCTCCACGAGCTCAGGCGCATCATCTTGTGACCTAACGGGCTCATGGCTCGTCACGGTGCACAAAGTCACCGACGGTCTCGGCAACTTGCAAACGATTCATGACTACTACTTCTACGAGATCGCGCAGCAGGGAGACTCGTTCTCCGTCGCGCGCGGCCTCAAGTGCGGCTCGGACGTGATCGGTGGCGGCGCATTTGCGATCACGGTGAGCTACGCGGGCGCGCAGGCTGGCGTGATCAAACATGTCACACACGATGGGCGAACGGGCACAAGCGCGAGCGCGGCAGGCGGTTGTCAGATTGCGTTCGCGGAGCAGTACACCGTGGGTGGCGCGACGGTGCCCTACTATCTCGATCCATCGACCACGCTGCCCACCGTCGATGACATGGCCACGGGTACGATGCCTGGCTGGGAAGACTGGGACGAAGATGGCAAGCCGGGCATCACCGGCATTCTCGAAGGCACGATCACCGGTGAGATTTATACGGCGGCTCGCGAGTGGGCCAGCTACTCCGGCAGCGCCACCGATGTGAGCTCGGTGTTCAAGCTCGCCATGGAGTGGGATCAAGAGCCGAACGTGATGTCCTTCGAAGGCTCACCGTTTCTCGGCTCATCGGCTGTACGTGCGGCGGATGCGAGCCTGCACTTCGTGGAGCTCGCGCGCCTGAGCGCGGATCAAGCGAGCGGCGAGGACCTCGCGCTGTGTCAGCGCTTGGTCGAGCTTGCACCGACGTTGACGCCGGAAGCGGCAGGGATGTGACGCGAGCCGCTATGCACAAAGCAAGAAGTCTTATGGTTTGGGCCTTCGCACTCGGCAGCTATTGGCTGCCATCGTCTGCGAGTGCCTCTCCGCTCCAGGACCTCGCCGGGGACACCGCGTCGTCAGCGGCTATGCAGGCGCGCACGCTGGCGGGTGGGTCTGGCGCTGCCTATTTCAACCCAGCGCTGCTGACGGTGGCACCTTCGGGTGTCCACATCGGCTTCTTCGTCCTGAACCAACAGTACGGCATCGCGCTCGATGGCCGTCCCGGGACACAGTTCGCGATCCCCGAAGGTGTCGAGAACTTTGGGCACATGGGGGGTGGGCGATTCGACAACTATCCGATCGCGACAAACCTGCTGCAGTTCGGGCGCATGAAAGATGCGCGCACCGAAGCGTTCGAAGCGCGACCGCGTCAGGGTGCCGGGTCTGGCCACAAGCTCTTGACCTATGAGACAGTCGGCATCGTCGTGAAGATGTACAAAGACAGGCTCGCGCTCGGGTTCCATGGCCTGATCCCCAACGGGGAATTTACGAAGATGCGTGCGTTCTTCAACGACGAGCGCGAGCAGTACTTCTCGAACAGTCTGCATCCCGAGCTGTATTCGGATCGTATGACAGCTGTGTCGATGGCGCTCGCGCTCGGGCTCAAGCTCACCGATCAGCTATCGATCGGCGCGGGCGCGACGATCGCGCTCAAGGCCGGCGTGGGCGCGGGCGCGTACGTCGCAGACACGGGCAACCTCGGCAAGATCCAACTCGCCATGGACGCCAGCGTGAACATCGGGATCTCGCCGCACTTCGGGGTGAGCTTCAACCCGACGCCACGCCTGCACTTGACTGCAACCGCGCATTCGCCGCAGCAAGTGGAGATGGTCGCGGACTTTAAGTTCCTGCTCGCCAACGGCATCGAACAGTCGTCAGGCCTCCGGTTCCTGCTCGACTACACGCCCTGGCAGGTCGGCGCGGGTGCAGCTTACGACTTGATCCAGGAAGAACACGAGTCGCTGACGGTCGCGGGCAATGCGCTGTTCGCCGCTTGGTCGACTTATATCGATCGCCACGGCGATAGGCCTTCGCCTGCATACGCGTGGTCAGACACGCTCTCGCCCACCGTCGGCGCGCGCTATCGCTATCACAAAATAAGCACGTCGCTCGACCTGATGTACATGCCCACGCCCGTGCCGCAGCAAACGGGTCGCACCAACTACGTGGACAACGATCGCGTGACCACCGGCCTCGGCGCGGAATACAGCTTCGAGCTGTTTGGGTCGAACATGAAGGTCGGCGCGCAGCTCCATGTGCATCGCCTGGTTCCGCGCGATCAAGTCAAGCTGCTCACGCCGACGCGCCCCGATGGCGCGAACCTCGCGCCCGAGCGCGTGAAGGATGAGCTGCCTGACGACGCGCAGCGCAGCGGGCAACCGGTCGCAGGTGCCGGAGGGCTGCAGACTAACAACCCTGGTTGGCCAGGGTTCTCGAGTGGGGGTTGGATCACCGGAGGTGCGCTGTACCTATCAGTCGCACTTTAGTCATTCTGTCGCGTTCACGGAGTAGACAATCATGAGCCATGCAAACAGCGCCTACAACGATCCCACGCCGAGCATGCCCGGTGAGCTGGCCGGGACACCAAGCACCGTCGCGACGCTGCTGCTGAGGGCCCTCGCGGATGTGCTGCAGCAACGCGGCGTCGCTCCGGAGTTGCTACTCGGGCAGCGAACCGAGTCGCTCTACACCGAACCTGCAGACCGTTCGGTCCCGCGCCTATGGTTTCAATCGCTGTTTGCGCGTGCCGTCGAGCTGACCGGTGATCCCGCGCTCGGCATCTCTTGTGGTTTGCACGCGAGTGATTCGAGCTTTGGCTTGATGGCTCCGCTCGTAGGTCACGCGCCCAGCTTGCGGCGCGGGCTGGAGCTGGTGATGCAGTTTCATCCGCTGCTCATCGAGGGCTGCACCATCGAGCTGACCGAGCAGCTCGGCGTCGCGCGCTTGCGCTGTGAGGTCGCGCAGCTCGGCGCGGGCGATCGCAGCTTCAGCGAGCTGATCCTCGCCGGCTTGATGCGCACGCTGCAGGCTTTCGGCTGCAGCAAGAGTGAGCTGCGCGCGGCGTGCTTCGAGCACGCGCGTCCGGCATATCACCACGCGTACACCGCTGCCTTTGCAGGCAAAGAATGTTTCTCGCAATCTTTCACGGGCGTCGAGTTCGCAGCCAGCGCGCTCGACCGACCGCACTTGCATCGCATCGCCGAGCTGCACGAGATCGTGCTGGCGCAGGCGGAGCACAACCTGCAGCGTTGCACGCGGCCACTCACGCTCACTGAGCGCGTGAATGGCCTGATCAACAGCCGTCCTGCGGCGAAGCTCCCGGACATGGTCGTCGCGGCACGCGAGCTAGGGATCAGCGTGCGCTCGCTGCGCCGGCACTTGACTCACGAGGGCACAACTTACCGTGAGTTGACACAAGCCAGGCTGCACAGCAACGCGTGTAGCTTGTTGCGTAACCCGCAGGTGTCGCTGCAGACCATCGCGTTCGAGCTCGGGTTCTCGGATGCCACTGCGTTTCACCGCGCGTTCAGGCGCTGGGCCGAGGTGACGCCGGCCGAGTATCGCAGCGCGTTTCTGCGCGCTGGTCGCAGCGATACGCCACGGAGCTAAGGCAGCGCCAACCAGAGCTCTAAACCCGCGCTGCCGCCCACCCAGAAGGTGGTCAGATGGTCGGACGCGTTTTCTACGCGCAGGTCCGGGCGGTTTATGCTGGCGTGTGGCTGCAGTACTAGCCGCGCGGCGATGAAGCCTTCTCTCGGCCAGCGCAACGTGGCGCGGCCGAGCAGCGCCGCCCAGAGCAGCGTGGCCTCTGGTCGCTCGCGTGGATAGTCGCGCCCGCTGACTTCGCAGAGCGCGACCGCTGCGCCGCCGCATGCTTGCAGCGTGAATGGGCCGAGCGGGAGGTTTGCGCAGCCGACAGCTTCTAAGCCGAGGAAGCTTGCGCGAGCGCGGGCGCCTGCCAGAGCGGATTCTCCTACGCTACTCATGAGCGCTGTGATGCCGAGGGTGAGGCTCGAGGCGATCGGGAGCTCTACACCGAGAGCGGCGACCCAGACTGGCGTGGGGACTGCTTCGAGGGTGAGGCGGCCGCCTAGGTGGAGTTGGAGGCTGCTTTCATTTGTGGATTTGCGGCGGGGGTCGCGTGAGGTGGTGGACGGGACGTTTTCGAAAGTTTGGGGCTCAGGGGGCTCGGGGGGCTCAAGGGGTTCGGGAGGGGTGTTTAGGACTTTTTGGGGTGGGTCGGCGGCGGTGTTGAGGTCAGCCTCGATGTTGGTGTTCGCGCTGCTGGTTTCGGTTTCGGTTGCGGGCGAGATGGGGGCGTCCGAGCCGGATGTTGAGGCGGCGCGGACTGCCTTCGTGCCGCTGGTAGCGGCAGCGGGGCCGTTTATTGTTCGGTCGACTGCTGTGCGCTCCAGAGCCAGCGCGATCGAGAGGGCTACGGCGTCGCGTCTGTCTGCGCAGGGAGCTGGCAGTTGGGTGAAGCTGCGACGTGACACAATTGTCCCCGCGCGCAGGATGTGGAGGTCTGCGGCGTCAGGCCCGGTGATGTACAAGACCAACCTTACGCCGTTCGGGCGCGTCCTGGGCGAGCTGTAATGCGCGACCCGCGCGCTCAGCTGCTGCACTGTCAGGCATGTCTCAGCTTGCGCCGTTTTGTTTTCGACCTCGACCGCAATAGCAGCGGCCTGCGCTCGTGCGGGACGCGCATCGACCCAGCACGTCATGGCAACCACACAAGACAGGACGATGATCGAGCGCACGTGTTTGGTTCATCACGCGCACCACGTACAGCGGGTGCGCTTCCGGGAGCTGGAAACTGAACCACACCTGCCCCGCCTCTTCAAGCAAGCGTTTGGCCGCTCGCAGCCATGCTTGCCGATCGGGAAAACGACTGGCCGAAAGTGCCAAGCGCGGCCGAGCTCAGGGAGCGCGATCGCACATGCCGGACAGCATGATCTGTTGTGCGCCATCGAGCATGCCGCACGTTTGCGGACAAGCGCTGATGCTTGCATCTGCGATGAAAAATCCTGCTTGATCACACGCCGCGCTGTCCGGTCCGATCTCGAAAGCTTCGCCGTCGACGACGACCTGCGTGCCGGCAGTCAGCACGGCTCCGCTCGGAAGCGCGAGCTCACACGAACGCGCGGCGCCGCGCACCACGCGCAGCGCGGCCAATACGTCGTCGCTGGTCGCGGTGATCGGGAGCCGCTGCAGCTCGGTACCCCCCGCGCGCGCGATGCCGTCGACCAGCTCGAAGCTGCCCGGCGCCACGACGTAGGTGTCGATCGATGGGCTGCTCGTACGCGCGGCGGCAGCGAGCCGAGCGGCTTCGACGTCGTAGGTACCGTTGAGGGCATCGCAGCCACCTGGGCTGGCGTCGGTCAACAGCAATACGGACACGTGCGCTTCTGGATGGTCTGTCGCCCAGCGCTGCGCGTATTGCTCCGCAGCGTCGAGCGCAGGCAATGTGGAGTTCGTGCTGAGCGCACCGGCGGGCAACACCGCGTCGATCGCCGCGATGTTGTCCGGCAGCACGCCGACTGGAACCAGCGGTGGCAAGTAGTCCGGTACGTCGCAAGAATCGCCGAAGCGCAGGACGCTCATGCCGATGCCGCTCGAGGCTTCATCACGGATGAAGGCGCGGAAACCTTCGTAGACCTGCAGGTACCACGGCGCGAGGCTCGCGCTGTCGTCGAACACGACGATCAGATCGAGCTGCCTGCGTGCGAGCTGCCGCGGCACACAAGCCTGACTGCCACCGTCAGCTGCTCCAGGTCGGGCAGGTGCGGTGGCATCCTGCGCGCAGTCAGCACCAGTGCACGCGCCTGCGTCGCCTCGGTCTTCGCTCGCCGAGCAGTCGCAGATGCTGTCTCGAGGGCGCGGCTCGCAACCGGGTGGGCAGAGTCCGCCGATTGTCGCCTTGTCGGCGCAGCTCGGCAGCACGGCGATCGCGAGCATGCATATCAGCGACAGCGTTCTCATTCGCGGGCTCGATCCAGCTCGGCCTCGATCGTTCCGCGCATCGGAGTTAGGGGGAAGCGCTCGAAAAAAGTGCGCGCTTGGGCGGCCGCAGCAGCCCGCTTGCCCGTCCTGTGCAACGCGACGATCGCCAAAGCCTGGCGTTCCTCGCTCAGCACACCGCGCGGGAACTCTCGCTCCGAGCGCTGCGCCAAACGGTAAGCAGCCAGTGGATCCTGCTGCAAGAGCGCCCGGATCCGCACGAGCTGGGCGATCTCTCGGCGCGAGGAGCTGCCCTGTTCATCGGCAGCTTCACCCGGCGTATCCGCAACCTCTGCAGCCGGCGGCGGCGGTGGTGGCGGCACAACCTCGGCAGCTGTCGGCGGCGGCTGCGCAGCCTCTGGTGCCTGCGGCAGCGCGCTCATGGTGGGCGGCAGATCACGCGCGGCCGGGCGCATCACCAGCGCGGCCGAACCGCCGAGCGCGAGCAGCGCGGCCAGCTTCCAACCAGGATGCACCGCGCGCCAGGTCAGCTGCCGCACCAGCTCCGCGCCCTGCCCGCTCCGTGCGAGTGGATCTCGCGCAGGGTCTTCCAATGCAGCCCTCAGCTGCGTGAGTTTGTCCGCAATCGGATAGTCCTGCCCCGCGTCCCTGGAGCGCAGCAGATCATCGCGCAGCTCCGTGGGGCTCTGCGGGTCTTCAAACAGACGCCTCATGATTCGTGACTCCGACGCGTTCCCCGACTGTACCTCGCTCGCCCATGCATGCGAGCCGCCTCGAACGGCCCGGCGCGAAGCGCCTGCCGCATTGGAGCGACACAAGCCCGCGAAACCCCTCGGCTTTGCCGCGCAGTCCGCCCGCCGGGGGCCCGCAAAGCGGGCTCCAGCGACAGCATCGAGGTCGAGGCGATCTCAGCCTGCATACGCCCTGACTGCCCGCTCATCAGCAATCCTTCACATTTATCTAGCTCGATCCTCGGTACGGCAGGTGCACATGGGTCAGCGGCCTATTCGGTCATTGCGCCGCGGCTGCTGGCGGCGGAGCCAAGGCGCCCGATTTCTTGTCGACGTGCGCGCGCTTCCAAACCTGGCTCTGCCCGAGCAGCGAGATCCCCATGTAGCCGCGGATCTTCAAGGTGTCGCCATCGAGCACCTTCATCTCCATGCGGTACGTCTTGCCGTCGCGCGGGTTGTAGACATAGCCATCCGCATACTCGCCGTCCTCATACTTCAGCTTCCAGATGATCACGATCCCGAGCGTCGAGCGGTTCCGCAGCTCCGGCTTCGGATTGTTCACGTCGATCGTAGGCTTGCCTTCGCGCGCACAGCAGCTCGTGGTGCCGCGGTAAAAGCCCTCTTTGTCACGCGTGATCCGGATCCGGCCCTCGTTGTTCTCCGTCCACCACTCTCCCAAGATCTCGTCCCCAGGAGCGCGCGCCGCGGCGGTTTGTGCGTGGGCGAGCTCGCTCATGAGCCACCCGCCCGACAAAACCACAGCCATACACAACGCAGTCATGCTTCTTTGAAGTCCAAACATACCCCACCCGTACCTCTCACCTCCGCGCGCGGCAACCTCGCGCGCCCTTTCGTTTCCCCACGATCGACCTATCCGAACCCGCCCACCGGGGGCTAACCTCGTGCGAAGTGTCTAAACTTTCCGGTTACCTTCAGCACCTGAGCAGCCCTGCAAACCCGCTCGAGCGCCCCAGCCGCGCGCTCGCCAACGCACGCGTCCCGGGCGAACCAGGCTTGCCCCTGCTCGGACACACCCTCGGGTTCCTGTTCTCGAGCCAAGCCACCATGGACCGCCTGCGTGAGCAACACGGCCCAGACTTCCGGATGCAAGTGCTCGGCAACCCCGTGTACATCGTGGGCAACCCCGCGACCGTGCGCGAGCTGCTGTTGGATCGCACGAAGACGTTCTCGAACGAGCTCGGCTGGGGTCCAGCGATCGGCAAGCTGTTTGCGCGCGGACTGATGCTGTTAGATTTCGACGAGCATCGACACGATCGACGCATCATGCAGGCCGCGTTTCGGCCAGACGCAATGCGCGGCTACGTCGAGATGATGCACGTGCCGATTCGCAGCGCGATCACACACTGGCCGCGCGCGCTGCGACTGTACCCTGCGCTCAAGCAGCTGACGCTCGATATGGCGTGTCGAATCTTCCTCGGCGTGCTTCCGGAGCGCGAGAGCGAACAGCTCAACCAGGCATTCACCGCAGCCGTCGCAGCCTCAGTTTCAGTCGTAAAGCGCGAGGTCCCGGGCTCGTCCTTTGCGCGCGGCATGCGCGGCCGCAGATGGCTGGAGCGCTTCTTTCAACAGCTCGTGGAGGAGCGGCGCGTCCGCCCCAGTCACGACCTGCTCAGCGAGCTGTGCAAGGCCAAGAGCGAACACGGCGAACGCTTCGAGGACAAAGCCATCGTCGACCACATGATTTTCCTGCTGATGGCTGCACACGACACCACGACCAGCTCGCTCTCATCGGTCGCGCACTGCTTGCTCCTGCATCCAGAGTGGCAGGAGCGCGCACGCGACGAAGTGCAAGCGCGTGAGGGCGCAGCGCTCACCTGGGAGGAGCGCGACACGCTGCCGCTGCTCGACAGCATCTTCGACGAAGCGCTGCGCTTGTATCCGCCTGCGCCGTATCTCGCTCGCCGCAACCTACGCGCGTGCACCTTGGGCGGCGTCGAGATCCCCGAGAACTCTGCGATGGCCATCTCGTCGCTGGTCACCCACCGCATGCCGGAGTACTGGAAAGACCCTGCGAGCTTCGACCCTCTGCGCTTTCAGCCTCCGCGCGCGGAGCACACGGCGCATTCGCATGTGTATTATCCATTCGGTGGCGGTCCCCACGTCTGCATTGGAATGCACTTCGCGCGCATCCAGGTGAAAGCGGTGCTGTGTGAGCTGCTCGGCCGATACCGGCTGCGGGCGCCTGGTCCGCTTCCGAGCCAGCGCTTTGTGGCCGTACCGATCGCACATCCGCGTGACGGCTTACCTGTTCTGCTCGACGCTCTCTGACGCTGTGCGTGCGGCGACGCATCGCAGGGCAGAGCCAAATCCTCACGCGTAGACACGTGCACCTCAGTCGCGCTCGCGTTTTCCGTCGCGCTGGCGGACAAAGCACCAACCCACTGTTCCTAACAGTATTTATTCGTAGCGATCAGTAAGGGACGCTGAATGTTATTGGCAATGGTCACATGACGTGACGCGAATGCCGGAAACCATCTCCAAGCTGAATAGTTAGCAAGGAATTCGCCGTCTGTTTTTCGACGAAAAAACATGCGATGCCATGGCCATGTGCTGCGCGATCTCACTACTCGCGCGATCGAGCTCTCGGTGCTCAACGCCGGAGTCGTGATCTTTTGCAGGTTAGGCCATGACGAGAAAACCACACACCTTCTCATGCTTGCTGATGCTCGGAGCATGGAGCGCTTGCGGCTCCGCGAGCAGCAGCGGCACGACGCCCGAAGCGGCTCCGGCAGCGCCTGTGTCGCCCAGCGTCGCGCAACCCGCTGCTACTACGCCGCCGACAGCGTCAGGGACACAACCCATAGCGACCTCCCCACAAGCACCAGCTCCCGCTCCCAGCGTCAGCTCGGGCGCAGCCGGGAGCCCCGCCGTGCCAGCGCAAATGGCGCAGGCGGCTGTTCCGACCCCACCAGCGCAACCAGGCGAGACAGCCGCCGCACCGACCGCCCCCACCGAGGTCGATCACACGAAAGACCTTCGCGGCACGTGCAATTTGAACACCGGCTTCCCGGACGACAAAGCTTGCATCGTCGCGCCGAAGCCGAGCGAAGGTTTCCAGATCCACGTGGGTCCGACGAACTACGATGACCGTGCAGAGGTCGCCAAGTTCGTCATCAAGCCCGGCGAAGAGAAGACCGAGTGCTACACGCTGCGCCTAGAGAATGAACAAGAGCTGACCTATCAGACGCACACGCTGAGCGGTCGCGCGGGCACACACCACATCATCAATTCCTCGTGGACGGGCGACTTGCCCACCGGCATGTTCGCTGTCGGCTGCGGCGCAGGCGCGAACCCGCTGGACGCCAATGCGCCGACGCAGACGGGATCACTGCCCGGCGCATCCAAGGCGTACATGCCGCGCACACCCGTGGCCCCCGAGTTCGCAGATGTTGGGCGCACCATCCCCGCGAAAGCGCTGATGACGTCTGACATGCACTACTACAACTTCACCGACAAAGACATTCTGCGCGAGTACTGGGTCAACGTGTACTTCCCGCCCGAGGGCGCCGAGATCAAACGCACCGCACAAGGCATCGTCGCATTCGGTGGGCTGGGCTGGAACTTCGAGCCGATCCAACCCGGCACGGACATGGTCTACAAATACGAGTGTCCGATCGTCGGCAACGGGCACGTGATGAATCTGCTCGGGCACTATCACATCCACGGCAAGCGCTTCGGCGTCTCGATCAAGCGTGCGAGCGGCATGAGCGAGAAGGTGTTCGAGATGTACGATCCGTACGACCCGGCCGTGTTCGACTACAACTCGATCACGACGAACCCGGCGTTTAGCGCGCAAGCCGCTGGTGCGACCTCCGGCATGCTGCCCGTGAGCGACGGCGACGTCCTGCAGTGGGAGTGTCACATCATCAACGACAGCATGATGCCGCTGGGCTACACGAATGAAGTGAAGACCGGCGAAATGTGCAACACATGGGGCTTCACGGTCGGCACCGAGCCGGTGCAATGCGGCATCCCTTGAGATCACTGAAGTAAGAACGCTGGACGCACCACGAGACTGGAGCGCGACCCCAAAGGTCGCGCTCGTCTCCGCGCCAGCCACTAGTTCGCAGCCGGGATCCTCGCGATCACCTTGATCTCGAAGTCGAACCCCGCGAGCCACGTCACGCCTACGGCAGTCCAGTTCGGATAGGGAGGCTCGCCGATCTCCGACGAGCGCACAGCCATCACCGCTTCGAGCTGCTTCTCAGGATCGGTGTGGAACGTAGTCACGTCGACCACGTCGTCGATTGTGCAGCCAGCAGCGGCAAGCACCGCCTTCAAGTTCGTGAACGCGCGCCGAACTTGCTGCTCGAACACCGGCTCGGGGGAGCCGTCGTCGCGACTGCCGACCTGACCGGAGACGAACAACAAGTCTCCGGATCGGATCGCGGCGGAGTAGCCGTGCTTCTCATATAGAGCGTGTCGCTCGGCTGGGAAAATTGCGTCTCGTTTGGTCATGGTGCGATCAGCTCTGGTCACTCAGGGCGCATATGTCAACCGCTCAGTTTTTGCTCAAACCCTGCTCACGACGCGCAGGAGCGGCGCTCGGGACCAAGAACGCGCCCGACCGATCCGTACCGACCCCTCCCGCGTATTGCTAGATGTCAGAGCACGCGCCCACTTCGCGTGCACGCCGAGTGCTCGCTGCTGACATGCGTCGGCCCAGCGCTCTGCTCTTCATATCCACCTTTCGATTTTGGAGAATGTGATGCTTCGCGTTCGTGCATCTAAACTTGTTTCTTTGACAACGTGCTTGACGCTCGCAGCCACCGGCTGCGAGCTGGACGAATACCTTGGCGGCCTAAACCCCGATGCGGGCAGCGCCGACGACGCGGGTACGCCCGACTGGCCCGACCAAGCACTCGCCGGCAAGCCAAGCAAGCCACCCAAGCCAGTCGCTGGCAGCCCAGCACCGACCCCACCCGATGCCGGCACGGAACCATATCAACCCACCCTCGATGCCGGTGCCGCTGATGGCGGCACACCGATCGCACCAGATACCTTCGGGCTGACCTCGCGCGGGCGATTGATCTCGTTCGAGCGCGCTTCAGGCAAGCTCGGCGCAGCGTACGAAGTGACGGGCCTCGAACAGGACGAGTGGATCGTAGGCGCCGACATCCGTCCATCCAACGGCATGTTGTACGCGCTCACCGATCAAGCTCGGTTGTACACGATCGATCTAGCGAGCGGTGTTGCCAAGCTGGACTCTACGCTCAGCGCGGATCCAGCCGATGCGAGCGAGCCCTTCAGCGGGCTGCGGGGTGCGAAGCTCGGCGTGGATTGGAACCCGGTGCCGGACCGCTTGCGTGTGGTGACCGACCAAGGGCAGAACCTGCGTATACAACCTGCCACGGGCCTGACCACCACAGACGGGCCGATCAACCCTAGCGCGACGCTCTCAGCGGCTGCGTATACAAACAGCTTTGCTGCAGCATGCCGCACGCGTTTGTTCGTGATCGACACAGAGGCCCGGCAGCTATTTCTGCAGGATCCACCGAATGACGGCCGGCTCGTGCCCGTCGGTCCGCTGACTGGCTTGGGTCACGGCGAGGTGCGCTCACTCGAGATTCAGACCAGCAGCGACGGTGTAGACAACGCGCTGGTCGCGGTGGTCGATGGCTACCGCACGCAGCTCTTCGACGTGAATCTGGCCAGTGGCGCGGCCACACGCCCGCGTGAGCTGGAGCTGGACGACGATGAGGTGCTCGTCGCGCTCAGCGCGTTGCTGCCCTCCGGGGCACCGACGCAAGCGCCCGGCGAGCTGCTTGGACTCAGCGAGAGCGGCCGCTTGATCAGCTTCAACCGCGCCGCCCCGGCCAAGCTGTGCACGTCCAATGCGATCACAGGGCTTGCGGAGCACGAGCACGTTCTCGGCTTCGATGTGCGCCCCGCCGACGGCAAGCTCTACGCGCTTGGCAGCTCCGCCAAGCTGTACACGGTCGAGGTTCCAAGCGGCAAGGCGAGCTTTGTGTCTGCGCTCGCGGCGGATCCACTCGACACCACCGACCCGTTCCAAGCGCTGTACGGCGGTGAGTTTGCGGTGGCGTTCAATCCCGTGCCGGATCGCCTGCGCGTGACCAGCGATCAGGGAAAGAACCTACGCATCCAGGTGACAACTGGCAACACTACGACCGATGCCGCTCTAAGCGGCGCCGCACACGGCACCACTGCCGCCGCATACACCAACGCGTTTGCTGGCGCGAAGTCCACCACCCTGTTCGCGATCGATAGCTACGCAGACGCGCTCGTGCGCATTGGTGGCGACCCGGCAACTGGCGGAGCTTGCACGCCGGACGTCGACGCAAACAACCCCAACTGCGGTGTAGTCAGCGCGATCGGAGCGCTCGGCCTGGGTGACGTCACGGACGTCAACGGCTTCGACATCGACAGCCGCAACGGCACTGCCCTCGCCGCGCTCTCGCTCGCCGGCGCTTCCACCTCGACGCTCTACAGCGTGAACCTCCTGACAGGCGCAACAATGCTGCCCACAGGCCTCGCAAACGGCACGATCGGGGGTGGCGAGCGCGTGCGCGGCCTGACCTTGGCAGCGAACCCAGTGGTCACAGCGCTCGCGCTCACAGCGGACGGCCAGCTGCTCACGTTTTCTCCAGGCGCTCCCGGCGACCTGCAGTCGCAGGTGTGGATCAGCGGCTTGCAGCACGGTGAAACTCTGCTTGGCATCGATGTACGCCCGCTCGACGGCAAGCTGTACGGCCTCGGTAGCGCAAACAACGTGTACACGCTGGACCGCACCACAGGCGCGGTGACCTTGGTCACGACGCTTGCCGCTGCAAGCGGCGACGACCTACCCTTTGTCATGCTGGCGCCGAGCTACTACGGCGTCGACTTCAATCCAGCGGCCGATCTGTTGCGTGCGGTCGACAGCTACGGAGACAACCTACGCGTGGCTCCGTCTGCACGCGGCATGCTGCGGCTCGGTGACGTCGTGACCGACGCACAACTGAATCCTGGAGAGCCAAAAGCAGTGGCGGCCGCGTACAACAACAACTTCGCTGGGACCACACAGACCACGCTCTTTCTGCTCGATCTGAGCAGTGACACTCTGCAGCTGCAAGGCGGCGTCAACGGCACACCTTCGCCTAACACCGGCACTCTCACCACGGTCGGCTACCTCGGCGTCGACGCCATGGGCGATGCTGGCTTCGACATCGTCGGTGGACACAACGGCCTGGCACTCGCCGCGCTGCTAGTCGACGACACACGCTCCGCCCTCTACAGCGTCCAGCTCGCGACCGGCGCGGCCACACTCTTCAATATGACTGACAACTTCGTGGGTGTGGACGGGACACAGCCCGTACTCGGCCTCGCCCTCGACTTGAAGTAACTCGCACCCGTCGCAAGCAACACGGCTCGGCGGTCCAAGACGGACCGCCGAGCCGCGCTGCTTTGCGGCTCAGTGGAGGCACGCTTGCCTAACACAAACGTCGCTCCAGCGGCACCCGCCGGACATGCGACTAGATAACCTATGAAGACGACTGTGATCACCACGGGTCCGTGGCGTGATCATCGCGACCGCGACAGCGTCGAGGAACTGCTGATCTGTCATGCGACGGAGCAACAAACATGCCGTATGTTCCACCACTCAGAACAATAATAAAAGCCAAAGTGTCGCTTCCAGCGCAGTGCTGCGATCAGCGCTGACCACTCCGTTGATTACTCGGTAAAAACCTAAGCTTAGGAATGTCGTAAACGGAACGCGCGAACCGAAAGTGTGCTCGAGATCGACACTGACGCGGTGACTCTGCAGCGACGACCAGCGCGGATCCGACGCAACATACTTCGCTATGTCACCGCCTGGTTGGAGCGCCACGGCGTCTCGAAAGGCCGCGGTCGCACTCTGAAAGTACGCGCGGTAGCGCAACCGCAGCAAGCCGCCGGGCCACACGCTCCAAGCGACGTCCGGCTCGATGGTGTGCGACATCATCGCCCAATCGTCGACGAAGAGCCTGTAGCGCAGACCGGCCGAGGCAGATTCCGTGAGCGCGCGACGGAACAGAAGAACAAGAGCGTGTGAGATGCGATGCCCCGGCAGAGTTTCGGGGATGCAATAGACAGCTCCGCCACACCCGGTGCTCGGATCCCGGGCGCCGACTCCGACATAATAGTAAGGACTCGATAGATAGCCGCCTGCATATTGAAGCTCGTACGCGACTTGACCGATCGTTCGATCGCCCAACCACGGCTGATATCCTGCGCGTAAACCAAGCATCTGACTGCTTTGCGAAAAGCTCGCGTCGCGCACGCGAGTGATGTGATTCAGGCGCAGATACGGCTGCACCGAGAGAATGCTGACCTGATCTGGAAGACGGTAAACAAGCGGTATGTCGAGCGTATGCGAGACGTAGTCCTCGCGATTAACATAGCGATAGTGCGCGCCGGCACGCAACTCGCCCCAGTCGTACCCAAGCCGACCTGACAGCTCATGATGATACTGACTGTCCAGCCACGCCTTGGCATCCGGCGTCTGGATGACACTCGCTCGACTCCATACATCCACCAGATAAGACGCTTCGGCGTGAGCTCGCGTGCCGCGCGGCGTTCGAACCAACACCTGCGGCATCAAGTGTCGCTCATCGCCTGAGCTCTGGCCGTAGACACCGCCAGCGACCTCCTGAGCGGAAACCGACGAAACCTGGAGCAGCAGAAGTGCGAAGAGCAGGCAACGCGTGGACATGAGCGGCGCAATGATGCCACAGCCCCAAGGTGCGTCGTGCTCTAAGAGTCATGCCGCGACGCCACGCTTGGCGGGATGTAGGAGCATGGAGCCCTTACACTTCGTGCGCAGCGCGTGAGCCAGTCAGGTGCTCAGCGTTTGCGGCGTGCCGCTGACAGCTGCCAGCGCTGCGGTGCCGCAAAGGCGCGTCGCAGCCAAGACGTGAGCGCACGCAGCTTGGCTGAGGTGCCGCGCTCAGCGGCATACGCCAGGAAGATGTCCGCCCCTTCCGGCTCGACCGCGATGTCGAGCTCCACCAGCGCGCCGCTCGCGATCTCACGGTAGATCGCGAACTCCGGCAGAAGCGCGATGCCGAGGCCAGCGAGCGCTGCGTCGCGCATCAAGAGGCCATTGTTCAGGCGCATGCTGCGCTTCGGGCGCACCGTCGTGACTTGGCCCGCCGCGCGAAAGGACCAGTCAGGCTCGCGCCGGCTGTACAGGATGCCGCGGTGAGCGGCGAGCTCGTGCGGCCCGCGCGGTGCTGGGTGTTGCGCGAGGTATGAAGGCGCCGCGACGAGCATGCGCCTGCTCGCAGCCAACCGCTTCACCACGACGCGCTGGTCGGGAACTGGCCCGTGGCGCACCACGGCATCGTAGCCATCCGACCAGATGTCCACAAAGCGATCGTCGAGATCTAACGTCAGATCGACAAGCGGGTGCTCCGCGACGAACGCGCAGAGCACCGCGTTGAGATGCAGCGAGCCAAATGTCACCGGTGCCGAGATCCGCAGCGGCCCGAGCAACGCGCCGCGACGTTCCGCGAGCTCCGCAGTCGCCGCACTCGCTTCTGCAACGATGCGGCGGGCGCGAATGAGAAACGCAGCGCCGTCTTCAGTCAGCGAGAGCTTACGGGTTGTGCGCTGAACGAGCTGCGTTCCGAGCAGCCGCTCCAGCTCCGAGAGTCGTTCGCTGACCACGGACTTCGCGAGCCCGAGCCGCCGCGACGCCTCTGTGATCGATGCAGCCTCTGCGATCGTGACGAATGTGGCGATGCTATCGAGCTTGAGCATTGTTCGATGCGACCGAACACCCACCTCGGCTTCGGCCATCTATTCGGCACCATGTACCAGCAATACGGTCGCGTCGACGAAGACCACTTCAGAAGGTTAGGTTCATGGTTCGACTCACGTTCTTCGCAGTGCTGTGCAATCTGTTAGCAGTGGCGCCTGCCGCCCGCGCCGACGCAAAGGTGCAGGATCGTTACGCAGAGGTCTCTGGGATCAAGCTTCACTACCTCACGGCTGGGGAAGGAAGCCCCGTCTTGCTGCTCCACGGCTACGCGCAAACCAGCCGAATGTGGCTGCCGTTGGTCGCGAAGCTCGCAGCGCACCACCGTGTGATCGCTCCCGACCTGCGCGGCTTCGGAGATTCTGCGAAGCCAGACAGGGGTTACGACAAGAAGACGCTTGCAGGGGACATCCACGGGCTCCTGCGTTCGCTCGGCATTCAGAAGGTCGCGGTCGCCGGGCACGACATCGGGCTCATGGTCGCCTATGCATACGCAGCGCAATGGCCCGCTGAGGTCGAACGCATCGCGCTGATGGATGCATTCCTGCCGGGCGTCGGCGAATGGACGAATGTCTGGCTGCTACGGGATCTTTGGCACTTCCATTTCTATGGCGAAACCCCGCTGGCGCTGGTGACTGGGCGTGAACGCGACCCCCTCAACGACACCGGCAAAGGGCGTGTGATCGAGGACATCCAAGCGTGGCTCGGCAAGCGCGCGCGCTAGCTCCGCCGCCATCGGCTGCATTGTCTGCCTCGGGCAGCTCGAACCGCAGATTGCGAGCTTACTATCGCATGACGGCCTGAAGCGCAGCGGTCCGTTGCAGAAAACTGGACAGGCACTGACCTGACTGCCGATGTTCGCCGGTGCATGTTGGGCGGCGAGCTCCTGATGGATGTCGGAACGTCTCAGGGAGTGCTAAGGTCGGACGCTGGTGCTCGGGCGAGCGGGCACGCTACCGCTTGTAGCGAGGTCCATTGAGATGGCTTGGGCTCCGACAATCGCCGCCGTCAGCTTCGTGCTGTTGCTCGCAGGCGCGGTTTTGGTCTGCGATGTGCCACCGCAGGTCGACGACAGCGGCCAAGCGATCCTGGCTTGGGTGCAAACGAACCAGCGAGCGATCGGTGCTCAGGTTTGGCTCTCCACGGTCGCCTGGCTGCCCGGCGCTCTGCTGTTCACGCTCGTCCATCGCCGGATGCGTGGAGCCCTGGCCACGGCGTTCCTGCTCGGGATCGCGGTGACAATGTGCTTGATCTTCGTGAGCGGCATGCTTCGCCTCGGCTTGATGCGACACGCGAGCGCGCTGACCGCAAGCGAGGCGCGCCTGGTCGCCGACATCGAGGCCCAGTGGGCACCGCTCGCAACGGTCGGAAACGTGCTGCAAGCCGGCGCGCTCGCCGTTGCGGTACGTCGCGAACAGTTTGTGCCTTGGTTGTTTCCGATCAGCCTGATGTTTGCGGTGGAGCAAGGCGTGGAGACGGTGACGATCCTGCTGTCAGGCAATATTTGGGGCCCGGGTGGCCTGCTCAATCTCGCCGGCGCTGCGCTCTATTTAGTCTGGATTCTGGCGATCGGCATTGGGGTGTCGGCGAGCATCCTAGCCGACGGGGATGCTCACGACGGCGTGCGTTGACGTCTTTGTCTCACTTGACAACATAGGTTCAAGATGTAAAGTGTACCCATCTCGTCACGAATCGACGCGAGAGGAGCGTACACCATGACCGATTGGAGCTTCGCTGATGTGCCTGATCAGACGGGTCGCACAGCGATCGTCACGGGGGCAAATACCGGCATCGGCTTCGAGACCGCACGCATGCTCGCACTGCGCGGCGCTCGTGTGATCTTGGCTTGCCGCGATCAGGCCAAAGGCAACGCGGCTCTGGGCAGCATCGTACGGGAACGGGCCGATGCCGCGGTGCAACTCTGCGAGCTCGACCTTTCCGACCTCGACTCGGTCGTCACCTTCAGTGAGCGCATGTTCGCCGAGCACAAGCGTCTGGACCTCCTGGTCAACAATGCCGGCGTGATGGTCCCACCCTTTTCGAAGACAAAGCAGGGCTTCGAGCTGCAGATTGGGACCAACCATCTCGGTCACTTCGCGCTCACTGCACGCTTGTGGCCGCTGCTCGCGCGCACGCCCGGCGCGCGCGTCGTGGTGGTGTCGAGCGCCGCTGCACACGACGGACGCATCGGCTTCGACGATCTCCACTTCGAGCATCGGCGCTACCGCCCTTGGCGAGCATACGGCCAGAGCAAGCTCGCCAACAGTCTGTTCGCGCTGGAGCTCGCACGGCGCGCGAGCACCGCAGAAACAGGCGTGTTGGTGACTGCGGCGCATCCCGGCTGGACGGGTACCGACCTGCAGCGCAACACTCCGATCATTCGCCGGCTCAACGCGCTGCTCGCCATGTCTCCTGCCGCGGGTGCGCTGCCGACGCTGCGCGCTGCAACAGATCCGCGTGCAGCGAACGGTTCGTACTGGGGACCAGCACACCTCTTCGAGCTGAACGGGCCACCCGTAACCGCGAAAATCCCCAAACGTGCACGCGATGCACGCATCGCTGAGCGCCTCTGGACAGTGAGCGAGCAACTCACGGGTGTGGACTTCGCTGTGACTCCAGACAATCCGACAGCGACTCAGCGCGCCGCGCGCGTATGAGATATGTCATCCTACACGCATGGCTGTTAGCACCGACACGACACAAGTACGAAGAGCAGCCCTGATCGAAGCAGCGCGCGGAGTGTTCCTGCGTTACGGGTTCAAGAAGACGTCGATGGACGACTTAGCCCGAGCCGCGCAGATCTCACGTCAGGGTCTGTATCTTCATTTTGCGACCAAAGAAGAGCTGTTTCGCGAGGTCGTAGCTCTGCTCGTGACATCGACACGCGAGGCGAGCAGCCAAGCGTTGGCCCGTGAAGACCGAAGCGCAGAGGAGCGCTTGTTCGGCGCATTCGAGGTGGTGTTCGCCAATGAACACGAGAGCGAGCACATCACTGAGTTGTTGGAGGCTGCGGCCGAACAACTCGGCGGCACGATCGAAGAGCACGAAAAAGGCTTCCTGCAGGATCTAGTGCGCACGATCAAAGCGACGGGTGTTGCCGCGACCTGGGACAACGCGGGAATCACGCCCAAGGCGCTCGCTGAGCATTTGCTGGCTGTATCGCACGGCCTGAAGAAGCGGCGCGCAGGCCGCGCCGACTATCTAAGCGGCATGCGGACAGCCGTACGCATCATCTGCCGTGGCGGCCGCAAGTCATCCTGAGTGCTCAGTTGTAGAGGCTGGTAGCGCCGAGCACCTTGGGCTCACTCGGATTTCGTATGTCCACGTGCAGCACCGCAAAGTATGGGAGCTGGATGTCCAACGTGCCTCCGGAGAGGTGCAGCGTCGGCGGCGGACTGCTGAAGTTATCGAGCTCGATCGAGCTGAGGACCGCGAGGGTTTCCGCATCCAGGATGTCGAGGTGGTGCCAATCCAAGTGCGATGATGGGCCGCCTGTGGCGCTGTTCGACGTCGCGTGCACCACGTAAAGCCGCTGCGTGCTGTCGTCCAGGAGCACCTTCGCCAGCCGGCGTCCCGACCACTCGTGCGCCGCTGTCAGCGGCGCTGTTTCTGCCTGCCAATCGAGCCGAGAAAGTGTCAGACCACTGGCGGACGCTGTGCTTGTATAGACTGTCTCCTGTGCCGCCGCGACGACTTGGCCGGGCACCTCGCGGCGCGTGCTGTGCGTGGGCTGGTCGAGCGCACTGAAGTCTGCGAAGGATCCGACCAGCGATGTGCCAGCACGTTCGGTCACGTAGATTCTCGACCCGCTCACGAAGTAGCCATCCAGGAGAAAGTCGCCAGGCAACGCGAAGCTTGGAAGCAGCGCTGGTCGATCGGGATCGCTGACGTCGACGGGATCGAAAGCCAACGTCGACTCATACGGCTTGCCACTCCAATGGACAAACACTACCCCCGCAGCCCGCTTGAGGTGAGTGTGGATCGCGCCGTGGATTTGCCCCGCTCGCAAGGCCCGACGACGAAGCGTAGTGGTGCCTACGTTGAGGAGGAGAACGCCGCGAGCGGGGCAAAGACC
>Ga0114940_10000026_pt1 | contig 100239 bp, 95 predicted proteins | sample ColdCreekSource_FD_87195 | JGI IMG/M metagenome (GOLD analysis project Ga0114940, IMG submission 87195) | Groundwater microbial communities from Cold Creek, Nevada to study Microbial Dark Matter (Phase II) - Cold Creek Source | ecosystem: Environmental > Aquatic > Deep subsurface > Groundwater...
GTGATTTCTAGAAAAGATTGTACCTAGTAAGGTGGGCAAAAGTATTTTCAAGTAGATTATTAAGTTAAACCTAAGTTTTGCCCACCCTACTCTTACTGGTATTTTATTCTAAGGAAATGACCTTACTGCTTTATCAATATCAGTAGAGGGTACTATCTTTTCTTTGATAATAAGGGCTAACGGTCGTTCGCCCCTACCATTTTTGTTTGTCCAAAAGAACCTTAGAAGGTAAAAGTTGTCCGCAGAGTACCAATAACAACATCGCTATTTGTACTGTTGTGATCTGGAGATGTTACCCAAACCACGCCAGGAGTAACAGCAATATTATCGGTTAATTGATACTGATAAAACCCTTCTACGTGCAGTGAAGTATCAGAATTTGTATTCTCTGGAACACCAGTAATATTAATGTTGGAACTAGTTACTTTAGGCTCCATGCCAACGACAATTCCTCCCAAATTTCCTTCTTGCAAAAGATCGGGAAAAGCTAAAGTAACAGCCCAATTCCAGATATCTTGCTCGCCACTACTAACCCTTTGTCCATTGTTTCCAGTTACAGAGGCGCGAACCCGATTATTGGTATATCCACCCCAACCGCTAACAATAAAGCGATCGCTTATACTAAAAGACGCTTCTACTCCATAGGAATTACTAGAGATGGGAACCGTTTCCCCCACGGCATTCGCCGCAAAGGAATTAAAGTTAGCAAGATTGCTACCTGTAAAAGTATCGCTTTGATTGTAAGCGTTAACATAGGTTAAACCTAGCTTAAAGCGATCGCCAGGTTTGAAAACTACCTGTCCTAGAGCGGCATAAGCACCATTAAATAGACCACTTTCTTGAGTCGGATTACTAGCAGAGGGAGCAAGATATCCTGCACTCAGTTCAAAACTATCGCTTAATTGACTTCTGACTCCGATCCCTGCACCAGCAACCTGATTGTAAATAGGATTACGTACTCCAAAAGCCGAAATAGAGCCGCTAGCACTATCATTCAAAAAGTCTAGGGGATTAATCGTATCAGCAAAATCGTAGGCAATACCACCAGCACCTTCCACAACTACATTAGTGCGATCGCCAATAGGAAATGAATAGAGTGCAACTAGCAAGTTGAGATCGTTACTGTTATTAGCAAGTAGTCCCAAATCTCCTTCAGGAGTGCCTGTGATGCCATCAAATTCTGGAAAGTTTCCTGCCGTCAACTGAGCTAACAGCAAGTCTTCTCCTGTAAAACTAGCGTTGAAAGCAAGGCGCGATCTGTTACCAAAAACCACTTCGCTGTCTAATTCTTGACCGTTGGCATTTTCACCTGTAAAGATATGACCTACACTAAATACTGCTTCTCCAGTCAACTTGGTTGTGGTGGAGAATTGATGATCTTCTAACGAAGCGGTTTGTGCTTCAATATTATCGACTCGTGTATTCAGAGTTGCCAGTTCAGTTTCAAACTCTTGACTAAGCCTTCGTAATGTTTCCAAGTCTTCACGACTAACTGTTTCAGAAGAAGCTATCAAACGCTCAATCTGATTGAGACAAGAATTTAAGCCCGCCGCAAATTCGTAACGACTAAGAGACTGATTTCCTCGATAGGTTTGATTGGGGAAACCAGAAATGCAACCGTAGCGATCTACTAAACCCCTTAAGGCTTCATAACTCCAGTCTGTGGGAGAAACATCTCGTAATTGGGAGACATTATTGACTTGGTTGAGAGAATCAATAGTATCCTCAGTATCATTGTCTTCAAGAGAGTAGCGATTTATTTGTTCTAGCAGATTGCTGTCGGTAGTTAAAGATTCTGCTGTCTGAGAATAAGCAGTATTTGTTGTCCCGTTAAGCAATAGACAGGTTGTCCCCAAGGTTAAAAAGATATTGGTGCTAGGTGCTAACAGTCTTTTCTGTGTCTTGTATCCTAAGCCTAGACTTTTGATTAAACGCATCCCATTCATATCGCTCCTCAATCAGCTGATTAAAAGCTGTAAAACCACGACCATATAGTTCCCGTTTATGCTGAAAAAGAAACAATTTCTCGATAAAAAAACTGAGACTCTTGGTGAAAGCTATGTATATTGCCGTATTAGCTTTGGGTATTACTGAAGGCAAAGTATTGCTATTTGATAAATATTTAAGTAACTTTACTTATTACCTCGAAAAATGCGATCGCACTTATTGTTGTCACTTTTAATTACACTGCTTTTGATCTTAATCACAGCTACTTTTTTAAAATAGTTTTAGCTTATTAGAGACTGTGTTAATCGATAACCAAGTGAACTTCTGATTTTTCAGAGAAAAGCCATTATAACGGTTCTTAAATCAGTAAGGTACGCCTATTAACAATTAACAAATGATCGATATTACTTGCATCACCAGAGATAAATAAAGATGATATACGAAATGCAGTTTAAGCCTAAAAATAAAATTCAGTCACTATCAACTGAAATATCATCTAACTCTATTTCGATTTTAGAAAATATAGATAGTGCTGTAATTATTTTTGATGGTCATAAAAATTGCTTATTTTTTAATCTCGCAGCTGAAAAAATCTTAGGCGATCGCTATAATTTTGCTCTTTTAGGAGACTGGATTCGCTCTGTGGCTGACAATTTTATACAACAGGCTATGTACTTTAAAATCAACGAAGTGCCTTTATCGATAAATTCAATTTGCACTCAAGAACTTGATAATTTAGAAATATTAATCAGTAAAGTAGATATTTCTGATGATTTTTGGCAAAATTTTCACAATCAGCAATCCCTGGCTATTAATGAATATAAAATAAGACCAAATAGCCTAAATAAAACTATCCAACTTGAGCTATCCAAATCAGCAGAACAGATATTGAATAGTCCTGGTTATGATCAGCTTACTGGGTTGCCAAATCACAATTTATTATTGGAATATATTGGACAAGCAGTTAATTTTGCTACGCAGCAATTAAATTATATATTTGCAGTTTTGTTTATAGATATAAACCGCTTCAAAGTAATTAATAGTAGTTTAGGGCGTATTTTAGGAGATCGATTATTAGTCGCTGTTTCTGAAAGGTTACAAGCTTGTTTACGTTCTCAAGATTTTATTGCTCGTCTAGGTAATGATGAATTTGTTATTTTATTAAGCAACATTGACCATATTAGTTATGCTACGAATATTGCTGAAAGAATTTATCGAGAATTAACCATACCTTTTAATCTTGAAGGGTATGAAGTTTTTATTGAAGCCAGTATTGGTATTGCTCTTGGTTCTAAAGATTATATCCGACCAGAAGATTTATTACGAGATGCTGAATTGGCGGGATCAGATGCTAAAAGACAAAGCAAATCTCATTATCAGATTTTTAATCAGTCGATGCGGGGCAAAGCCTTAACTCTTCTGCAATTAGAAAATGACTTACGATGGGCAATTAAACGTGAAGAATTTATTTTGCACTATCAGCCGATTATATCTTTAGCCGATAATAAAATGAAAGGCTTTGAGGTGTTGGTTCGCTGGCGACATCCGATACGGGGTTTAGTATCTCCTGGGGAATTTATTCCCTTAGCAGAAGAAACGGGATTAATTATTCCCTTGGGTTTTTGGGTGTTAAAGGAAGCTTGCAATCAGATGTGTGCTTGGCAACTGAAATTTGGCAATATAGATACTTGGAAAGTCAGCGTTAATATATCTAGCAAACAATTGGCACAACCTAATTTTGTTGGGCAGGTAAAACATATTTTGCAAGAGACAAAACTCAATCCTCATAATTTAAAACTAGAAATTACTGAGAGTTCGCTAGTAGAAGATACTAGGTCTACTATTATTATTCTCAAGGAGCTTAAAGCCTTGGGAATCGAATTTTCTTTGGATGATTTTGGCACAGGTTATTCTTCTTTGAGTTATCTACATCAATTTCCTTTCGACACTTTAAAAATTGATCGTTCTTTTGTTAGCAGCATCGAAGATAATAGCGAAAAATTGGGGATTATTCGTGCCATTGTTACTCTAGCTCGTAATTTAGGCATGGATACCATTGCTGAAGGAATAGAAACTGTCAATCAACTAGCTCAATTAAAAGCTTTAAAATGCGAATATGGTCAGGGATATTTTTTATTTAAACCACTAGATAAAGAAATATTAGAAACGATAATTGCGGCGGAAATTGCTAATCCGATCGAAATTAATTTAGATAATTGTCATTCCCTTTTAGAAGATCAGATAGCCAGAGAACAATTACTATTTCAAATCGAACATTTACGTCAAGAACTAGAAGAAATAAAACTGGAAAAAGCTGATCTAGAAATAATGCTGGAAACGACTACTGAACACGCTGATTTAGTAGAATCTCAACTCCGTAATGAAATTAGCGATCGCCAAAAGGCTCAAGCGGCTTTACATCAAGCGAATCGGGAGTTGGAAAAGTTAAGTGTGTTGGATAGTTTAACTCAGGTAGCTAATCGCCGTCGATTCGATGATTATCTCCTGCAAGAATGGCAAAGAGGAAAGCAACAACACGCCCCGATATCTTTGATTTTGTGCGATATTGATTATTTTAAACTCTACAACGATACTTACGGTCATCCTATAGGCGATTATTGTCTACAACAAGTCGCTTTAGCTATAGAGTGTGCCATTGAATCTATATCTGGTTTGGTGGCTCGTTATGGAGGAGAAGAATTTGGCATAATTTTACCTGGGATTGATGGTGAAACAGCGTTGCAGGTTGCAGAAAAGATTGCGATTAAAGTTCATCAACTCCACATTGCTCATCAGAAATCCCCTGTCAATGAATATGTCACCATTAGTTTGGGTGTATATAGTGTCGTTCCCAATCCTGACTTTTCACCAGAATTATTAATCGGTTTAGCTGATAAAGCACTTTATCAAGCTAAAGATCGGGGACGAAATCAAGCTAGTTTATTTACTATTGCTCAAGAAAATATGTTGATTTAAATTATTTAATTGAATATCTAATCTAAAACTGGATCTTGGGAAAATGCTAGACGTATTTGCTCAAGTTTGTTGATTTTTTCAATAGCGATTTGAATTTCTTGATAGTAATATCCCATAAGTTCTAAGTCAGTAGTGGGATTAAGATTTTTTAATTGTTCGGTACAGTATATTTGGCGTTTGATATAGTCTACTTGTTCTAAAGATGCGATCGCTTCTGCAATTCTAACCTTGGCACGAAACACATCTTCGGTTTGCTTTTCGTCAAGATAGAATAGTTTAGTGATTTCGATCATCGTTTCAGGAAAATCGAGACTACGGTTATGTAATTCTGTTAATAGTTGATTAGTGGCGGGAGATGTTGGGGCAATTTCATCCTCGATCGCAATTATTTGTTGCCATAAAAATCGATGGGAAACTAAATTAAATAGTAGGTCTTTTGTTTCTAATTGGTCGATAATTTCGGCTCGATATCGCGGATAGTGAAGATAAATACGTAACAATAAAGATTCGGCTTGTTCTAATAGTTCGCTTTCTGGATTGGTAGCAATCTTAAATGATGGTCGTGAGTTTTTGCTCTTACCTTTTTTAGTTATGTTGTTGGTTTTATATTTGTTGCTAGAAGCTGTTATTTGTGACTTAAGATTAGCTAAATTTTGCAAGACTAATCTACTATCCCCCTGGCTAAGTAATTCAGCAGAATAGGTAAGATAATGGTTGCGTTGGTTCGCATCTTGCAGTTTATTCAGTAGCTTGACCATCATTTTGGCTACCTCCTGTAACTCATCGGCAGCTTTGAGATTTTTGCCAGCTAGGGAACGATTAATCAGCCAATCAAGCCATAACGGAGCATTTTCTAGAGATTGATAGTAAATTACTGCCCCATCATCTCTACTCTTAATAAATTCATCGGCATCCTTGCCATCAGGAAGATTGAGTATTCGTAATTGAACCACTCCACCATAGACTAAATCTTCAATTTCATTAATGGCTCTTTCTGTGGCTTTTGTTCCTGCATTATCAGCATCAAAGTTGAGAATAACCTGTTTAGAAGCGGTGAAGCGCAATAGTTGTTTGAGCTGATTTTGCGTGAAGGCTGTACCCAAAGAAGCGACCACGTTAGTGATCCCGGCTTCATGAAGAGCGATCGCATCAAAGTAGCCTTCTACTACTACAGCGCAGTCTTCTTTACTAATATTACTACGAGCTTTGTCGAGAGCAAACAGGGTTTTACTTTTATCAAATAGAGGAGTTTCGGGGGAGTTTAAATATTTCGGTTGATCTTCGTCTTTCAGGGCGCGACTACCAAAACCAATAATTCGTCCCTGAATATCCATAATTGGAATGATCAGGCGATCGCGAAATATGTCATAATAAGCATTACCAGTTTTACGCTTTTTAATTAATCCCGCTTCTTCTAACAAATTCACAGGATAGCGTTTTTGTTCTACTAGATATTTATACAGGGTTTCCCAACCCCCAGGGGCATAACCTAATTGAAATTGCCCGATAGTTGATTCTTCGATATTTCTCTGAACGCGGAGATAAGTTAGTGCAGTTTCTCCTATTTGCTGTCGTAGTGCGTGTTCGTAAAAACTCGCTGTGATCGCCAAAATCTCATAAAGTTGCTCTCTTAAGGTTAACTGACGTTGTATTTCTTGTCTTTGCTCTGGCTCAACTGTTTTCACATTAACTTGATAGCGACGGGCAAGATCTAGAACAACTTCGGCAAAAGATTGTTTACCGATCTCCATTAAAAACTTAAAAGCATTGCCGCCCTCACTACAGCCAAAACAATAGTAGACTTGCTTATCTTGACTAACGCTAAAGCTGGGAGTTTTTTCATTGTGAAACGGGCATAAACCCAGGTAGTCTTTTCCTCGCTTGCGCAATACTACGTGTTCGGAGATGACATCGACAATATCAGCTCGTTGCTTTACTTCGATGATGGTATCTGGATGAAGACGGGGAACTTTCACAAGACGTTGCTGATTGAAGGTATACCACCAGGGTACAATGTGAAACTGTTAGTAATACTGTTCGTAGCCCTTCGGGTTCGACAGTTCCTACAACGGGGGGAACCCCCGCAACGGACTGTCTCACTATTAGCTATTAGCCATTAGCTTTTTGAAAATGTACTTCAAAGCAATAATTTGTATATTTCATCTCTTGATTCAGCAATGCTGAATACTGCACTAAATCAACACAAGTGTAAAAGTGATGCAACTAGCAGTCTTACTGGATTATTTTATCTCGGTATTGATTGCAATAACCAAAATTTTATTCAATGTTTTTGAAAAACAACCTTATAAAGTGCAAGACTAGATATCTCGGCTTTGCATGATCAAAATATGAATTTTGTCCAATGAGAATCTATGGCAATCGGCAATTAAAAACTGTACCAGGACAAAGAACTCGCCCCACTTCAGCTAGAGTTAGAGAAGCATTGTTTAATATGTGGCGGGAAGAGATTGCGGGTAGTCGCTGGTTAGATTTGTGTGCGGGAAACGGCTCGATGGGCGCAGAAGCCCTATGTCGTGGCGCAACTGAAGTGGTTGGAATTGAACAGTATGCAAAAGCCTGTCATGTGATTGAAGAGAATTGGCAGCAGTTGGTTCAACCAGAACAGTCTTTTAAAGTACTTAAAGGAGATGTTTTATTAAAAATTAAAAGCTTAGAAGGACAGCAATTTGACTGGATTTATTTTGATCCACCCTATGATAGCTATTTATACTTACCCGTCTTAAAAGCGATCGCATCTTTAAAGTTAATCACATCCACAGGTGCGATCGCCCTTGAACACAATCCTAAACTGTGGCAAGCTAAAGAAGTACCTGGGTTAATAATATATCGTACTAAATCCTATGGAAATACGACTTTAACTTTTTACAATCTTAAAAATAATTAACATCCCTACAATTGTTCCTACTAGCCCCTATTTTATAATAAGTAATTATTTCAACAAACGCTCTAATTTTTTATACACTTCATCGTCGTTGCGTTTACCAACTAAAATTACTTCTACTAAATCCTCTTCTGATTTGAATCGATAAACTATCCGATACTCGCCACTATCTACTCGATAATAACCAGGATATCCTTTCAACTGTTTACTATCGGTAGGTAAAGGATCAATATTCAGAGATAATGTTTTTTTGGCAATTTGAGCGGCGATTTTCGGTTGTAAGCCTTTTAAGAAATCTAAAACCGCTTCTAAACCATCAAGTTTAGCCATTGGCTAGTTTCTCTAACGTAGCTGTAAATTTTTCACTTCCCACCATTGAAGATTGACTGAGGGCGTTTTCGGCTGCTTTACCTAAGCTCAAGTCTTCTAACTCTTCTATGCGTGTGATTAGTTGTTGATAAGCTTCTGCTGAGAGAATTACGTGGCTAGGTCGTTTTTGTTTGGTAACTAGCACAGGTTCAACTGTGGCTCTATCAAACACTTCACCGTGTTGATTACGGATTTGTGTGAGCGTGTAGCTTTTCATTTTCAAAAGTTATTGACTGTTTTGTACATAATAGCAAAAATGTACATGAATAAATAGTACCTAAATACTATCCTGTAGCTCCTACTTAAAAATAATTAACCTCTATTTATTCCTGCCAATCTATATGACCATTTATATTATGCTTTTTATAAATTTCTAAAACTTCTTTTGTAAAATTTTCAAGGTTTTTGTCGTCTTCTTTCTTGGCTAACTCATAAAGTCTAATAAACATTTTTTTGCCTGTTTCTGTTTGCCCTAAATTTTTTTTCAACATATTATGTGGGCTACAAAGAGTTTGTCCATTTTCTATGGTATTTTGACCACCCATAGATCTTGGTTTAATGTGGTCAGCGTGTATTTCAAATCCTTGTTCACTACCTTGACCACAAATTACACATTTGTATTTATCTTTTTCAAAAATTTTCTTTTTGATTGCCACTGGAAAAGTATCCGATTGTGGGGTAGCAACATGATCGGGATCGTATCTATAAACACCTTTTTTTACTTTAATTAATTTACCTTCTTCATAAAGTTTTCTAATAGCTCGATCAGGATCTGCTCGAGGTTTTCCATACATTGTTGTCCATTCTTCTGTAACAGTAGAAATAATCGTATCGTGTTTAATATTTTGATTAGGATTATTTTTATAAAATTGAAATATAAATTCTTTCTGACTAATTTTTTTTTCTTTGCTCATCTTTATTTTTCTATCGAGTTAAAGTACAGTTGCTTTCAATGACTTGATAAATGTTATTAGCTATTGCTTTGACAACAGGAATAGCTACAGAATTACCAAGTTGTCTATACATTTGTGTTCTAGATACAGGAAAAGAGAAATCTTGATCAAAGCCCATGATCGCCTTACATTCATTTTGGGTTAATAGCCTAATTCCCGTTTCGCCATCTTTTACAAATGTGCCTGTTAACCTCTGAATCTTATGATAAGTAGAAACCAATGTTTTAACTTTGATCTTGGAAGTTCGATCTACTATTTGTGGTCTTCCATCATTTTTTTTGAAAAGGTAAGTATTTTGAAGATGTTTACTAATAGAATATCCTTGAACATTTGTTTCTATAAAGTCGGATATATAAATCTCATTTTCTTGACCCATAGGAAAAGAAAATTCTACTCTAGAACTTAAATAATTTCTTTTAAAACCCACAATATATATTCTTTCTCTAACTTGAGGTAAATTAAAGCTAGAAGCATTAAGAACAGCGTAACGGAGATCGTAATTCAATAAATCTAAAGTTTCTAAGATAATTTGAAAAGTTCTTCCTCGATCATGAGTCATTAATCCTGGAACATTTTCTAATAAAAAACAAAAAGGTTTTTTAGCTTCTCAAATATTTACTATGGAATGAAATAATGTTCCTTGTGTTTTGTGTAGAAAACCTTCTCTTTTGCCAATAGTGCTAAAAGGTTGGCAAGGAAATCCTGCAATAAGAATATCATGGTCTGGAATGTCTCCAGGTTCTATTGAATTTATATCTCCATAGGGAATTTCGCCGAAGTTTTCTTGATAAGTTTTTCTGGCATACTTATCCCACTCGGACGAGAAAACACATCGACTTTTATCTGAAGAAAAGGCAGATCTCATACCACCAATACCTGCAAATAAATCGATAAATTTTATTTTTTCTTTGATTGTGTATAAAGGATTTTTGCTTGAATAACTATTATTAATATTCTCAAATAATTTGGAAACGTAGGATTGCTCCAGCTCAATTAATTTTTCGATTGACATAAAGATTTAGTCTGCACTTTAATCCAACTGCGGCTATTTATAACTATAAACTTTGTTTGAGCTAAAAAAATAGTTGCCAATTTTTATTTCTGCAAGAAGTTTAGTATCTTAATTAGTAAACACCAGATTATATCGTTAAAACCTTGACAGCAGCAAAAACTGAGTTAACCAAGTCTAAAAACAAATCTCTGCCTGGCAAATGGACAATTAAATTCGCTAAGTTTGCCTGGACAACTATTTGGCAAATGATGATGTCTCAACTTGCACCTCGTAATCAGACTGGGGAATATATTCGTCCAGAGAGTCAGTTGAGAAATTTTATTGGGACAGAAACAGATAACCCTTATCAACCAGCAGCTAGTCGTTATCGCCTGTATGTTGGCTTAGGATGTCCTTGGGCGCATCGAACTCTGGTAACTAGGGCTTTGAAAGGATTAGAAGATGCGATTTCCGTATCTATTGTTTATCCTTCACCAGATGCGGGAATTTGGGTTTTATCGGCAACAGAATTGGGTTGTAATACTGTACCTGAATTATATCAGCGATCGCAATCTGGATATACGGGACGTTCTACAGTGCCGATTTTGTGGGACAATGAGACAAACACGATCGTGAATAACGAAAGTGCCGAGATTATCGTGATGCTGAACTCTGAATTTAATGAGTTTGCTAAGTTTCCTGATTTAGACCTCTATCCAGAAGTATTAACAGCCAAAATAGATCAGTGGAATGAAAAGATCTATCACACTGTCAATAATGGGGTGTATCGTTGTGGCTTTGCTCAAACTCAGTCAGCTTATGAACTGGCGTGCAATGAGCTATTTGCAACCTTAGATGAAATAGATACCGTTTTACAGACAAATCGCTATTTATGCGGAGATCGCCTGACTCTGGCTGACGTGCGCTTATTTACCACTCTATTTCGCTTTGATATTGTTTATTATGGACTTTTTAAGTGTAATCGCCGTCGCATTCGTGATTATGATAATTTAGGACTTTATTTGCGAGATTTGTACCAATTACCAGGAATAGCCGCTACTTGTGATTTAGAAAGTATCAAACGGGATTATTATGGCAACTTGTTTCCCCTAAATCCAGGAGGAATAATTCCCGTCGGTCCAGATATTACTAATCTTTTACAACCTCATGGCCGTGAAAGTCTGGCGACGGCAGATAATTAATTATTTAATTATTTATTTATAAAAACTGCTAACAATTCTCCTCATCATTTTGTTCGCAAGCACCAATACTTACCCAGGTACTTGAACCATTTTGCCAGTGTTCTTTTTTCCAAATAGGTGCATTATGCTTTAAAGTGTCGATCGCATAACGACAGGCATCAAAAGCTTCACTACGATGAGGACAACCTACTGCCACTAGTACACTAATTTCTCCAATCTTTAAATGTCCTACTCGATGGTGAATGACAATTCGGTTAGCATCTTGCCATTTGGTGCGTATTTCTGCGGCAATAGATTGGAAAATTGCGATCGCCATTGGTTGATAAGCCTGATATTCTAAAGACTCTACAGGTTTACCATCGGTTTGATTACGAACAGTACCACTCATTAACACGACTGCACCATTAGCACCATCATCGGCTAAAGAATAGACTTCTTCTATAGATAAAGGTGCAAGAGTAATCGCAAAACTATCATGAGGATTGATTTGAGCTGTTTGAGAAAAAGCGATCGCGCTATTATTCATTGACTATTCACAACTAATATAACAATTAACAATACTGTAAAATCTCCTGTGCGGTAACTTGTGGTTTTTCTAGATGAGGAACATGACCACAATTATCGATCCAAACTAGTTTACTATTAGGAATAGCTTGATTAAACTTAGACGCGTCCTTTGTTCCCAAAATTTTATCTTGCTTTCCCCACAAAATTAAAGTCGGCTGTTGAATATCGGAAATTTTTGTCGCAAAAGAACCATAGCCACCACTTTTAGTAAAAGCAATTAAAGCTTTATTCCAATCCTGGCACTTTAAATGTAACGCCGCACAGGCTTGGGCATCAAGGCTAGCCAAACTCTGATCAAAGTAGGCAGCGCGACTAATATTTTGCCGTATCTTAGGGTTACGCAAAAATTCAGTAGCAAAATAATCCAAAGGGGGAAACATCAACTTACCGACTGCTGGTGGTTTTGCTAAACCCGCACTATCGATTAAAACCAATTTCTCTACTGCTTCGGGATAAGTGAGAGTGAAATCCATTGCGGCGGCACCACCCATAGATGCGCCCACTAAAATTACAGGCTGTTGAATCAAGCTTTGCCAAAAATAGTAGAGATGAGTTTTAATATTTTCAGGATTGATTGGTATATCTAGATTGCGACTGCTAAAACCAAAACCTAACAAGTCTACGCCCCAGGTTTCATGTTGTTCTGCTAGTAAAGGAATGAGACGACGAAATTCCAAGAGAGAACTATCAAAACCATGTATAAGTAAAATTGGTGTCCTGCCGCTTCCTTGTTTAACATAGGCAGTTGCGATGGGCAAAGCCCTTGTGGGGAGCATCGCATTTTTACTTAAGGGAGTCTCAATTGATTCTAGTTTAATCTGTTTTGCCAGGGCGATCGAAGTCGATTCAGTGAGATTATTAACTTCAGAAGAAATAAAGCTAGGAAACATTAATAAATGATTATTATTTTATTATTAACAATAAGGGGATACTATATAATTAACATTATCTGAAAAAATGGCATTTTATTGTTCTCGAACAGTTTACTTAGGTGATACAGATGCAGCAGGAGTAGTTTACTTTGCTAGTGGTATGCAAATGTGTCACGAAGCATACGAAGAATCTTTAGCTAAAGCAGGAATTAGTTTAGGAGAAATGTTAATAGCGAGAAAAATTGCTTTGCCAATAGTTCATGGTGCAATCAATTTTTTCAATCCTATATTTTGCAGTGATAAGTTACAAATAGATCTAGTAGCCGAGCAAATAAAAGATAGCGAATTTACGATCGCATACAAGATTTTTTCAGCTTCTAACTTAGAGAAAATTTTAGTCACAGCCACTACTAGCCATGTTTGTATTAATCCTATAACTAGAAAGCGAATGGAGCTTTCTACGGAAATACTTAACTGGCTTGAAGTAACTAATACCAAATCGCAAAATGTTGAAAACATATAGAGCATTTACAAGACAATAAACTCATAAGAGCTGATTAATTATTATCTATGTTTGAGAACCTTTATATATCCACTCCAAGTTTTGGTGCTTTCCTAACAAATCTAACAACTTTTTATGATCAATCGGTTTCGTCAAATAAGCATCACAGCCGATAGTTCGACTTTGCTTTTCTACTTGTTCAAAATTGGTAGCTGAGATAGCAATAATTGGTACTTGTCTAAGATCTTTTATTTTCCGAATTTCTGGAACTAAAGTGAAGCCTGTTTTAATTGGCATAAACAAATCAGTCAAAATCAAATCAGGTCTATTTTGACTAGCAAGACGCAATCCTTGCTGTCCATTTTCTGCGGTAATGACTTTAAAACCCAAAGGTTTAAGTATATCGAGGAGTATCAAACGGCTGACTCGATCATCATCTACTAGCAAAAGTGTACGTCGTTGCCCTTTATATCCAACAATTTCACTAACTGATGTTGCTTCGATTCTTGAAGTAATTTTGATTTCAGGAAAAGTAACATCAAACCAAAAAATTGAACCTCGATCAAGTTCACTTTGAACCTTTAGTTCTCCTCCCATTAATTCCACTAGTTGTTGGCAAATTGCTAACCCTAAACCTGTACTAGACTCATTGACATCTAACTTATTTATTTGTTCAAAAGGTTGAAAAATTTTGCTCACATCTTGGGGAGAGACTCCAATTCCTGTATCGATAATAGCGAAGCGCAAATTTACTTGAAGAGGAAGATTACTATTGCTAGTTTGAACTTGATTGATCGCACTAATTCTCAGAGTTATTTGTCCTCGGTCAGTAAATTTTACTGAGTTATTCAACAAATTGAGCAGTACTTGCCGCAGCCTTTGGTCATCGGCATAAATATTTGTAGGTAAACTACCTAAAGCTTCATACTTGAACAAAATATTTTTTTCTGCTGCTTTTTTAGCAATAATCTCGAATATATCTCCCATAAAAACTGGAAGATTAACTAAAGAAGGATACAACTCCATTTTATGAGCTTCGGCTTTTGCAAGATCGAGGATATCATCGATCAGAGTCAACAAATACGTACTGCTTTGCTGAATAATTTCGAGCCATTCAATTGGATTAGATTCTGCATTGTTGGCAGCAACGGAATTAGAGTCAGCTAGATATTTTTGCAGAAGTCTGTTGTAGCCGATAATGTTGTTAAGAGGTGTTTTTAACTCATGGCTAATATTAGCCAAGAATTTATCTTTAGCTTGATTAGCTATCTCGGCTGACTCTTTCGCCTGTTTTAATTTTTGATTAGTTTGTTGAATCTGCTGAATATTTTCTTCTATTGTCTTAGACATAACCTCAAAGTTAGTAGCTAGAGAATTCATTTCGCTTACAGAACTTCTGGGCCATTTGAGCGTTTTATGTTGTAAGAGTTGATCAGGAAGATTAGTCGTAAATTTTGCCAAGCTTAGAATTGGTTTGACTAAAAGGCGACTTAAAAATTTGGCAATTAAAATAGCACTGATGGCAATCAGCAATAGAATAGACAGGCTTCTGATGTAGAGTAGCTGTAAATAGTTGATGTGAGGCGCTGCTGGAGCTTCCATAATTAAGGTCAAAGGAATCTCTTGGTCAATTGGCAAATCTTGTCCGTAAAAAGATTCTTGCCAACGGGCTATCAGTGGTTTTCCTTCCATAATTGGTAGCCAGTGGTAAACACCAGGTTGTAAATAACGGGATTGTACGTAAGTAATTTCTCCGTTTGAACGACGATTTAAAATCTTTTGAAGGTTACTTTCGCTATAAGTGCTGGCAATTACCAGTTGGTTTTCGTCTAGCAGTATACTTTTTAATGGCAAAGTATAGCTTTTAGTGCGCAAGAGTTGCTTGATAAAATCCATGTTTAACTCTGCTACTATATTCCCCGACCAGCGACCATTGCGAATAATCGGTAAAGTTTGCAGAATTTTTGAGGACTTTAACTGAGGGCGGGCAGAATTTAATTTGGTTTGAGTTGGTAGTACAAAAATTTGGGGTTTTCTAGGAATAGCTAACTGAGAAAAATTTGGGCGTTCGCTGTCAGCTTGATTGCTACGAGAAGCTGCGGCAACTATTTCTAGATCAGCATTGACAACATATATTTGCTGAAAAATAGGTAAGGTGTTGGTTGCTAATTTGAGACTTTGTTGCATTTGCTCAAAATTCTCGATTTCAGTTTGGCTACTAACATCTGCTAACTGGCGCAGAGCTTTTAAGCCAGACTGATGCCATTGAATTATATCGCTTGCTACGTTTTGAGCTGAAGTTCGTAAAGTTTGGATTAATACGGTTTGTTCATGCTTCATCGCAACTTTGTTGTTCACCACCATCAGCATCAAAGTGGGAAGAAAAACAAAAGCTACTAAAAGATTCAATAAAGTTTGTTCAAAAGAAATGCTTGGTGTTAGTCGGGAAAACTTTGCCCAGCGATAAAGTGGCTTATAAGTCAGTATTGAACTTGCAACTAAGGCGTTGAAAATCCCATTAACTGGCTGTTTAAACAAAATAATCGAGGTGGTAATTGTCCCAACATCAAGAATCTTGCCGTAAAATAGCCAAACCAAGGGCATACCAATCAACAGCCAATAAATCATGTCTATAAGCAACAAATTCTGGTTTCCTCGACCTAGTCTCCAAGCAACAAATAAAGCCTCACAGGTAAAGATAATTAAGGCATATGGATGTTGCCAGAGTGTTATGGTGTAAGAACCAGCGATGAGAACAGCAATAGTTCCCCACCAAATACCGTATAGACTGACAATTATTAACACAGCAATACTGCCGAATAAGAAATCGACTCCAAAACCAAAAGGCAACTTGAAATAGTTTCCTGCATATCCTGCTGCAATCAGAATAGCTAAAAGCCAAATAGAACGATTGAACAATGAAGTTCGTGGTTGATTCAACATACCTTTCACAATTTAACTTTGACCTGGACATTTACACTAGAATTAGGCAATCAAAGATACGATTAAAATATAGTGGTTTGCTTAAAGTTTACTGAGCAATGGCTTCGAGCAATTATTTCTCCTCGTTTGATTGTGGTTCGATTTAAAGGCGCAGCTCCAATTGCTGCGGAAACGGAACTAGCCTCAAGTAAAACTAAATCGGCGATTTTTCCTACCTCAACTCCATAATTGTCGATACCTATTGCTTTTGCGGCTCTGTTAGTTGCCATTTCTAAACAGAGTTGGTGGCTAGCAGTTGTCCCCATTTGTAAGACTTGAGCTAGCAAAGTACAAATTTTCAGGACATCGCCATCGCCGAAAGGAGTAAAAAGATTTTGAACATTGTTAGTCGCCAATCCCACTTCAATTCCCAATTTGGCTAACTGATCAATAGGTGCTACACCTCTTCGCCTGTTATAAGCATCTTGTCGTGCCATCATATAAAGGTCGGTAGCGGGTAAAGCCAGAATGGCGATGCCAGCCTCTTTGAGTGCGGGTATAAGGGCAGCTAATTCCGATGGAGTCAGCCCCGCTAATTTGGTCATATGTCCCAGACAAACTCTTCCTTGCCAGTTATGTCTGAGTGTTTCTTCAATTACCAAAGGTAGTAACAAAGGTAGATTGTCATCCAAAAAATCGAGGTGAAAATCGACATCGCAGTTAAATTCCTGGGCTATTTGGAAGATAATACGGATATTAGTTTCTGGGTCGGAATCAATGTAGGGGGCAGAGCCAATAACATCTCCCCCCATCTCTAGAGCTTGTCTAAGTAAACTTTCTGTACCAGGTTGGTTGGTAATTCCCTCTTGCGCAAAAACCGCTAGTTGTAAAGTAATGCCCCAAGCGTATTCTTCTCTCAGTGGTAATAAAGCTTCCATTGCCGCCAACTGTATGATCGGATCTACTTCTACATGGGTTCGCATCGCGGTTGTACCAAAAGAGATCGCTTTTTCGATTATTTTTCTCGCCCTAGTCTGAATATCGGTTACGGTATACTCTTGCTTGGCTTGGAGAGTCTTCTGGAGTGCTTCTGTGAAAGTTCCTTCTACGGCAGGATAGCGTTCGAGCAATAAAGCTTTATCTAGATGGATATGAGCATCTACTAATCCAGGAATCAGCAATTGTCCTTCAGCATCTAAAACTTCATTGTAAACTTCATTAAAAACTTCGGTTTCTTTCGAGGTGGGAATGGCAGAAGTAATTTCAGTTATGTAGCCATTAGCGATCGCAATGTCCCAATAACCCATTCTACCTGGTAAAGTAGCCTTGGTGATTTTTAGATTCATGTTAGTTACAAACTTCTCGATATTTTGACTATTTAATCATTTTGCCGACACGATATACTATCTGTGCTGCAAATACTACAGAAAAGCTCGCTGTTGAAACGTAATATTAGGAATGAGCAAAAGATGAGTACAAAATCAAGAAATCTGTACAGACGCGACTTATTGAAAGGAGTTACCTATTTTTTTACGGGAATAGGGATTTCTCAGTTGGTAAGTTGTTCGTCTGACGAAAAGGCTTCAAATATTCCAAACACAGGGGATTCAAAAACCAATTCCGCACCAGATACCAATGGTCAAAAAAATAGTGTCGAACCTGTTAAACTAGGCTTAGTAGCGGCTCTGACAGGAGAATCTGCCCTATCAGGAGAAGCTATTTCTCGTGGTTTAACTATTGCTATCGAGGAAGTAAATCAGGCAGGGGGAGTACTGGGAGGAAGACCCTTAGAGTTAATTAGCCGCGATGACGAATCTACTCCTGCAAAAGGAGTCGCCGCCGCTAGAGAATTAATCGAACAGGAAAAAGTCGCAGTAGTTTTTGGCGGAATTGATTCGTCAGTATCTTTGGCGATGCTACCTGTCCTTCAGGAACTTAAAGTCCCCTATATGGGAGTTTGGGCAGCAGCTACGACGATTACTCGTAATGATTTTGAACCTAATTATGCCTTTCGCGTTTCGGCTAATGACAATTTGGTTGATAAGTTTTTGCTGCGATACGCCAAAGAAAAACATAATGTCAACAAAGTTGGCTTAATGCTGATTAATAATCCTTGGGGAGAATCCAATCAACAAGGATTTGAAGAATGGGCACCTAAATACAATATCAAAATTGCTGGTATAGAAAAATTCAACGAGGAAGATACTGATGTCACCGCCCAGCTTACACGACTAAAAAGTTCCGGAACCGAAGCTTTAATGTTAGTTGCCAATGCTGCGCCTGCGGCTCAAGTAATGCGATCTCTCACTCGCATCAATTGGGATATTACAATTATTTCTCACTGGGGTATTTCTGGAGGGCGTTTCTCCGAATTAGCGGGAGAGATGGCAAATAAAGTAGAATTTGTCCAAACTTACAGTTTCTTTAATCCACAAGGAGAGGTGGGTCAAAAAGTTCTCAAGGAATTAAACGCAAAATTCCAGCTTAAAGATCCTAGTGAAATTCTCGCTCCCGTAGGTACTGCCAACGCTTACGACGCTCTAATGCTGACGGCTAAAGCGATCGATGTAGCAGGTACAACCGAAGGCGCAAAACTGCAATCAGCTCTTCTAAATTTACCTCAATACAAAGGGTTGATTAAGACTTATGACAAACCGTTTACAGCCGAGAGCCATGATGCTTTGACTGAGGATGATTACATTATGGTTCGTTGGGAAGGTAATAAAATTGTTCCCGTTGATAATAAAAGCAAGTGATCGAGTCAGCTAAGACGATAGAAACATCTCGTCTCAAATTGCGATCGCCTTTGATTGAGGATGCACCATCTATTTTCGAGCAATACGCCCAAGATAGACAGGTGACAAAATAGACTTCTTGCATAAGTCCAATAAACCTCGATTGAGTATAGGGAAAAGGGTTTCAGTCCTTATGTGCGTAACATCAGTTACTAATTATCAGTTATCAAAAAGCGATCGCTTTGAAAACAAATTAACTGTAAACCTTACTGCAACTGATGATCAAGGCATGACCGACCAACGCCCTATAACTTTATTGCCTCTTCCCCATCCTTCTCCCCTGAATCAAAAATACTATAGAGCTTTTCCAGGAATGTTACAGAAACGAATCGCACAAATTGAATTCTGAAGAGAAATCTTTAGTTGAGTTGTCACAAACTTTTAATTAAGCTGGGAGCGAAAACGTTTGATACTAATAGTTAACAATAAGGCTGCAAAGATAAAAAGAGCGATCGCATCATGCCAAATCCCTTCTAAACCAACACCTTTGAGAATTAGACTACGATTAATGGCAACGTAATGACGTAGAGGATCAAAGAAAGATAAAAAGCGAAATACTGAAGGCATACTTTCAATGGGTGCGATCGCGCCTGAAAGTTGGATCATTGGAACATTAAAAAAAAAGGACGTTAAAATTACCTGTTGTTGCGTACGAGATAAGGTAGCAAGTAAAATACCAAGACCAATACAAACAAAGATATAAAGTCCTGATAATAATAAAAATAAGCCGAAATTACCGCGAAACGGCAGATTAAAAACCAGACGCGATAATCCAGAAGCTAAAAGTACATCTCCCATTAATAAGATAAATAAAGGCACGATTTTCGCCAGCAAAATTTCCCACTCTGCTGCGGGAGTCATTAATAATTGTTCGAGAGTACCCACATCTTTTTCACGGATTAAAGTTATGGAAGACACTAACGAGCCTGTTAAGGTTAAAACGATTCCAATCACTCCAGGAACAAAAAACCAACTACTAATTAAACCAGGATTATAGAGAAATCTTACTTGTGGTTGTACTGGTGTGGGAGGACAATTAACGTCTTGACAACGAAGCTTTTGGCTATATTGATCGACAATTTGATTAATATATCCCTGTGCGATACCAGCTGTATTCGCATCGACACCATCGATGATTACTTGAACTTCAGCCGTTTTCTCTGACGATAAATCGCGATTAAATTCTGGTGGAATTACCAAACCAACATCAATCTCTCCAGTACGAACTTGTTGATTCAAGATATTTTGACTATCTGGCGCAGATTTGACTTGAAAAATGCGATTTTCCGCAAAAGCGGCGACTAATTCCCGACTTTCTCGACTGTTAGCATAATCTAACAATCCTAAACTCAGGCGATCAACATCAGGACTAAGTGCTGAACCAAAAATTAATAACTGGATGGTAGGCGGAAAAATTAACAAGAAAATTAACTCTTTACTGGTAAAAATTTGTTGAATCTCTTTAAGCATTAATGCCCAAAAACGGCTTTCTAAAAAGCGAGAAAAAATTTTCATTATAAATATAATATCTAACGACTTAAGTAAAATAAGACTACCTAATCAGAAAGTTGCATTCTTTTCAAATTGCGAACCGCTACCATAAACATTACAGTTCCAATTAAGCCAATAATTAATGGCACGTACCAAACTCCTGCCCAACCAGTCCCCCGTACAAAAGCGTCGCGAGTAATTAAGATATAGTAACGGGCAGGAATAAGATTAGAAATTAAAGAAAGGGGAAAGGGAATATTTTCTAGACGATAGATAAAACCAGAGAGTAAAAAGGCGGTTAAAAAACCTGCGATCGCAGTTCCTTGCACCGCAGCAGTTTGATTGCTGGCACGAGTTCCTACTAATAAGCCAAAGGAAACACTAGCAGCTAAAAAGGTTAAAGTTGCAATAATTAGAGGAATTGCTCCGGTTTGTAAGCGCAGTCCCAATAAAACAACGCTAACACTCATAACTACTAGCGCTTCTGCTAATGCTATTAATAAATATGCCAAGCCTTTACCTAATAACCATTCCCTCGCACTGAGATCGGAAGCATAAACTCCAATAATTGTACCTTGCTCTTTCTCTCGTACCATCGCGATCGCAGTTAGCATTGAAGGAAATACCCAAAAAATCACTCCATAAATCCCTGGCACGATATATAAAGATTCTTTTCTCCCTGGATTAAACCACAGACGGGTTCTGGTAGTTATTTTTTGCTTGCTTGGTATAAGGTCATAACTCTGCAAAAAAAAGTTAGTTGTGGCGCGAATGCTGCTCTGAATCACTCTCGCGTTATTGACATCTGTTCCATCTACTAATACCTGCACATCGACAGATTTGTTCGATTTAATCTGACGAGAAAAATTTTGGGGAATCACTACAACTGCTTTAGCAACTCCGCGATCAATCGCTGCGGTAGGCGAGGAATTTACTGTTGGTGCAGGAATAAATTGATTGGTAGCATACAGTCGTTCTACGTAGCTACGACTGAAAAGACTATTATCAAAGTCTTGGATGCTTAAAGGAATATTTTTCGTCTCCAAACGAATCGCATAGCCATAGATAAGCAACATTCCTAAAGGCAAAATTAAAGCCAAAGCTACCGTCAAGCGATCGCGTCTAAATTGATTTAATTCTTTAAGACATTGAGCTAAAATCCTGTTCATGATTTCTTTTAGCAATTAAAACAATTAAATTCTCAATCAAATCTTCTTGAGATAAGGGAATAATTTCTTTACCCTGTAAAATCTCTTGAGTAATTACATATCCCATCAGCGAACCCATGAAAATTCGCGCCGTTGCTTCGGGATTGGGTAAATTCAGTTCGGGATGAGAGCGAAAATATTCACTGAGAATTGATAAAACTTTTTTGGGTAAATTGCTGACAAATAATTGAGCCAGTTGGGGAAACCGTTCTGATTCAGCAATCAAAAGACGGAGAAAAGATATATATTCGCGATCGGGCAAAATTGTCGATAATAGTTTCTCGGCAATTTGACGCAAAACTATCCCAGGTTCTCCTTGTAAAGGAACTGAACCAAACACGATTTGAAAACGGTTAGTCGTAATCTGTTCGATTAGGGCTGTAAATAAACCTTCTTTATCCCGAAAATGATTGTAAATGGTATTTTTAGAAACTTTTGCTACCTCTGCCACTCGATCCATACTCGTCCCTGCGTAACCCTGTTGGAGAAAAACTTCCATTGCTCCCTGTAAAATTTGTTCGCGCTTGGGATTGATTTCTAGAAGGCTAGATTTGAGCTTGGCTTTGGACATTTTTTCGATAAAGTTTTTTAAATGGTTCTGATTTTTTCAACTATACCGTATAGTATAAAGCTATCAATAAAACTATACCGTACAGTGCAACATAACTACTAATAAATTCAATAGCGTTAGTAATTTAAAGGCTATGTCTCAAACAACTTCTCAATTTCAGGAAGAAAAGACAGTTCCAGCTCAAAAACCACAACGACGCTGGGGAAAACTGCGCCTTCTAATTTTTCTAGCTTTATTATTGCTAGGGGTAGGCATAGGTGTGCGTTATTATTTCTTAGGTCAACCTGAAGATAACGATCTAGAACTTAGTGGCAGGATTGAAGGTTATGAAACTGATATAGGGGCTAAAGTGGGGGGAAGGATCGAATACAATGAAAATGCTCTGTGGTTTGCTCCCAGCCAGTGCAGGAAAGATGATTTTAGCAGGTCAAGCCGAAAATCTGCATAGTTCTCAAGTGCGATCTCGTCTGGGTTATATGAGTCAGAAATTTACTTTATATGATGACTTGACGATTAAACAAAATTTAGAGTTTTACTCTGGTGTGTATGGCGTTCCTCGTAAATTGCGACGGGAAAAAATCGACTGGGTATTAGCTATTTGTGGTTTAGTTGGCAAAGAAAACACCGTTACGGGGAGTCTCCCTGGTGGTTGGAAGCAACGCGTTGCATTTGGTGCATCGGTAATGCACGAACCAGAGATTTTATTCTTAGACGAACCGACATCAGGAGTCGATCCTTTAGCAAGAAGGCAATTTTGGCGATTAATTCGGGATTTTGCTGATCGCGGAACCGCAATCTTGATTACTACTCACTATCTAGAAGAAGCCGAAAACTGTAATCGCATGGGTTTTATGGTAGCAGGCGAAATTGTTGCCCAAGGTTCGCCCAGTCAAATTAAAGCCCAACAATCAGGACAATTAATCGAAATGGTGGTATCTAATACACAAGCAGGTTCTAACTTACTAAAAACTCAATTGGAATCTTGGCGCGTTTCCATTTTTGGCGATCGCCTTCATTTAACCTTAGATAATCCCGAACGAGAGTTATCTCAAGTCAAACAAAGTTTACTAGAAAATCACATAGATATCCACTTGGAACGAGTGATTCCTTTTTCTTTAGAAGATAGCTTTATTAGACTTGTCCGAAAAACCTGAGTTTGACGCAAGAAAATAAGCTGAAAACAAGTAATACCAATTTTTTCTCTTTATTCTTAAGTTTTTGGGCTTTTTTAGATTAAATGAGATCGCGCAATTGAAAAGAAAATCTTTAAAACTATTACTATATTTGAGTTTCAACAATTAATTACTTTATTGCGAAAGATGTGACTCCAGCATATATAATATAGGTTATGTTATGTTATAAACACGATGAGATATAACTTACTACAGCATATATCTTAATATAAAATGCTCTAAACCACCTAGTTAAACTAAGTAAGTAGGAGTTTTAAATCTGGTAATACCTTGGCTGAGTGTCCCTAACAATCAGCCAAGACAATTAATTAACCGCGAATAAACCATTCTTATCCGAAGACGTACCTTATTATGACACATCAAAAACGCTTTTTAAATTTACGCTTAGGCTATTATACATTTCTTTTCGCTTCGCAAATCCCTAAGCGGGCATTTAGGAAGCAGAACTTGTGATTATTATTGCAAATTTGGAAATTTAGATTAGTGCTGTCAGCTGCAACTGTAATACCAAAAAGATAAGTTTCTTGTGTATGACAAACTTAAAGGTCTTTTGTAAAGAACAGCGAATCGCCGTGGTCTCTGGCGAATAAGCTTTTTTACCCTGTCTTTTTTGCCCTGTTTCTAAGATTAATTTTCGCTGAGAAACCAACACTAAATAAATTTGACTTTAAAGTCAAATTTAAATGCATTTATTTGTAAGTGCATCCATATAATATTCTAGTTGATGATTGCGACTACAGTTTCTTTTATTATAGAATCTTCGCAATAACTAGGGGATGATTCCCAGTTACTTGAGCTTTTCTTAATACAAATTAATAATTTCATTTGGTTCTATCCTAATCTAAGAATTTAGTAAGAAAATATCTGAAAAGTTTTAATTACTACGTTCGCTCAATTGTAAGTTTTAGATATTGTATTCTGGCAACATGATTTTCGTAATCTAAACATTCTATTCAGTTTAGTCGTTGATGACCAAACAAGCTTAAATAAAGCTTAAATAAAAGCGTGTTTAGTAGAAAAGGTATTGTCATTTGATTATTTGAGAGGTATCCATTTTGAATTTACAAAATTTAGTAGAAGATACAAACTTCCAGTCATCTTCTAAGCCAATATTTAATCCCACTGAGGAGCATAGCTTTGACTATGAAATTCTCGATCGAGAGACTCAGATTATCGTCAAACAAAAAGCCTCTGAGATTAAAAGTTTAATTCGCCAAGCGGCAAAAGACATTCTAAATGTGGGACAAAAGCTAACCGAAGTCAAACAGCAACTTAAACACGGAGAGTTTAGAAATTGGCTGAAGACAGAATTCAATTGGAGTATATCTTCGGCAACAAAGTTTATGCAGGTAAGCGAACAATTTAAAAACATAAATTTTACGCATTTTAATTTTGCCGCTTCTGCACTCTATATTTTAGCCGCTCCTTCAACTCCTGAAAATGCTAGACAACATGCCTTACAACTTGCTAATAGGGGAGAAAATATTACTTATTCTCTAGCTAAACTAATTATCAAACATCACAAAGAATCAGCTGAGACAAATCCTTACTCTTCAAACCAATTAAATTCGACGAAGATAACGCAATTAGATACTCAACTTACATCACCAGTAATTGATGTCACCCAAACAGATCTTGCTAAACAACCTGATAAAAGTGTCAGAATTGTCCAAATTAAACAGGAAAAACTAAAACACATTGAAGACGAAATTCAAGACTTTGAGGTCGTTTATGCTGATATTTGTATTGTAGTAGAAGGCAGCCCCAAGGATTTGACGATTTTATTTGAGAAAATGCAAAATAATCCTCAGTTTGCTGAAGACATTTTTAGGCAAGCTAAATTATAGTCATTCCAAATAATTTTCATAGGTTTGGATGATTTTGTCTAGCGTCGTGCCAGGAGAACCATAAGGTCGTCTCTTTTCAATGACCGCAAATCTTGTTCAATAAGATGAAAATCTGGAGAATAAGGCGGTAACGAGCGTGTAAGCAAGTTCTTTAGTTCGAGGTCTGTGCGATCGCTCGATGTAGGCGAAAAACTAGGGTTCGTGTCACCAGACGCAACCTAGTTTGATTTCACTCTTTTCAGGCCATTTTTAGAGTTGATTGATAAGTAATACAAAACATTCAGCACTTCTGCATTTAACGTGTACTTGTAAATGTGAAGCTGGTTCTCTTAATAAAGCATTTGGATGTTCTCTGAGATGATGATGCAATGCTTTTCAATCCAGTTTCTGCACTCGCCCTTTCTGTGTTTCAAACCATAATATTGACTAGAAAAAAATATAATATTAAGTATTTTAAATATCGCTTTTTATTTCATAAAATTTCGATAATATGAAAAATAGTTACATAAACCTTTCCAAAATATTAAAGCAGTAATCATACTAAAACATATTTTTTATTTTGATTAAAAGCTGTTTGATTGAGTAATGTAAAAGTCCATTAAATATATCCGAACTAAAGCATATAGTAATTGTTTAATCAAACACCTATTACTTTTTTAAACAATTCAGTTTTGATAAAAATTTATACTTTTAGAGGATTTCAAACCATGCCAGGTAAACGCAGTAGAAAACACACGAAGCAAAAATTCAATTGTCCTTATTGTCATACAAAGTTATGGCGTATGGGAAGCCCAAAACACTATCTTTATTATCAGGAAATATCAGAAGTACAAAAAAACCTGAATATTTCTCGTAAAAAGGCAAGTTTCTTAATAGCTCAAAATAATACATATCTCGATCAAAGCTGCTGGATTGAAGATTTTCTTTGCGAACAACATGGAACAATGTGGCTGAAAATTTCTCGTAAAATTGATCGTCCAATGGAAGTGTCTTTAGCTAATGCAGAAGATTGGAAAAAATCAACTGGTACAATTAATCCAGATTTTCCTAATCCTTCTGTTAGTGAATTTAGCTATTCTATGAGTCGCAAACCTCGCATAAAGTCTGATGATTATTGAATTGCCTAATAGCAAAAATTCATAAAAATTCACCCAGATATAACACTGTTTTAACAATTTAAAAAAGTATCAAAACATACAGCTTTAATTTTAAAAATACTGTATTGTTTGAGCATATAAGATGATAGTATAGTTGAACAATTAAATAGCATGATTATCGAGAAGTAATTAAGGTAATAGCAAATACTAATATAAAGAAAATTCAAGCAATCTGTAAATCACAGATTCCAAGTTCGATATTAATTTAATAGTTTTAGATTTAGCAGCAGATTTTCTGTTGAAGATTATTCGAGAAGACACCAGTGAGTGAACTTTAATAATCTTAGGAAACAGAATAATAGTACCTAATTTTAAATAAGAATTAATTCATTTAATCATCTAACATTACTTAGTACTTGAGTGTTTAACGATGACAAAATCACTTCGACTGGCCGAGACTAGCTTGAGCCAGCAAACCCCATTAGTTAGCGTAATTATCGGTAATTATAACTATGGTTATTTTCTAGCTGAAGCGATAAACAGTGTTTTACAGCAAACCTATCGCCACTTTGAATTGATTGTCGTTGATGATGGTTCAACTGATAATTCACGAGAAGTTATTGAATCTTATCAAGAACAGTTAATTGCCATCTTTCAGCCCAATAGTGGGCAGGGAGAGGCTTTTAACGTCGCCCTGGCTAAAGCACAAGGCGAGATTGTTTGTTTTCTCGATGCAGATGACTATTACCATCCTGATAAATTGAGCAAAATCGTCAACGGTTTTTGCACCCATCCTCAATGGGTGCAAATATCTCATGGAAGGATTTCGGTTGACCGCGATGGCAGTCCTGTAGGCTCAGGTTCTAAAACTCATAATCAAGGAGATGTCAGCCAGTTACTCTTGCGGTGGGGTAGATATTCTATGGGTATAACTTCGGCTTTAGCTTATCGTCGTAAGGTTTTAGAACAAGTTTTGCCGATTCCCACGATGAGAAACGAAGCCGCAGATACATATTTGACAGCGGCAGTACCATTTTATGGGGAAGTCGGCTGTATTAATGAACCACTAATGTTTTATCGCATGCATGGTAACAACTTACAAGCTCGTACTGATAACATTCAATTTTTACTAGAACAACGCGAATTAAATGCTAAATATATTAACCAAACCGTCGCCAAATTGGGATTACGCGATCGCTTTGACCTACAGCGAGACGCTGACTATCGCAGCCTAAAAGCAGTCCAACAAGGTACTTTTTCTTTAATCGAGATGATGCAAGTAATTTGGCTATCATGGCGAGAGAGTAAAGCGATCAAACGTAGCCCTAAAGATATTTTAGAAAGACTATTAAGACGTGGTCTTTGCGTTCTGATACCTTCGGAGGGAAAATCGATCTTGCGTCTTGGATTGCGAGGTTATTTTCGTGGTCAATTAACTCGTGTAGGACAACAGCTTACTTCGGTCGCAACTAAATAACTAGATAAATCAAAGAAAGTATCAAATAAAGTAATTACTTGATCAACGATGAATCATAATTTTAATGTTATTCGCAGACATCGTAACCCTTTACTCGTGCTGAACCTGATGCTTCTTATTGCAACAGTGTTATCAGCAACAGTATTAGCCGATTATTTTTCTCCTCCAGTCTGGAAGGCGAAGGCACAATTTAACGTGCCTAATTCTGGAGGTAATTTAAGTGCTGATTTGGGTACTTTAGGGAGTATCAAAGATAGTAGTACTGGTTTTTCTCAGGAAGTAAACCCTCTAGAAATTCAGTCTACAATTATTACCAGCGATGCCGTAATCAATAAAATTTGGGCAAATGATCCCGAAAAAGAAGATTTTCCCGCTCTGAAAAGCTTCAAAAATCTATTTACTGTCGAGATACTACCTCAATCAACAATTATTTCTCTTGAAGCTCAAGGTTCTAGTTCGGAGTTGGCTTTAGCAAGAGCTACTAATTTAGCAGAAGTTTTTCAACAGCGTCTTAATGAATTACGCTATTCGGATGCTGATTTTCGACAAGAATTTGCTCAAGGAGATCTTAAACAGGCCCAAGATAACTTGCTCGAAGCTCAGCAAGAATTGGCTCAATTTCGTCGTCTTACAGGTATTGTCGATAGTGACGCTCAAACTCAACAGCTAGTCAGTTCGATTAATGAACTCAAGACCCAGCTGACTCTTATTCAATCTGAGGCGGAGGCTGATCAAACCCGAGCGGAAATTGCCGCCAATTATTTTAAAACTACCCCCGAAAAAGCAATCCAATCGCTAAATTTAGCAGAAAATCAAGAATATCAAGAAATAAGACAAAAGTTAGCCCAAACGGAAATTGAGTTATCTGATGCTCGCAGTAGGTATAAAGACTCTAGTCCTCAAGTACAAAATCTCTTATTCAAGCGGGAACAACAGACCCAGGAACTAGAACAAAGAATTGACAAGATACTTCCTGGTATTAGTCGTCAGGAGATTGATTTGACCTTGGGTAACGACGGCTCAACCAAACGCCTGGATATGATTGCCGAGTCGCTCGCTTCTCAAACAGCCAGTCAAGGACTTCAGCAACAAACAGTTCAAATTCAAAACCAGATTGACAAACTGACTAATGAACTTGATGGTATTTCCGCCAATCAAACTAAGCTAATAGAACTAGAAAGAAAACACGACATTGCCGAAGGTGTCTATAAAGGAATTGTTGCCCAAACCAATCGAGCAAAGATTGATAACTTTAACAGCTATCCTAATGTGCAATTAATTGATGGTCCGATTCTCGATCCAGAACCAGAAGAACCCAGTAAGAAACTGATTTTGTTGGGCGGTGTGCTAGCTTCGATATTTGGTAGCGTTAGTCTGGTATCGTTCCTTGAAGCCTCTTCGCCTCTGCTAAGTCCTAAAGATTTGATGCTGTTAGAATTTTCAGTCTTGTTTAGTGTTGCTCGTCTGAAACAGCCTTATTTAAACTGGAATAGCAGTTCTGACCAACAATCAAAGCAGGCAAAGAGTCGCGAGGCGAATTTGACTCGCCCCCTTTTGAACCCTGCCCCGTTGTCTTATTTACCTTCATCTCAGAACTTTCCCTTGTATGGAGACGAGGAAGTATTATGTGACTGGCAAAGTGACGATTTGACAGAAAGAGAGTTTGAGCGTCTGGCAACAACTTTTCGCTCTTTGATTTTAGAGAATCGTCGCGTAATGATTACCAGTGCGATGGCTGGTGAAGGTAAAACCACCATCACTTTAGGACTTGCGATCGCTCTTAAAAAATTGGGTTTCAGTGTCTTACTTGTTGATGGAGATCTTCAAAGATCTGGTCTCAGCAAGCATTTGGGTGTTGAGCCAGAAAAACGAGAAACTGGCAGCGCAGAAATTAGACCCACCGTCAATTTCAGTTATGGACTAGATATCATGCCAGCTCCAGCAGTATCCAAACTGGAAACGGCTCAGTTTTTTGCCAGAGGGCATTTTGAACAACATCTTAATCAAGTACAGGCACAAGGTAATTACGATTATGTTCTGGTGGATACTCCCCCTATTAATTTGACTAGTGAATCGATGCTAATGACTCCGATAATTGACAACGTACTGTTTGTTGTCAGACCCGGAAAAAGCGATCGCCATTCGGTGATGAATAGTTTAGATCAACTTAAATTACATAAAGCGCAAATCAAGGGCTTGATCCTAAATGGAGTTGATTCTTCTGGCAGCGGTTATCGCTACGGATATAGCCCACAATCACAACAAGCTCTTGCTCCCTATAATGCAGTAGGAACCTATGAATCAAATCTTAACTAGACAGGGCTATCCCCAACCCCACCCGCCCCCTGAAAAACTATTTACGGGGATTTTTCTGCGTTGGAATGTTTTGACGGTAACAGAGAAAGTGGTCTGCGCTAATATCGTCTTGCTGCCAGTCTGGTGGTTCGTAGGCATTACCAACTATTTCCTAATATCCTTGTCTTTGGGGATTGTCCTATATGAATGGCTACGCTACGGAAGACTGAGCTTAAAAAGTCCTAGCCGGGCAGTAATTGCTTTATTTGTTTTTTATGCTTACGAATACGTAGATACATGGCTCATCTTTTTGGATGCCTACCCATCTATAGATGTACCTTCAGATTTAGTTATCAATCCTAATAACCTAATAAAATCAGCTTTCCAGTTTTCCATTCCTTTCCTGGTTTGGTACATCCAGAGTAATAATGCCAGAGTTCGCCTTGAGGTGGTTGCTTGGGCTTGCTCAATCAGCCTGATTCAAATGCTATTGGGTTGGCTAATTTTTCAATTTGCTTTTCCAGGATGGATTGACAATCCACCCCGCACTCTTTATGCCATGCTGACAGGAAAAAGCAGCTTTACGTCAGAAGAGGTTGAAGGTTGGGGCAACTACTTGGCGTTTTATGATGAGGATCGTGTGCGATTTTTCTTTGGTCACTATCAAGCAGCAGCAGCCTTCCTGGGGTTTGTGGGTCTTATTGCTGTAGAACTCAAAAATCGTGTCTGGTCGTGCCTAATGCTGGCAACCTGTATCTTTCTGATAATTTTGATTGGTTCTCGCTCAGTTTGGCTAGCCTTGCCCGCTGCTTTATCGATCCGCTTTTTCTTGACTTTGGTTAAGTTGCGGTTGACTGCACTGGTGTTTGCTTTCTTGGCAATCGTTAGTTTTGCTACTTTATCCCTTACCCCGGTTACGGACACGATTTTCACTACTTACACCGATACGGCATCAGCAGTAGGCAATGCTCGTGCTGGTTCGACGGAAGCTCGCTCCAAAGTCTATAAAGCAACTTTAGAGAAGATTCCCGACAAGCCAATCTTTGGTCATAAAGTTGAAGGACCGCCAGCCAGAGAAGGCCCAACCGTTTTTGTAGTAAACCCGCCTCGAATCGGTTCCCACAGCTTTATTCTTGGAGATCTTCTCTATAAGAGGGGCTTGCTAGGTTTGGGCATATTTGGGGCTTTTTGGGCATACCTGCTCGTTTGGTTCTATGAGACTGGCAGAGAAAGACCGATGTGCTGGTTTCCCATTCTGGCTCTTTTTAGCCTTCAGTCAGCTGTAACCATCATCCAATTCTCGATGATTACGGGGACGCTATTGTGTATGCTAATTCGTCAACCGAGTCAAACTAAGCTCAGACCTTTGTCTAGGAGTGCATCATGGATAAACTAATCATTTTGCCATCGTGGTGTGACAGTTTAGGCGGTATGACTGTTTCTCTCTCGATGACGATCGCAGGATTTGCTCAATTGCATAGTCTAGATCGTATATGTGTACTAGTAAAATCTGATTCACTCTTGGAAAATTATCTCCAGCACTTAGGGCAAGGAGCTTGCCTACAGCCAATTGTTGCTGCTGATGGTGATCAGTTTCACCAACGGGCATTGAGTTGGGTGGCTCGGCAACCGCGAGATTATCCATTACTCCTAGAAAACTGTACTAATCGTTATTTACTACCAATTCTCGGTCGTAATATCCCTAGATTAAAATTGAGCAGTCGTCGCATTTATCATGTCTTTCGCGATTTAGCCTATTCCCATAATCCTGGGGGGAAGTTGTTGCGAAAAGTTGTTTTTACCTGTCTTGCTCCTGGTGCTATTTGTAATTCTCAATTTACTGCCCAGTTTGTGGCCAAACATTTGCGGCTCAAAATTCAAGGGATTTTGTATCCTCCAGTTGATCGAGGGCGATTTGGCGATCGCGCTGCTAAGACTGCACCACCGCCAGAATTAGAGGCAATTATCGCTTCTGGAGCGAAGATTATGCTGACCCCATCTCGGATCAGCGAGCCAGGACACATTAATGATAAAAATCTGCGAGGATTGATTTCAGTATTGGCCAAACTGAAACAATTAGGATACTACTACCACGGAGTAATTATCGGAGAGGACTATTCTCCTGACAAGTTACAGACCCGCACTTTGCTGGAGTTGGCAAAACAGTTGGCTGTCTCAGAGCGATTGACGATTTTGCCCCCTGCCTTTGCGATTGAAGACTACTATCAATACGCCGATGTGGTAGTTACTCTTGCTCCTCGGGAGCCTTTTGGACGTACTGTCGTCGAAGCGATCGCCTGTGGCGTGCCAGTAGTTGGCAGTAAGACAGGCGGCATTGGTGAAATTTTGGGAAATTTTGCTCCTCAGTGGACTGTTGACCCTGACGAACCGATGGCTGTAGCTCAAACCATTATTCGTCTTGCTGACGATTCCAATACCCCCTCTGTTCTGACTCAAGGTCAAGAATGGGTGGCGTCTCATTGCGATCCGATGGAGTATGCCAAAAAGATGATGGAGATTGTCAATCTCAATTCTCCTACAACTAGCCAAGAGCAAACCATCAGCACATTATGCAGTTAAAAGATGAAACCCATTGGTATTTATCTAAGAACTTTTCCTCGTATTTCTGAGGCTTTTGTTACCGAGCAGGCTCATCATTTAGAGCAATATGAACCGACATTCATCGCTAGCACTCTTTTAAAAGAAACGTCTTTGCCCCACGTTGCCCTAAGTCAACATGACAAGTTCAAGCTCAAGCAAATAAATTATGTCCTAACTCGTGATCCCAACTTGTTTAGAAATCATTGGTCTGTTTTGAGTAATTTAAGCTTAATTCATGCCCACTTTGGTCCTAATGGAGTTTATGCTATGCCTCTGGCTGAGAAGCTTAAAATTCCCTTTTTAGTAACTTTTCATGGTTACGATATTACCCTTACTCGTAAAGCTATTTGGCGCACGGGAAAGCTGCTATATTATCAGCTTATTTTTTATGAAGAAGAACTAAAAACCAAGGCTTCAGCCTTTATTGCTGTTTCCAATTTTATTCGGAACAAACTCATTGAGCAGGGCTATCCTCAGGAAAAAATTATTCAGCATTATATTGGTGTAGACACAGTCAAGTTTTCTCCTTTAAGTCAAAAAGCCGATGAACGTTACATTCTTTGTGTAGGTAGACATACAGAAAAAAAGGGAATTGATACGCTGTTGCGTGCTTTTGCCCGCATTGCTGCCAAACATCCTGATGTCACATTGCTTCAGGTAGGTCAAGGATCTTTAACAGCGAAGTTACAAACACTAACTAAACAGCTTGGTCTAGATCGCCGTGTCCGGTTTTTAGGAGCGCAGCCTCACGAGAAGGTACTGGAACTAATGCAGCAAGCAGAAATATTTGCTCTCCCCAGTCAGATAGCTAAAAGTGGCGAATGCGAGGGGTTACCGATTGTAATTCTCGAAGCCTCTGCCTGTGGCGTACCAGTGCTTTCTACCTATCATAGCGGCATTCCTGAAGCCGTCATCGATGGGGAGACAGGTTTTTTGGTATCGGAAAAAGATGATAAATCTTTGGCAGACAAGTTAGATATCGTGTTGAGCGATCGCAACTTTGGCGAAAAAATGGGACAGCAAGGAAGAGAGTTAATTAATGAAAGGTTTGATATTCGCAAGCAGACTGCCAAATTAGAAGGAATATACGATTCTTTAGTACCCTAAGTTTGCGCCAAAATCGCTTTATTACCAATAATTTAAGCAATAACCCCATGGAAGAACCAGTAATTATTTTTCAGCATATTCCCAAAACTGCGGGAACTACATTAAGATACATCATTCAATATCAGTTTCCACCAAGTGCCATTTGTGAACTTTACGGTTCTTCAGGACCTCATGCTCAACGTATCGATAAACTTAAAAATTTGTCTGAGTCCCAACGAAAAAGAATAAAGATTATCAACACCCATTTAGGCTTTGGCTTGCATGATTTTTTACAGCAGCCTTACACGTACATCACGTTTCTACGCGAGCCAGTTAGTCGGGCAATTTCGATGTATTACTACTATCAAAAGACTAAAAATCCCAGGTTTTTAAATTTATCGCTTAAAGAATTTGTCCAGACATATAGCGGCGTGCAAAATGGCATGACTAAGAACTTGGCTGGAATAGTTTTACAAAGTCAATTATCAGACAACAACGAGAGCCAAGAATTTAATTGCAATCGGGAGACTTTAGAAATTGCTCAAAGAAATATTCAAGAGCATTTTAAATTTATTGGGATTTCGGAAAGATTTGATGAAAGCTTGCTAATTTTACGGGAAATTTTGGGCTGGAAAATCCCTCTTTATGATAAAAGTAATGCTTCTCAAAAACCAAGAGATATTGAGCAAGATACCTTGAGATTAATCGAAACTCTTAATGAATTTGATCTGGAGCTATACGAATATGCCAAAGATATTTTTGAAGATTATATTAAGAGATTAGGGGCTACTTTCAATCAAAAACTTGAAGAGTTTAAAAAAGCCAATGAATCCAGTCATAATAAACTTTATTGTCGAGCCAATACTATCTATAATCGAGCCATAAACAGAGTTTATAAAGAATTAATCAAACCCTAATAGTTAACCTAATTATTCGTAGTAAGTACAAATCAAATTTACTTCAAAATACATTCTTCATATAAGCTCACAACATACAAAGTTTATCAAAAACTTTATTAAACGATTGCTTTTATAGAAGATTCATCCAATTTTTCAAGTCACCAATTATTAGGTACAAATCAAATTTACTTCAAAATACATTCTTCTTATAAGCTCATGACATACAAAGTTTAGCAGAAGAATAGATCAAATCATTAGTTTAATAAGGAATGATCAAACAAAATGTCGTTTCCCCCCGAAGTCTATCTCATTGGCGCTCAAAAAGCAGGGACTACTACTCTAGCTTATTTGCTCTGCCAGCATCCTAATATTTGTATTGCTAAAACTAAGGAACCGCATTATTTTACGAGTAATTCATCCAAAAGTTTAGCTTGGTATCAAAAGCAGTTTCTTAACCATGAAAATACTATCTGTATTGATGCCTCAACAAGTTATTCTTTTGCACCGCTCAGTGTAGAGAATTCCCAATATAATAATCAGCAATTTCAAAATATTCCTCAGAAAATATACTCGATTAATCCTAATGCTAAATTTATTTATCTTTTAAGAGATCCTATAGAGAGAACTTACTCTGGCTATTGGCACAGCTTTAATACAGGAAGAGAACACCGAAGTTTTGGAGAAGCAATTAGAAATGACTATTTTCATCTCGATGTCAGCAATTACTACGGTCAGTTATCTTTATGGCTAGAATACTTTCCGCTGGAATCTTTTTTATTCCTTTTGTTTGAGGATATGAAAAACAATTCCGAACAGGCTGCTAAAAAGTGTTTTAAATTTCTAGAGATTGACTCTGAAAATATTAAACTTAATTTGCAGGAGCATAGGAATAAAACTGAAAGTGTTAATTTTGTTGGTCGTAGATTTAAGAGAATATTTAAAGAGCTAGATTATTCGGGGTTTGGTTTCATGGCTCCATCCCCGGTAAGAAAATTTATTCAAGAGCTTACGATTAATTCTAATAATAGTCTTCCCAAAACATCAGAAAAAGAGTTAGTTTTTCTCGGCAAATACTTCGCAGAGAAAAACAGCAATTTGGCAAACTTGACTGGACTTAGTCTTAATAAGTGGCAATCATAACATCTTATATTTTTTATACCAATGTTGACAAAAACTAAACAAAGTAAGGTTTTAATATATGGGAATACTTTTCGAGATTATCGTTCCCAGACTCTGCTTAAGATTCTTCTTGATTCTGGATACCATATTTCTCTAATATGTCCAGATTTTTACGCAACAACAACCTTTCCTGCATTTAAGCCTTTATATTTGATTGAATTATTAATCAAAGCTTATTTTGCCGATGTAATCTATTTATCTCCCATGAATAGTAGATTTATTAAAAGTGCTATTTGGGCGGCAAAAACTTTTCGTAAAAAACTAATTGTAGAAATGTATATATCAATCTACGATACTTTTGTTGGAGATAAAAAAATATTAAAAGGAAAACAGATTGAGGCTGGTAGCAGACAAGCCAAAGCCATGTTAGAAAAAGATTTATTAGCGTTAACCAAGTCTGATTTCATTATTCACACAGCTAGCCACGAACTTGCCTATTGGGAAAAGCTGCTAAATATTGAGATCGCCAAAGAAAAAGTTTTTATCGCTCCTAATTTTAATGTTTCTCGGTTAGCCCATAGAAGAAAATTTCGACAAGATGGCAACTTAAAAATCTGCTGGTGGGGAACATTTATTCCGCTTCATGGATTAGAAAATATCTTACAAGCAATGAAAATTTTACAAGCAAATAAAGTGAACTTTACCTGTAGTTTATTTGGTGTAGATAATGCCTCATTTACTGCATATGCAGAAAAAATACGACTAGAGCAGCTTGAAGATTGTGTTGATCTAAGAAAAGATTTGAGCTTTACTGATAATTCTTTACCAAAGTATCTGATAGATAATTGCGATCTGGCATTGGGTATCTTTGGCAATACAGATAAGGCGTACAATACCGTTCCAAATAAATTAATTGAAGCTCTTTCCATGGGAATACCCACTTTAACCATCAATTCTCCAGCTTTGGAAGAGTTTTTTGAACCAAAAGTAGATCTGTGGACTTGTGACCCTTCTCCTGAATCAATTGCTGAATCAATTCTTACAATTGCCGAAGGTACAGCTAGCCCTGTGAACTGGGAACAAACTCGCCAAAAAGTTTTGGATACCTTTAGCGTTACTCGGTATCAAGAAGTTTTAAACAAAGTATTAGATCAAGCCACGAATGATCTTTGCCTCAAAGAAATTTCAGATGTTCAAAGTAATAGTGTCAAGATTTGCGAGCAGAAAGTTAGTTAATCAGTCACAAACCTAATTAAACTTTGAACCTTAGTTATTGAAGTTATAGAAATCGATTTTTATGAGTATGAAATTTGTTGAAAGATTGCTAAATAAGTCGGGCAGAATTGCTACTAGCCCAATGAGAATTTTGCCAAGTTTTATAATTATTGGAGCAAAAAAATGTGGTACAACTTCTCTCTTTCATTATTTGAGTGAACATCCTGATATTGGTGAGCCAACCTGGAAAGAAATTTCCTATTTTAATATTCATTTTGCCAAAGGAAAACTATGGTATAAAAGTTTTTTTCCCATATCATTACCTAAATCTGAGCCACAAGATTTAATTACAGGAGAAGCAACTGCTAGCTATATTTGTCATCCTCAAGCTCCTCAGAGAATTGCTGAGACGCTACCTGAAGTTAAGCTAATTGCACTACTCAGAAACCCTGTTGACCGAGCTTTCTCTCACTATCATCACACCAAAAGAATTGGCAGAGAAGACCTTGATTTTGAAGAAGCGATCGCGCAAGAAAAATCGCGAGTTAAGCAACTTGAAAATAAAAATCAGGCTTATAACTATACCTATTTATCTTCGGGATTGTATGCCGAACAACTAAAAAATTGGCTCAATCTATTTGACAGACAACAATTGTTGATTTTAAAAAGTGAAGATTTTTTCGATCATCCAGAAGCAATATTTCAACAGGTACTTAATTTTTTAGAACTGCCCAATTGGTCACTGAGAAACTATCGAAAATATAATTACAATTTCTCTGCTCAAATGATTGAACCTAGTACTAGAAAATATTTAAGGGAATATTTTCAACCCCATAACCAGAAATTGTACGAACTATTAGGAGTAGATTTTGGCTGGGAATGAATAGGAATAAAAACGTATCTTATACCCTTTCATCAGGGTAAATTATAAATTTCACACAACTTAAATCATGAATTTAATTCAACTGTCTCAATCTAATTTCTGGCAGCGTTTTTGGCAACTTCAGCAATCTAAAGGAATTAAAGCGGTATTAACAACTGCCTTGTCATATTTTTGGCTACGCTTTTCTGGATTAGGCTATTGGGGCAGAATTGCCACCTGGTTAGCAACTTGGCTAGCCCCTCCCTATAAAATGCGTCGGTCTTTTGCCCGTTACTATGCAACTGGCTACGTTTCCCCAAGTGCGACTATCGATCATGCTGATTTACAACTAGGGGCGAATGTATTTATTGGCGATCGCGTTAGAATTTTTGAGGATCGTAATGGCGGTTCTGTCGAGCTAGCCGATCGCGTTTACTTGCATAATGATACCAATCTTCAGACTGGAGATGGTGGTAGCTTAAAGATTGGTGCGGATACTCACATTCAACCCCGCTGCCAGTTTTCCGCGTACCGGGGACTAATTCAAATCGGCTGTGGAGTACAAATTGCCCCAAACTGTGCGTTTTATCTCTACAACCATGACATTACACCTGATGAACTGATTAAAAATCAATCATTACCAACAAAGGGAGGAATTATTGTAGACGATGATGTCTGGTTAGGTCATGGAGCAGTCATTTTAGAGGGAACACGCATTGGCAAAGGTGCAGTAATTGGCTCTGGTTCGGTAGTCAATCGAGATATACAAGATGGTGCGATCGCTATCGGTGTACCAGCCCGTGTTATCGGTATGCGTAGCAACTTAGTTTAAAAATTGTCTAGTAAAGATCAATGCGTATGAAAATTCCCCCAATAATTCGTCAGTTTCTTAAAGCCACTAGCTTTTGGCGAGATAATTCTTTTATTCTGCGAGAGTTCAAATACTTTCGTTGGACTGTGATTCTAGCACTCATATTTACCTTGCTAGCAGCAGCTTTTGAAGGATTTGGAGTAGGTTTTATCCTCTCTTTTATACAAAGTTTTACTAATCCTAATGCTGCACCAGTCCAAACAGGAGTTGACTGGATTGATATTGGGATTTTAGGAGTTAATGCTCCTGCCACTGAAAGACTTTATCGGATTTCGGGTTTAATTTTTCTGGTAACTATATTACGCTTGGGCTTTATCTATTTTGGACAGCTTTACAGCTACCTAGCACAAACAAGTCTAGGATATCGACTACGCCTCAGCATTTTTGAACAGTTGCAAGCATTTTCCCTCTCTTATTTCAGTAAGATTCGTTCGGGAAATTTAATCAATAGCCTGACTGGGGAAATTCGCGAGGTTATGTTAGCTTTTGGCTTAATTTCTACTATCCTTGCCAAGGGTTGTACTCTGCTAGTATTTATCCTCTCAATGTTATGGCTGTCCTGGCAGTTGACTATAATTTCAGTCATGCTGTTTATTCTAGTATCCGTAGGGTTATCAAGCCTGCTAGGTAAGCTCAGAGAAGCCAGTTTCGAGATCACCAAAGCTCATGGCTGGTATACTTCTGGCTCGATCGAATTTATTCATGGCATTCGCACAGTTCAATCATTTGCTGCCCAAGACTTTGAACGTAAACGCTATGACAAGGCAAATTCGCATATATTCCACTCTTTGAATAAAGCTATGGTAGTTAGGGCATTAGTTGAGCCTGTATCAGAAGGTGCAGGAATTTTAATGCTACTTGGCATCATGGTTGTCGGATTTGCCTTTCTCATTCCTAATGGATATTTACAGTCAGCTTCGTTTCTGACTTTTTTGGTGGTGTTATTGAGAATTACGCCATTAATACGTCAACTTAATTCGTCTAGAGCGAAATTCAGTGATTTCTATGGTTCGCTCACCAACATTCAAGAGTTGTTGAGAACTGATGACAAGCCCTATTTTAAAGATGGCAAAGTCAAATTTACTCAGTTAAAGCAGGCAATTGAAATTTTAGACGTAGATTTTGGCTACGATGACGATGAACCAGTATTGGAGCAGGTTTCTCTAACCATTTCCAGAGGCAGTACAGTAGCCCTCGTTGGGGCATCGGGTGCTGGTAAATCCACCCTGGCGGATCTAATCCCGAGATTTCATGACCCAACCAAGGGGAAAATTCTGATCGACGGGGTTGATCTGCGGGAATTTGAGATCAACTCGCTACGGCAAAGATTAGCTGTAGTTAGTCAAAATACATTTATTTTCAATACTTCGGTGCGTGATAATATCGCCTACGGGTTGGAAAAAGTAGATGAAACTGCTATTAGAGAAGCAGCTCGACAAGCCAATGCCCTAGAGTTTATCGACAATATGCGTGAGGGCTTTGATACTCAACTAGGAGACAGGGGAGTCCGCTTATCTGGGGGACAACGCCAGAGAATTGCGATCGCCCGTGCTTTGCTCAGAAACCCAGACATTTTGATTTTGGATGAAGCAACCAGTGCCTTAGATTCAGTTTCAGAAAGATTAATTCAAGAATCTATTGAAAAACTGTCTGTAGGTCGAACCGTAATTGCGATCGCCCATCGGCTTTCCACAATCACGAAAGCAGACAAAGTAGTGGTGTTAGAACAGGGGCGCATTGTCGAGCAAGGCACTTATCAAGAACTTTTACAACAACGTGGGCAACTATGGCAGTATCACCAGGTACAACATCAAGTTGAATTGGCTCACTAAAAAATCTGCAAAAAATCGAGACGTATCTTATCGGAGGTTTAAAAATATGCGACTACTACTTGTGTGCAACCCAGGAGGACACTTTGCAACGATGATGGGTTTAAAAGAATTTTGGTCGGCTCATTACCGAGAATGGGTCACTTACCCAAAATTCGATACCGAACGACTGCGCCGCCAAGAAATTGTCCACTGGGTAATTATGCAAGAAGCCAGAATGCTGGGTAGAGCGATAGTCAATTTTTTCCACGCCCTGTTTATTATCTACCAAAGCAAACCAGATTTAGTAATTTCTACTGGGGCAGGTTTAGCCGTACCGTTTATCTATGCCAGCAAACTTTTTGGCATCAGAACAATTTTTATTGAAAGCATCACTCGCTCTAAAGCTCTTAGCCTTAGTGGAAAACTTGTTTACTATATTGCTGATGAATTTTATGTCCAATGGCCTGAATGTTTAGAAAGCTATCCCAAAGCTAAGTATAGAGGAGTAGTTGCCTAGGTACGAAAATACAATTGACATTTAATTTACTATGATTGTCTTTACTCTGGGAACAATTATTTTTCCTTTTGATCGCGCCGTTAATTGGTTAGATCTCTTGTTGGAAAAAGAAATTATTGTCGAACCAGTATTATTTCAACACGGAGCAACTTCAGTTGCCAGGCTCAGTCATCCCCTGTTAACTTCTGTCGCTTCTTTAAGCAAAACCGAGATGCAGGAATCTATCGAGCAAGCTTCCCTAGTAATTGCTCATGCGGGACAGGGTTCTACCAGAATGTTGGCAAAAATGGGAGCATCTTTCGTTTTGCTGCCCAGGCTAAAATGTCACGGCGAACATATAGACGATCATCAACTGTTATTTGCCCAGGCGGTAGAAACATTTGGTGTCAGCTATTGTACTGAATTCGGTTCTCTAGTTAATTGCATCAAACATCCACCGCTACCCTTAAAGGGAGAGCTATTTAATGCACCTTCTCTAGGGAAGTATTTTCGTGAATTTTATCAAGATTCCCTGATCTCCGATACAGTACTTCCTCCCGTTAACCCTAGCTCAGGACTCTACTATGATTAGCCTGCCCGCAAATTCTGTAACCACTTGGAGACAATTGCAAACTAAGTGGCGAATTTCTGGACTGCGAGGTCTGTTTACCACTGGCTGGATGTGGCTTTGGATGCGTGGGGCTGGGTTGGGCTATCTGGGAAGAATCAGTATGGCGATCGCCACTTGGCTAGCTCCACCCTACTATGCCCGTCGTTGTCTTGCCCGCTATCATCCCCTGGGCTATATAGCTCCTGGGGCAACAATTTATCATCAGTTACTCCAACTAGGGGCAAATGTTTTTATTGGCGATCGCACGATCATTTTTCAAGACCGCGATGGTGGCGAAGTTATTTTGGGCGATCGCGTTCATCTCTATGGCGATACCTATATTCAAACTGGCGACGCTGGCACTGTAATTATCGGTAGTGATACCCATATTCAGCCACGCTGTCAATTTTCTGCTTATAAAGCAGCAATTAAAATTGGCAGTAAAGTTCAAATTGCTCCTGAATGCGCTTTTTATCCCTATGCTCATGGTATCGCCCCAGATCGACCGATCAAGGAACAGCCCTTAACTACTAAAGGCGGCATTACGATCGAAGATGACGTTTGGTTAGGTTATCGGACGATCGTTCTTGATGGGGTATGTATTGGTCAAGGTGCCGTAATTGGCGCAGGTTCAGTCGTAACCCAAAATATTCCCCCTGGAGCGATCGCCGTGGGAGTACCCGCTCGTGTCGTTAAAATGCGAGATTCTCAAGCGTAATTTTAGATAAAACCTTCAAAAACCATGAACCAAAATCAACCCTTGGTTAGTATTGGCATGCCCGTATACAATGGCGAGCGTTTTTTAGAAAATGCTTTAAATTCGATTTTGGCACAGACTTTTCGCGACTTCGAGCTAATTATTTCTGATAACGGCTCAACGGACAGAACAGAAGAGATTTGTCGCCAATATGCCAACATAGATCAACGAATTCGCTATTATCGTAATGCTAAAAATTTAGGTGCTGGTTGGAATTTCGACCGTGTTGCCGAGTTAGCTACGGGAAAATATTTTAAGTGGGCTTGCCATGACGACCTTTGCGCCTTAGAATTTCTTGAGCGGTGTGTTGACATCTTAGAACAAGCCCCTAGTTTTGTTTTGGCTTATCCCAAAACTTTGATTATTGATGAACATGAGTCTGAACTGGAAAAATACGAAGATAGATTTAATTTACAATCTTCCCAGCCTGCTGAGAGATTCAAAATTTATCATCACCTAGTTCGTCATGGACACCAATGTCACCCTTTTCACGGCTTGATACGACGAGATATCCTAGCGCAATTATTACCGTTAGGAAGCTATCCCTCTTCCGATTTAGTTTTGCTTGGTAAATTAGCCCTTTATGGCAAATTTTATGAAGTTCCTAGCTATTTATTCTGGAAAAGAGATCATCCCGAAGCCTCCGTCAGGGCGCATCGTCCTTTCCGAGAGCGCATTGCTTGGTATGACCCAGCCAAAAGAGGCAAGCTGTACTTAACCAGATGGAAGTGGCTAAAAGAATACATCTATGCCATTCATACCTCCCCTCTAAATTGGCAAGAGAAAGTCAAGTGCGATCTCCAGATGCTGCAATGGCTAACCTGGAATAGCGTCTGGTTAACCAAAGATTTACTTAAGGCTGCTGTATGGCCTATTATCAAGCTGTTATCAATAGGCAGTTTGAAATCGCCAGAACAGCTCGCATCAGTTGAAGTCAGTAAGAGCTAATGAAAGGAGTTTAACTAATGAAAGCGGTAATACTAGCTGGTGGATTAGGAACTCGTTTGAGTGAAGAAACCAGCATTCGACCCAAACCCATGGTAGAAATTGGTGGAAAGCCGATTCTGTGGCACATCATGAAAACCTATTCTGCCCACGGAATCAATGATTTCATCATTTGCTGTGGGTATAAAGGTTACATCATTAAAGAATATTTTGCCAATTATTTTTTGCACATGTCCGATGTCACCTTCGATATGCGGTTTAACCAGATGAATGTTCATCAAGGTAATGCTGAACCGTGGCGAGTCACTCTGATAGATACAGGAGAATCAACCATGACTGGCGGTAGACTCAAAAGAGTAGCCGAACATATTAATGAAACCTTCTGCTTTACCTATGGAGATGGGGTCAGCAATGTTGATGTTCAGGAACTAATCACCTTTCATAAAACACAAAAGACCTTGGCAACCTTAACCGCAACCCAGCCCCCAGGACGCTTTGGCGCGATTTGTTTGGGGGAAGAACAGACTAAAATTACTAGCTTTCAGGAAAAACCTGAAGGAGATGGAGCCTGGATTAATGGGGGGTATTTTGTCCTCGAACCAGAAGTAATTGATTTTATTGCTGATGATTCAACAGTTTGGGAACAAGAACCGATGAAAAAATTAGCCCACTTAGAACAACTATCGGCATACAAGCATAATGGATTCTGGCAGCCAATGGATACTTTACGCGACAAACGTTACTTAGAAAAACTATGGCAAAGTGACAATGCGCCTTGGAAAGTTTGGTAGAACTAATAAGATTGTGATTCAAAGAGTATATTTCAGGTTTTTTAGATATTTTGAATACACTATCCAAAATCCAGCCTGGCTTTTAATGTTTGTATTGGGTCGATTCAATTCGATACGTAATTTTGTTAGTCTTTTTTATCGAGCTAAAGACCTTGATAAATATCAAGAAGAGGATTCTCTATTTAAAGATCTAGAAGTTGCTCAAGTTGTTGAATCTCTTCAACAACTTGGCTATTATCTGGGAATAAATTTACCTCCAGATGTTCTCAATGAAATAACTCACTTCGCTTACTCAAGCAGAATTAAAGTACGTAATTGTCCTAACCTAAGCTTTATTTATGCTGATCAAAAACAACTCAAAACTGAAGATAGCACCAATACTTTTGTTCATGGATCTTATCCTAATGTCAGGTCTCGCATTTCGGCCATAAAAAAACTGGAAAATGATCCAAAATTATTGAAAATCGCTGCTCAATATTTAGATTGTGAGCCTGCACTCATACGAACCGATCTTTCCTGGTGTTTTGTAGCTGAAAGGTCATTATATGAGAAAAATGGAGCTGCCCAGATCTTATTTCATTACGATCTAGATGACTATCATGCTCTCAAATTTTTCTTTTTTATCACAGATGTAGATCTATCTAGCGGTCCTCATCTTTGTATCTGTGGTAGTCACAAAAAGAAAAAGCTAATGCACCAACTTTCTTTTTTAATAGGACGTTCTGATGACGAGATGGTTGATTACTATGGCAAGGAAAATCTGGTGACTATTCAGGGACAAGCTGGTTTTGGATTCGCCGAAGACACTTTTTGTTTTCATCGAGGAACTCCTCCGATTGGCAAGGATCGCTTAATGCTACAGATAGAATTTGCTCTCAACAACTATGGAATGTGGAATTAGTTAACTCAGATAAAATTACGAGAAGATTTATTTATGTACGATTTTGCAATTATCGGTGGTGGGATCGTTGGTCTTTCTACCGCTATGGCTTTAGGTCAAACCTATCCTGGGGCGAAAATTGCCGTTTTGGAAAAAGAATCCCAGTAGGCATTTCACCAAACTGGACATAATAGTGGAGTTATTCACTCGGGAATTTACTACAAGCCTGGTGGATTTAAGGCTCGATTTTGCCGCGAAGGGAATCAATCGATGGTGGCATTTTGTCAGCAACATAACATTGATTACGATATCTGTGGCAAAGTTATTGTCGCTGTGGAAGAATCAGAGTTACCACTGCTAGAAAACCTATACCAACGCGGCTTAAAAAATGGTTTGAAGGTCAGCAAAATTAGCTCAGCAGAGGTTAAAGAAATTGAACCTCATGTGCGTTGTCTGACTGGTTTACACGTACCTAGTACGGGTATTGTCAATTATCAACAGGTGTGTCAAAAGTATGCGGACTTGATACGGCTTCAGGGTGGAGAACTTTACCTCAATACTAAGGTTATCAAAATTGTTAGTACTAGCAGCACCGAGGTGTTAGAAACTACTCAAGGTGAATTTGCCACCCGATTCATAATTAACTGTGCTGGGCTACATAGTGATCGCGTTGCCAAGTTGGGTAAAGCTAAACCTGATGCGAAAATTGTTCCTTTTCGCGGCGAATATTACGAACTCAAACCAGAAAAATGCTCCCTAGTCAAAACCTTAATTTATCCTGTACCCAATCCAGATTTTCCCTTCTTAGGAGTCCACTTTACTAAGATGATCGATGGCAGTGTTCATGCAGGACCCAATGCTGTATTAAGCTTGAAACGTGAAGGCTATCAAAAAACAGATTTCAATCTGCGAGACTTCGCCGAAGTAATGACCTACCCAGGCTTTTGGAAACTAGCTGTCAAACACGCCGATGAAGGGATACAAGAAATCATTCGTTCCTTTAGCAAAGCAGCATTTGTCCGCAGTTTGCAAAGATTAATCCCAGAAGTCCAAGCCGAAGACCTCGTGCCTACCCATGCAGGAGTTCGCGCTCAAGCATTGATGAATAATGGCAAGCTAGTAGACGATTTCTTGATTGTATCTAGCAAGAACTCAGTCCACGTCTGCAATGCACCTTCTCCAGCAGCAACATCTTCGCTCGAAATTGGTAAAGCCGTGGTTGAACAAATTGTAACTCGCGAAGCATACCCGAAGGGTAATCGCCCTCAAGCATCAGCGACTCAGAAAGCAGAAGCAGCCTATTCTAAGGAATAAAAGATTTGCCCTATTCAAAAGTCTCTTTCCCAAGACATCTTATCCTTTAAAAATTCTTGATGTAGGAGGCAAAGAAACAATTTGGGCTAGAGAGGGATTTTGTGATCCAAATACAATTAATCAAATTCAAATCACAATTCTGAACATTCACAAAGAAAAAACAACTTCTCCCAACATAATATCTGTTGTTGGAGATGCTAGAAATATGAGTGAATTTGCTGATGGTGAATTCGATATAGTTTTTTCCAATTCTGTGATTGAACACGTTGGCAATGACGAATGTCGAATGCAGATGGCGAAAGAAATTCAACGTGTAGGGAAGAAATATTTTGTTCAGACTCCTAATTTCTATTTTCCAATCGAACCTCATTTTATGTATCCCTTCTTTCAATTTCTTCCCTTACCGATGAAAGTTTGGATACTTACTAATATCGGTAGGAGGCATAAAAAAGTTGCTGATCGAGAAAAAGCAAAACAAATTGCCAACGGAATTTATTTGCTGCGCAAAAAAGAATTGATCAAATTATTTCCCCAGGCAACTATTTTTGAAGAAAAATTTTTGGGGCTAACCAAATCTTTTGTGGCTTATGAAAACCCATAGTTACTGAAAACTAGCTCCGCCTGCGCGAAAGTCAGAATTCTTCGGCGTATTTAAGTTAATCACAATTATTATTTGTTATCAATCATGAAAATATTAGTCACTGGCACAGAAGGTTATCTAGGTTCTTTATTAGCTCCACTTTTAATCCAACAGGGACATGAAGTTATTGGGGTAGACACCGGGTTTTATAAAGTCGGTTGGCTTTATAACGGCACTAATATAACTGCCAAAACTTTGAATAAAGATATCCGAGAGATCACCACTGAAGACCTTCAGGGGGTTGAAGCCGTAGTTCATATGGCAGAACTGTCTAACGATCCTACAGGACAACTCGCACCCAATATTACCTATGAAATTAATCATCAAGGTTCAGTACGTTTAGCAAAATTAGCCAAAGCTGCTGGTGTAGAAAGGTTTGTTTATATGTCTTCTTGTAGCGTTTATGGGGTTGCCACAGAAGATTATGTAACCGAAGAATCCCCCCTCAATCCTCAGACCGATTACGCTAAATGTAAAACCCTAGTAGAAAGAGACTTGAAGCCACTAGCTGACGATCGCTTTTCTCCGACCTTTCTCCGCAATGCTACTGCCTATGGTGCTTCTCCTCGAATGCGCTTTGATATTGTTTTAAATAACCTGGCAGGATTGGCCTGGACAACTAATGAAATTAAGATGACCAGCGATGGTACTCCTTGGCGACCTCTAGTTCATGGTCTAGATATCTGCAAAGCTATATTGTGTAGTCTTGAAGCCCCAAAAGAGATCGTTCATCAGCAAGTATTCAATGTCGGTGATACGAATCATAACTATCAAGTAAAAGAGATTGCCGAAACGATCGCTAAAGTCTTTGAAGGTTGTAAATTGAGCTTTGGACAGAGCGATGGCGATAATCGGAGCTATCGCGTTTCTTTTGCGAAGATCAACCAAACTTTGCCTGGATTCAAATGTGATTGGGATGCCCAAAGGGGGGCGCAACAATTTTACGACTTATTTACTCAAATTGATATGTCGGCAGAGACATTTGCCTTCAGAGGATTTACTCGCTTGAAGCAACTGGAGTATCTCATTAGAACTCAGCAAATCGATCAAGACTTCTTCTGGACTCAGCAATCTCAAGTTGTCAACATATCCGACGAGAAAAAAGAACCAGCGATCGCTTAAAAAAAACAATTTCCAGCTTTTGCTATGGAATTTTTGAAATTACTGCTGCTATCTTGCTTCATTGTCTTAATACCAAGACCTTCATTCGCCAATCTCATCTGGACAAGCACTTTCGATGAAGAGATTTACGATAATATTTACCGACAATTCCAAAGCCAACAATGTAGCCCAAACTCAGATTATTTGAATAACAGTCTGTTTAAGTTTGTAACTTCTCCTGTTCGTGGTGGCAGGTTCGCAATGCAACACCGTATCCAAAATTGTGATGAACGGAGCGAGGTAGGAATTCCTGATGGCGTTTTAAAGGAGAACCAAGAATACTGGATCGGCTGGAGCTACTTTTTTCCCACTGGCTTCCTCAAACCAGTCTTAGGCGAACCTGACCGTTCGATCATCCAACAAATGCTCTATCAGGCATCCTTTCGCGATCAGCGTGACGGTGTGACGCTTTTTGAATGCAATGGAAAATCGACTAGAGGTGGGTCATTGAGAACAAGAGGAGTTCCAGGTAGCTACATGACGCTTGCGCCTAGCGGCGATATGCTTGATTTCGCTGTTACCTTTTATCAAGGAAGAGATAGTGAAGGACGATATATTTTTGGCTGTAAGAACTTTAGTATTCCAGCCGAACTTAACGAATGGGAAGACTTTGTGATGAACGTCAAGCCTTCCTCAGATTCTGAGCAAGGATTTGTCAAAATTTGGAAGAATGGCAAGCTTTACGTCAATGAAAAGGTTGCACTACTTCGTCCTGGAGTGAGTGCTATGGGTGCTTGGAAAATTGGTGTATATGTGGGCGATCCTGGTCATGGTGAACGATTGCTCTACACCGATGAACTGAGAGTAGGAAACGGAAATTCTTCTTTTGAGGAAGTCTCTCCTAGAGACTATTAATTTTGATGAAGGTTGTTTATTTTATTCAAAGCCACAAGAACCCAGAACAAATTTGTCGGTTAGTTAAAGTTATCAAAAAGTCTAGTCCTCATTCTTTAGTTCTAATCAGTCATGACTTTAGCTGTTGCGAGCTAGACTTAACCAACCTAAAACAATTTTTAGGGATTGAACTAATTAAAAGAAATAAATCAGCAAGACGTGGTGACAACTCGGTCTTAGAAATTTATCTCGATGCTATTAATTGGTTATATGAGCATAATTACGACTTTGACTGGCTGATTTGTTTGTCGGGTCAAGATTATCCAATTCAGCCAATTCCTCAGATTGAAGCTTTTCTGGCTACAACTAAATATGATGGCTTTATTAATTATTGGGATGTGCTTTCGGAAGAATCGCCTTGGGGAAAAGAAGCAGGTCGAAAACGCTTTTTTGCCCAGTATATTTCTCTTCCTCAATGGAGTAAGTGGTGGCTGAGAAAAGTGTCCAGAATTGAGCCTTTTATTCCTTTTTTGAAAATACAGTGGCGTTTTGCCCTAATCGGGCTGGAAGCAAAATCAGTCCCCTTCAATGACAATTTTAAATGTTACGGAGGATGGTACTGGAACACTTTATCGAGAAAATGTGTAGATTTCTTGAGGAATTATTTAGAGGAGCATCCTGAACTATTGAAATTTTATCAAAAGACCCTCGCTCCCGAAGAATCTCTCGTTGCCACTGTGTTGTTAAATAGCAACCAGTTCAATATTTGTAATAACTGTCTGCGTTATTTAGATTTTTCTTCAGATCCTTTTGGCTACGCTCAGAGCTTGACAGAAGATGATTATGACAAAATTGTCGGCGGTAACTTTCACTTTGCCAGAAAATTTGAGCCAAAACCAGACAATAAAATCCTGGATCTTCTTGATGAACTAGTTGATGGTAAAGCTACTGATCAATCTGAAGTCCCTAATGTCGTAAGAGTAAGAGAATATTAAATTTGGTTATCAAAGAGCCAAAAAACCAACCAAGTAACCATAAATTGTATCATCAGGAATCTATCTTAACTGCTTTAGTAGAATGGATTCCCAGAACGCCAGGTATTGTTCTAAGAAATTGGATTTATCGTTTTCTGTTTGCCAAGATGGGTGATTCTGTAAGAATTAAATCGGGAGTGGAATTTGTCCAACCTCGACATATTGAAATTGGCAATAATGTCACTATCAATCGTGGATCTTATATCAGTGGTGCTGGGACTAATAAAACTAAACCAGGAAACAATAGTGTTTGTCTGGAGGATCGAGTAACTCTTGGGGCTAACGTTCAGATTAATACCTTTGGTAACAATAGTCGAATTTACCTGAGCAAAGGAGTGATTCTCGATCGCGGTGTCGATCTTCGCTCTCTCGATCAAGGGTACATTATGATCGGCGAATCTACCTATATTGGTCCTTACACTTGCCTGGCTGGCCCGGGACCGATAAAAATTGGCAAAAGCTGTCTCATCGGCTCCCATTCGGGAATTTACGCCAATAATCATAACTTTGCTGATTCCCAGCAGAAGATAGTTGACCAAGGGATTACCTGCCAGGGAATTACTATTAAGGACGACTGTTGGTTAGGCACTGGCGTAAAAGTTTTAGATGGAGTCACCATCAGTCGAGGTAGCGTAATCGGCGCTGGGGCAGTAGTAACGAAAGATATTCCTCCTTATTCAGTTGCAGTTGGTGTGCCTGCGAAAGTCATCTCCCAGCGAAATAAGCCCATCTCTTAAATTTGAGCTAAGAGCTTTGTTAAAACCATGAGATGCAGTGACCAACGAGAAATCTCTAATGTAGATTGTGTATCTAGTTTGTCCACGAAATCGAGCCTTTTGGGCGGAGTTTCAGATCTGAGTATTAAACAATGAGACGTTTCTTTTATCTGTTACTATTCCCAATTACCTTGGTCTTGTTACTGTTTATAGCTCAAGTTCGGGATGCTGATCTCAATAAATCTAATGTAGTCACACCTGAGACATTGGCTTCGTCGCAATCAACTATGGCAGTCAGAGATTATCCAGGGTTAGAGCTTAAGCTGCCAGATTACCCCGTGCCGACCAAGCTCAAGGTAGATAGCTCGAAGCGATTCTTGGTACGTGCAGATGGCAGTCCCTTTGTGTGGATTGGTGATACTTTTTGGCTATTTGCCAAGAAGTCGCGCGAACAACGGATTCAGTTGCTCGATGATCGCCAGAGTAAAGGCTTTAACGTGGTGATGATTCGGGTAGGAATGGGAAATGAAGAAGTAGACGAGCCAATCGGGTTTAATGGGAATTTAGAGCCGATTGAGAGCCATTTTCAGGAAATCGATCATTTAGTCAGAGAAGCAAACAAACGGGGGATGTATATTGCGATCGCCACAGGCTGGTGGCAAATTCTGAAAGACTTTGAGCCAGAAGCACTCTATAAATTTGGCCAGTTTATCGGCGATCGCTATAAAGATAATGACAATATTATCTGGCTGGGGGCTGGGGAGTCTGGCAGTTATCGTCGCCGAACCGAGCTTGATTTTGAGCGGGTCAAGTCTCTAGTGCAGGGAATTAGGGATGGTGATACAGGCAATAAGCTCTTGACTATTCACGCCGATTTCCAGCGTGGTACTTCTCTCTCCCAGATGAGTACATTAGTTGATTTTAACAACTGGCAAACCAGTCAGTGGTGTTGTCCAGAGGATCTGCCCCGTAAAGGTGATCGTAATTGGACTGTTTGGGATGCGATCTCCTACGACTATGGACAATCTCCAACTAAACCAACTTTTGATATTGAAGCCTGGTATGAAAATACTAATCTAGGAGGAGGTACACCTGCGACACCATATAATGTTCGTCGGCGTGCCTATTTCAGCATCTTTGCTGGCGGTTTTGGTCATTCCTATGGAGGGTCAGGAATATGGGACGCAACGTCAGATTTCAACCAAGCACTCCAGTTAACTGGGTCAACACACATTGGCTACCTTAGCCAACTTCTGCACGCCCTTGGAAACGACTTTCTCAAGCTAAGACCCACCCAATCAATGGTCGTGAGCGGGCAAAGTTCCAATTATGACCAACATATTCAAGCAACTAGTGCTAATGACGGCAGCTATGCGTTGGTGTATACCGCTGGTACGAGTAATTTTGCCCTGGATCTTTCCTCGCTTAATGCCCAGTCAATATCGGTCATCTGGTTTAACCCCAGGACAAAGGCGTTGAGTAATGAAAGCGCGGTGACAAAAGATACTCAAGTGAGCTTCACCACCCCAGGAAAGGGAGATTGGGTGTTAGTGCTTGGACGGTAACATTATAGTAAAAATTAGTTAATCAAATGGTTTCGCCCAAATTAAATCGCTTAAAAGTTACCATTTTTGCTTTACTTTTAACTTTGGCATTTTTTACTTTTGATGTGAAAGCTGCCTTAGCCCACTATCCCCATGATGATATTTTTGCAGTAGAAATATCTCCTAACTATCAGCAAGATCAAACTCTATTGATTAATGTGCGAGGGAACATATTAAGGTCAAAAGATGGGGGCGATAGTTGGCAAAGAATAGTCAAAGGTTTAGACCATCAACATGAAATATCTGCTTTAGAAATTTCTGCTCGCTCGCCAAAAATTCTCTTTTTATCTACTTTAGGTGATGGAATTTACAAATCTGAAAATGGTGGGGATTCCTGGGTCAAAGTCAACCAAGGACTGGAAACCTTGAGTATTGACCTAGTTGCGATCGCTCCTGATTCAACCGAGGTAGTCTTGGCAGCAGGGACTGAGAGAGGACTTTACCAAACAGAAAACGGTGGAGCAAGCTGGTCGCCAGTTATAGCAGGGGATAATAAAATTACGGCGATCGCATTGTCTACCGCTCAAAAAGACAGGATGATCATTGGCGATGATCGAGGAAATCTATTCTTCTCTGATAACAGAGGTAAAAGCTGGCAGATCCTTTCTACCCTCAAAAATAGTGGTGCGATTAGAGCGATCGCAATTTCTCCTGACTATAAAACAGAGCCAACTGTTTGGGTGGGAACAGAAACAGGGGGAGTCTTTAAAACAGTTAACGGCGGTGTCTCTTTCGCCAAAGTAAATAACGGCATCCGCGATCGAGCAATTACGTCTTTGGCAATCTCGCCTAACTATCAAGAAGATGGAACTATCTTAGCTTCTACCTGGCATGAGGGAGTTTTTTCCTCCAAAGACGGTGGCAAGAGTTGGCAATATAGTAAAGGTCTTACTAAAGACGATCAAGCCGATCAAGCCAATTTTAATAGACCTCATTTTAGTAACTTGATTATTTCTCAGACCTTTAGCCAAGATCGAACCGTTTTTGTCGCTGGTTTTGATGGGTTATTTAAATCGACAGATGGTGGACGTGTTTGGAGGGAAGTAAGTACCTTATCATCAAACATTATCGTCGGTTTTGAGCTATCACCAGATTATCAAAATGACTCGACAGTTGCCATCACCACTTATTTAGGTGGGGCTTATATAACCCGTGATCAAGGAGTTACATGGACAACTATCAACCAAGGTTTAGAAAAAGACAATTTTCTCAAACGTATTTCTAAAAGAATTCTCCAAGATGGTTATGTAGCGAGATTATTCGGTATAGAATTTTCTCCCAACTATCGCGAAGACCAAACCATATTTTTGCCTTCATGGACTTATTTTTTAAGGTCTACAAATAAAGGTCAGCATTGGCAGAAAATTCCTCTAACTAATAAACCAGGGTTATTAAATAGACCTACTAAATACTCAATCGCTATTTCACCGAACTTCGCCTCTGACGGGACTATTTATTTAGGCTCGATGCAAGGTACTGGGAAAGACTTTATTCTCAAGTCCACTGATGGAGGCTTAAGTTTCTCGATGCTAGGAAATGTCAACGGTCAACCAGTAGTATATTTAACTATTTCTCCCGATTTTGCTACAGACAAAACTTTATATGCAGGGGTTAAAGATGGTGTATACAAAACAGTGGATGGTGGTCAAACTTGGCAACTTACAAGCAAGGGTATTCCGTCGATGGGGGAAGATAGTAAATTAGCTATTTCACCTAACTACAAAGTAGACCAAACTGTTTTTGCTGGTACGGTAGCAGGTCTTTTTGTTACCAGAGATAAAGGAGAAAGTTGGAGCAAATTAGCAGGGATTACTAATGGCGAGGATGGTTACGTAGAAGCTGTGGCTATATCTCCCAATTATCAAAACGATCAAACCCTCATTATGAGTCTCAGAGGAAAAGGCTTATTTAAAACAGTTAATGGGGGGACGACCTTTACTCGGGTTGGCAATAATTTGCTCAATAGCAATCACTCTTTAGCAAATATGTACGGTTTTTGGCCACCAACTATGCCAATTAAATTTTCACCTTCCTATTCTGTCGATCAAACCATTTATGGAGTATCTGAAACCAATCTCTTTAAATCAACAGACGGTGGTAACACTTGGACAAATATGCTGATACCCACACCTCAAGGAACGAGCCTAAAGCAGCTAATAACTTATCATTATCTCCGCTTAACTGTTGCCCCTGTCACCAAACTTTTGGTTGCTGCAATAGCTGCTTTATTTAGTTATCTAATTTTGGAACACTTAAAATTAGAAAAAAAATTGCCCTTGAGAAAAATACAAATTAAAGCAAGCGGTGCATTTGCAGCATTTATTGTTGTATTCATTCTCTTTTCTGCTTAATTGTTGAATTTTTAGAAAAGTAGCTTGTTAAAAATATGTAGCTGACATGAGGGCAAAACCTATGAAATGGGGTCTTTTTAATGCCTTAGATCTGGTTAAGGGCATTGGCGTTTTTTTACTGTCGATTTTAACTTTCTGTTGTTTCGATGTAGATATGGCATTAGCTCATAGTCCACACGACGTGATCATTGAGGTAGAACTTTCTCCCGACTATACTCAAGACCAAACTGCCTATTATATTCTCGACGGGTATTTTCCTTTCTGGGGAAATTTATTCAAGTCAGAAGATGGAGGTAATAGCTGGAAAAGAATCGAAAAGGGTTTAGATAATCAACATAAATTAATTTCCCTAGCTGTCTCCTCTCAATCTCAGAAAACTCTTTTTCTCTCAACTCTAGGAGATGGAATCTATAAGTCCCAAGATGCAGGAGCATCCTGGTTCAAAGTCAATCAGGGACTAGAAACATTGAGTATTGACCAAGTTGCGATCGCTCCTGATTCGGCTGATGTGGTTTTCGCGGCTGGGACTGAATCAGGACTCTATAAAACAGAAAATGGTGGGACGAGTTGGACTCGAATTATGCCAGGAAAGAGCAAAATCAAAGCGATCGCCTTTGAGCCCGAACAGAACGACCAAATAATTGTGGGGGACAATCAAGGTACTCTCTTCCTGTCTGGCGATCGCGGTAGGAGTTGGCGAAAACTGGTTACTCTTAAAAATAGCGGAGCGATTCAAGCTGTGGCAATTTCCCCCAACTATAAAACAGATTCGACTGTTTGGGTAGGAACTGAAAAAGCGGGAATTTGGCAGACAGTCGATGGCGGTGTCTCCTTCGCGCCAGTCAATGAAGGCCTTAAAGATTTCACAATTATGTCTTTGGCAATCTCCCCTAACTATGAAACAGATTCGACTATCTTGGCTTCTACCTGGGATGAGGGAGTGTTTGCCTCCAACGATCGTGGCAAGAACTGGCAAAAACAGAGTCGCGGTCTAAAGAAACACTCTCAAGCAGATACTGCTTTATACAAAAGTCCTCATTTTAGCGACTTAAGTATTTCTCGTACCTATAGCCAAGACCAAACCGTTTTGTTGGCTGGTTTTGATGGGGTATTTAAATCTACCAATGGAGGACACAGTTGGCGAGACGTAAATATAGGTAAGGGAGCGACAAGTATTAGAAACTTGGCAATCTCACCAAATTATCAAAATGATTCTACAATTGCCCTTTCTACCCTGTTCCAGGGGGTCTACATGAGTCGCGATCGCGGAAATACCTGGACTCCTATTAATCACGGTTTAGGATCAGATCGTTTACTCAAACAAAATCTGATCGCCGAAGCAGGAGACTTGTTTTTTTCTCCCAACTACAGTTTGGATAATACCTTACTTGCTAGTATCTGGGGGGGTTTAATCAAAACTACCAACCAAGGTAAATTTTGGCATCAGTCGTGGGTTCCTAAATCTTTACGACGTGATAGCTATCTGGTTGTCTCGCCCAACTTTGGGAGCGATCGCACTGTTTATTTGGTAACGTTACCAGGTAAAATTCTTAAATCCACCAACGGCGGTGAAAAGTTTGCCATTGTAGGGGAAATTGGCACTCAGGCTGCCTACATCCCTTCTCTAGTTATATCGCCCAATTTTGCTGCCGACCAAACCCTCTATATGGGTAATTTTATGGGTGGCATTTATAAATCGGTAGATGCTGGTTCTACCTGGCAACCGATAAATAACGGTCTGTTCGCCAAGGATGACTATGCAAAGTTAGCAATTTCTCCCAACTACCAAGAAGATCAAACGGTTTTAGCTGGCACTGCTCAAGGGTTGTTTGTCACCCAAGATGAAGGAACAAGTTGGCGCAAATTAGCGGGCATCGCTTATGGTGGGGATAGTTATATCGAAACTATTGCCATATCCCCCAATTACCAAAGCGATCAGACTTTCCTGATTAGTGTAAGAGCGGAAGGTTTATTTAAAACTGTGGATGGTGGCACAACTTTTCTGCGGATTGGTGATTATTTAACTGGACCAATTAATTTTTCCCCTTCGTACTCTGTTGATCAAACTATTTTTAGTTCATCTGGAGCAGAACTATATAAATCAACGGATGGCGGTGATACTTGGCAAACTGTGGTGTTTCCTAAACCGGACTACAATTTTCTGACCATTTTGTATCATCTTGTAACCAATTTTCCTGAACGAAGATATCTAGCTGCTTTAATAGCTGCTTTGTTTAGTTATTTACTTCTAGGCTATTTGCGCTTGGAAAAAAAATTGCCCTTCAGAAAATGGCAGCTTAAAACGAGTGTTGCATTTACAGCATTTATCGGCGTATTAAGCCTTTTGTCTGTCTAAGTTAACTCGGCACAATCGAAAAGTTAGAGATTATTTGATCGTTCTACAGCAAAATAATCTCTAACCGTTGGTTAAACTACGCCAAAAATTTTCCAAATTAATTTTTGATTAGGAGGTCAAAGATGGCTATTATTTGTCGCGATTACAAACTTCTATTTATCCAAGTACCAGCTACAGGCTGCTCGTCAGTTAGTGAAGTATTAATAGAAAAGCTTGGAGGAGAAAAACTGCCTCAAAAAGATATTATGCTGGCAGGAAAATATAAATTAGTCGGAGAAAAACATAATACGCTCAATGAGTTAGTTGGATTTAATCTTATTTCCCAACAAGAATTAAAATCCTATTTGACATTTGGCACTGTGCGCAATCCCTTTGATCGATTTGCTAGTGCTTATCAACGATACATAAGCTCTTGGTGGGAACAAATGATCCAAAGCGACGATGATCCTAATTGCCCTGCCAATAGAGCCGGGGAAGTTTATCGCGAAAGATATATTAAACACGTTCAAAAGCAAATTCAGCTAGCAAGAGAAGAAGGTTTTGACAAATGGTTATCAAGAAAGATATTGCTTCCCCAACGTTTAGATAGACGAGTCAAATTTGTGTTCAAACGTTGGTTTAGAAAACAACCCCTTTTACTTACCAAGAATTCTGTCAAGATGAATATTGCCTATCCATTTATCAATGGTGTCGATCAAGTTATTCGTTATGAACACTTAGAAAGCGATTTTAACAGGATTTTAAGCCAGGTAGGAGTAGATGAATATATCCCAATACCTCATACCAATAAAACTCCTGGTAAAAAATTATATCAGGCACAATATTCCCCAAAAGCCAGAGCAATTGTGGAACAAGAGCTAGCTAAAGAATTAGCTACCTTTGAATATACTTTTGATGAGCCTCTTAATGAGCAGAAAACTCTGTCTACCAAAAGCTTAGAGCTCTAAGCTTTTGGCTTTAAACTTCTTACCTTGAGAGGCTGATCAAATAATTCTCAGTAAACGTTACCAATTGGTTAAAAAATTATGAAATTTACAGAAACAAAACTTCAAGGTGCTTTCATTGTTGCCTTACAACCTCAAAAAGACCATCGAGGTTTTTTTAGTCGTACTTTTTGTGCCAAAGAATTTGAAGCTTATAACTTAAAGCCAGCAGTTGCCCAGTGCAATTTATCTTTCAATTACAGTCAAGGAACTCTACGAGGGATGCATTATCAACTATCCCCCGCAACGGAAACTAAATTCATTCGTTGTACTAAAGGGGCAATTTACGATGTGATTATCGATTTGCGTCCAGAATCGCCCACTTACTTACAACATTTTGGGGTCGAACTAAGTGCGGAAAATCGTGTCGCTCTTTACGTTCCTGAGATGTTTGCCCATGGTTATCAAGCTTTGACCGATGAAACGGAGATCATATATCAGGTGAGCGAATTTTATACTCCAAATCGAGAAAGAGGTTTGCGCTATGACGATCCCGTATTGGGAATTGAATGGCCATTGCCCATCAGTGAAATTTCCGACAAAGATGCTAACTGGCCTTTACTCAAAACTCCTGTAGTTAATCGCTGATAAATGTGGAAACTTACTAAATACTTTTATTTTCTTGGAGATTAAATGATGATTATTGTGGATAAAGCTTTACAAGAATGTTTGGCAGCTGGAAATCCTGTTAGGGTGGCGATGACTGGTGCTGGTTTTATGGGACGTGGCATTGCCAATCAAATTATTAACTCTGTCCCTGGAATGGAATTAGTGGCGATCGCAAATCGTCATCTTGAAGGGGCAAAAAAAGCCTATGAAGAAGCCGGAGTAGAAGAAGTAGAGGAAATTGAAACAGTTTCGGCATTGGAACAGGCGATCGCCCAAGGAAAATATGCCATTACCGAAGATGCCGAACTTTTGTGCCAAGCAGAACAGATTGATGCCTTGATTGAAGTTACAGGAACGATCGAATATGCTGCGGGAATTGTCCTCAAAGCGATCGCCAACCACAAACATGTGATTCTGATGAATGCAGAACTAGATGGAACTATTGGTTCGATTCTCAAGGTTTATGCTGACCGTGCAAAAGTCATTATCAGTGCCTGTGATGGTGACCAGCCTGGGGTACAAATGAACCTTTACCGTTTTGTAAAAAGTATTGGACTCACTCCCTTACTTTGCGGCAATATTAAAGGATTACAAGACCCTTATCGCAATCCCACGACCCAAGAAGGTTTTGCCAGACGTTGGGGGCAAAAAGCGCACATGGTAACAAGTTTTGCGGATGGGACAAAAATTTCTTTTGAACAGGCGATTGTCGCTAATGCGACGGGAATGCAAGTTGCCCAACGGGGGATGCTGGGATATGAATTTAAAGGTCACGTGGATGAGATGACCTCAATGTATGATGTCGATCAACTAAAACAGTTGGGTGGCATTGTCGATTATGTTGTAGGCGCGCAACCAGGCCCAGGTGTATATGTGTTTGCTACTCATGATGACCCCAAACAACAGCACTATCTCAATTTATACAAATTGGGGGAAGGTCCTCTGTATAGTTTCTATACTCCTTACCATCTCTGTCACTTTGAGGTACCCTTATCTGTCGCCAGGGTTGTTCTCTTACAGGATGCGGTTATGAGTCCTCTCGGCAAACCTCAAGTAGATGTAGTCACAACGGCTAAAATCGACCTAAAAGCTGGAGAACAGCTCGATGGTATCGGCTACTATATGACCTATGGGCAGTGTGAAAACTACGAATTAGCTCGTGCTGAAAATTTATTACCAATGGGATTAGCTGAAGGTTGTCGTCTCAAGCGAGATGTTACTAAAGATTCTGTGCTGACTTACGACGATGTAGAACTCCCTAGCGGCAGACTCTGCGATCAACTGCGAGCCGAACAAAATGCCTATTTTGGCGGAGCTACCAAACAGGTTCAGAAAATAGCTCTGTAATAGGACTCAAAAGTCAGAGACAATTGCGCCGCTTGTACCCAACTCCTTCGTTGTAAAAGCTCCACCCTTTAGGGTGGAGCTTTTAGCGACTAGCCCTCATCCGCTAGTTGCTAACAATGTTATACCACAAGGGTATATTATCCCCCTGTGGGACAATGTCCGCCGGTGGGGACGCCCTACCATCCGCGGGCTTTAAACCCTCTAATTTTGCTAAACCCTCGAATGGTTTTACAACCAAGGAGCTTCGCCCATCGCCTTCGCCTTTGACTGGTGGTCAATTTCTAACTCGATTAAGTTGTTTCTAAATTATATTCATCATGGGAATTGATCCAATCTCGCTCAACGATCCTTCTAGCAATTTTACTGTCGATCTCAACAACACTGCTGACTATAGTCAGGGTAGCAGTGGAATTATTGCCAATCTCGATACTGCTAAAGTGCTGACTCCGATATATGAAATCACTGAGCAACCAAAAATTTTAGCAATTGGCGATTCTATTACTTCAGGTGAACATCTCGTCGAGCCTACTCCCGGTGCATATCGCCTCCAGTTGCAGAATAACTTTGTTGCTGATGATTTAAGTGTCGATTTTATCGGTTCTCAAACCAATAAAGAGACTAATCTAAATGATGCAGAACATGAAGGGCATCCAGGATGGACGACTAACGAACTGACTGCACTATTAGACGAGGGGTTGTTGACAAGCCATCAACCCGATATTGTGCTGCTAATGGCGGGTACTAACGATATCTTAAGGTCTGATAAAGCTTCTGTAGTAATCGACGATCTTAATCAACTGATTGATCGCCTGCAAGCTGAATTGCCCAGTGTACCAATATTAGTTTCTTCCATCGCTCCTATCGACTCTGCTAGAGGTAAGCGGCGAGCTAATACTGTCCAAGAGGTTAACGCCCAGCTTCCAGAACTAGCGGAACAGCAAGGTGAACAAGTAACCTACGTCAACGCTGGTGGTTCGCTAGATCTTGACGATCTAGTATCTGATGGGATTCATCCCAGTGCAGCAGGATATCAAGAGATAGGAAATGCTTGGTATGATGCCCTAGTACAGCGGGATACCCTGACGGGAGTTAACCATATCACCGGGACAGCATTTAGCGATCGCATAACAGGTAACGACCAGGCAAATATTTTGTTTGGCAATGGTGGCGCCGATGTTTTAAGCGGCGGGGAAGGGGCAGATAGATTCCTTTACGAAAATCTCGATTCAGAGACTGATACAATCGCTGATTTTGGCGTCGATGATCGTTTTGTATTCTCCGCTTCTGGTTTTGATGGTGGCTTAGTCGCTGGCACAAACTTAACAGAAGTCGCTGCCGAAACTGGAGTCTTTATTAATAGTACAAACCCTTACTCTGTAGGAACTAGTGCTAACTTTTTATACGAAAACGATACTGGCATACTAAGTTTCGATTCTGATGGCAGCGGCTCGATTGTCGCCTCTAAAATTGCCGTACTGTCTAACATACCTTCTCTTAGTGAAGAACAGATTACGATTGTTGCCTAGTTTTTCGTTTTTCTATTTATTCAAAAATTTATAGCTTTAGGAGAATTCAAAGATGCCAGTCCAAACGATTACTAACGAAGTAAGTCAAAATGACATGATGCGTCAGGATTTAAATCAATCCTTGATCCGCAATCATATAAATCCTTCAGAATTAAGTACTTTGCAACGTATCATACTAACTACCGATGGAACGTTAACTGAAATATTAGAAGCCTATTTATTTGAAAAAATTAGGATAGTTAAACTTTCTGAAGGAATAGTTTCCATTCCCCAAGATATTCCGCCACTAGAAGTAAAGCAGGGCAGCGAAGTAATCGAACGAAAAGTATTACTTCAAGGAACAATTAGCCGCAAGAATTTTATTTATGCCGAATCAATTTTAGTTACTGAAAGATTGGACGAAAAGTTTAAAAATGAATTGTTATATTCAAAAACTCCGTTAGGTAGGCTTTGGTTAGAACATAAGTTGGAGACATTTAAGGAAATAATTGATACTGCCGAAGAAACTGCGGATCAACTATTAGCTTATTTTCCGCTCAAGCCAGAAGATAAGATTTTTTCTCGCACTTATCGTGTTTTTTCTCAACGCCAACCCATCATGACGATTACTGAAAAATTTCCCGCAAGTTATTTTCAATCGGGGTTTTAAATCAGTGGCATCGCCAATCAAATGATGTTTTTTGATTAGGAAAGTCCAAAGATAAAGAGGAATTAGAAGAGAGAATTTCTTGGCTCTATCCCCTCTCCACAAAAAAAGCTGATAGCTGAAATCAAACAGTAAAACGCATTATTATCTTCGTGAGGTTAAATATGCTAGAACAAAAGTTGGCTCAAATTGCCACGAAATATCCTGAAAAGACTGCCATTGTTTGCGATCGCTCAAATATTACTTATGAAGAGCTACACGCTCAAGTTACAGGGTTTAGCAAGGGTCTTAGCTCTTTAGGCATCCGTCCCTCTGACTGTATTGCAGTTGTCTTGCCCAACTGTACCGAATTTGTGGTTAGCTTTTATGCTGCTGCTAAACTAAATGCTATTTTTCTACCATTAAATCATCTATTTAAAGAAGAAGAGCTAAGTTACTATATTAATGACAGTAATGCCCAAGTAATTATTACCGATACTACAAGAGCCGACCTTTGCCACCAGATTATCTCAAAATCAGAGCGAGAGATTGAGTTGATTACTGTTAACGCAGCTAATCCCTCGACGACCTATTTTTACGATCTAATTTTGCCAGAAAAAACCGAAACCGAACCCAAAGATGATCATGTTTCGACTGGGGAAAATTTCTTGTATCAATATTCTTCTGGTTCTACAGGCAGACCAAAAAGAGTCGGCAGAACTCAAGACAATTTGGATCATGAGATTAATAACTTTACCCAAACCGTCAAAGTAACTTCAGCAGACAACATTTTGTGTTTAGTTCCCATGTATCACGCTCATGGGTTGGGCAATTGTTTGCTGGCTTCTATCTATAACGGGGCGACTTTAGTTATTTTAGAGCAGTTTCGGCAACAGGAAACGACCGTTGAAGTTCCCTTTATTTTTAGACGTTTGAGAGTTTTAGAACTGATCGAACAAGAGCAGATTACTATATTGCCAGCAGTACCTTATATCTTTAATACTTTGGCGGAGACACCTGCAGATACTCAAGCCGACTTAACGTCATTGAGATTATGCTTCTCTGCTGGTAATTTTCTTGCTCAAGATATTTTTGAGCGTTTTCGGGCAAGATTTAACATCTCTATCAAACAACTCTATGGTTGCACAGAAGCAGGTTCAGTGGCGATCAACTTAGACGAACAGACAGACGAAACCGATGGTTCGGTTGGTCGTCCGATACAAAATGTCGAAATTAAAATTATCGACGATCAAGGAACTCAATTGCCTGTAGGTGAAATTGGCGAGATCGTGATTAAAAGCAAGACCCTAACCAGCGGATACCACAACATGCCAGAACTCAATCAAAAAGCCTTTAAGGACAAAGCATTTTTGACTGGTGATTTGGGAAAAATTGATCGCTCTGGTCGTCTTTATATTACTGGCAGAAAGAAAATATTAATTGATACCGGAGGTCGCAAGGTCGATCCGATTGAAATAGAAGATGTTCTAATTACTCACTCGAAAATAAAAGAAGCGGTTGTCGTTGGTGTTAAAGGTTTGTTTGCAGGAGAGATCATTAAAGCAGTTATCGTTCTCCAAGAATCGCAAACGTGTGAAGCAAAAGAAATTTCCGCCTACTGTCAAGCAAGATTAGCTGAATTTAAAGTACCCAGGATTATCGAATTTCGCGATGAAATTCCCAAAAGTCCACTAGGCAAAATTCTGCGAAAAGCTCTGGTTTAAGCATTCATTCAATACATTCAATACTTGTAAAGCACAACTAAAACTATGACTGTGGAAGAATTAAAACAGAAAACCCAAAATGTAATTTTAGAGTTACTACCAAATGTCGAGCGTCACAACCTCTTAGATGAATGCGATATTTTTAGTCTGGGACTAGATTCAATTAATGCAATGGCTCTCATTTTCAGCTTGCAAGATACTTTTGATGTCAAGTTTGAAACTGATGAAATCAGCTTTGATAATTTTCAAACCGTTGCCAAAATCGTCGAATTAATTGAGAAAAAGCAAAAAATCGAGCAACAGATTTAGTGCCGTTATTGGGAAAAAATTTAGTAAGAAGTAATAAGCACAATGAAACCTATAGAAACCGAATTGCCTAGCGCCTCTTCAAAAGCTAAGAGCAACAAAACGATCGCGAGTTATTCTCAAGAAGCGATCGCAAAAGTCGAGACTAAATCTGTCGAAGCACCAAATGACCTTTGGCAAGCTATCAAAACTATTATTAGTTTTCAAAATCAAGCACCGCCATTAGTTCCAGTAGATCGAGAAGCGTGGGCGGAGCCCAATCGTGATTTACCCTTATCTTTTAACCAAGAGCGTCTCTGGTTACTTGACCAACTATCATCGGGAAATACAGCAGCTTACAACATTCCCTTTGCGCTACGTTTGCAAGGTCAACTAGATACCACTGCCCTAGAACAAAGTTTTCAAGAAATCTTGCGTCGCCAGCAAGCTTTACGGACTCGATTTGCTACTCAAGGAGATCGTTCTGTTCAGATAGTTACTGAGTCTACTGAGAATTGGAGTTTGACAGTAGAGCAGTTGCCATTATCATTAACCCAAGAGGAACGGGAAACTGCGATCAAAGGCGATAGCCTTATCGCGCAACTTATTCAAGAAACCGCCCAAAAATCTTTCGATCTCACTACCGACTATCTCTTAAGAGCTTCTTTAATTCAACTTGCACCAACTGAACACTTGTTACTGATAACCCTTCATCACATTGTTTTTGATGGTTGGTCAGAAGGAATATTTTGGCAAGAACTAGCCTCAGTTTACGCAGCTTTTGCCCTGGGAAATCCCTCACCTCTACCAGAGTTACCGCTCCAGTACGCTGATTTTGCAGTTTGGCAACGTCAGTGGTTACAAAATGATTTTTTAGCTGCCCTGAGTTCTTACTGGCAAACACAACTTGCTACCAATCTACAAGAATTAGCTCTACCAACGGATTATCCTGCGCCAGCAGTACCGAGCCGTAAAAGTTCTACTTATAAGTTAATTATCTCTGCCCCACTTACCAATGAACTAAAACAACTCAGTTATCAATCTGGTGCAACTCTTTTTGCTACTTTACTAACTGCGTTTAAGATTTTCCTTTATGCTTACACTGAGCAAGAAAACCTTTTCGTCTGTAGTCCTATTGCCAACCGCAATCGCCCAGAACTCAAACAGCTTATGGGCTACTTTGTCAACCTCCTGATTCTGCGGAGCGACTTGTCTGGCAATCCTAGTTTTAAAGAATTACTAGGTCGAGTCAGTAAAACTGTATCTGGTGCTTATGCTCACCAAGATTTTCCCCTACAACAGCTAGTTCAAGATCTGGGCTTAGGGCAAACGTCCCTATCTCAAGTTATGTTTGTCCTACAAAACAACGATAGAACTTCACCAAGTCTATCTGGTTTAACTGTTGAAGAATTAGAAGTCGATAATGGTACGGTTGATTTCAATTTATCCCTGTCTTTGACCGAGCGTCAAGAAGAGCTAATTGGGGTCTGGAAATATAATACTGATCTATTTTCCGCTGAATCCATAAAAATGATGGCAAGGCATTGGCAAACAGTGCTGGAACAAATTGTCGCCGATCCCACTAAATCAATTGACGCTTTGTTGGTGCTAAATAATAGCGAACGCCAGCAACTACGAGCTAAACGAGCAAATCGTTTATCGGTTTCTCATCAATCTCAATCCCAACCTCAAGGGACTAGTCCAAAGCCGAGAAATCCCCTAGAATTAAGGCTTAGTCAAATCTGGTCAGAAATTTTAGACAACAGACAAATTCAGCTTCAAGATAGCTTTTTTGAGGTAGGAGGCAGTTCCCTACTTGCCTTTAGATTACTTGGAGAAATTGAGAACTCCTTTGGCAAGAAATTACCCTTATCTGCCTTACTAAAAGCACCGACAATTGAAAAATTAGCTGAACTAATTGGGAAGGAAGCAGATACCAGTTCTTCGTGTTGGCTAAATCCCCCACAACCAGGTAGTTCTCGTCCGATTTTGTTTTGTATTCCTCCTGCTGGGAATAGTCTACTAGGTTTTGCCAATTTAGTGCGTTATTTAGGTGTCGATCAACCTTTCTACGTACCTCAACCATTGGGTTTAGAATCAGAAACTACGCCCCATGAACGAGTAGAAGATATGGCAGCACACTACATCGAAGAACTTCAAACGATTCAACCAGTCGGACCTTATTATTTAGGAGGAAGATGTTTTGGTGGCATTGTCGCTTTTGAAATGGCACGACAACTGTCGCAGCGAGGACAAAAGGTGGCTCTGTTGGCTTTGATTGACGGAGGAATGCCTCCTAATATTTACTTCAAGTGGAGAAATCCTGATGGTAGCAAGAAAGCAAAATCTCTAGCCGAATATTGGCAAAGTTTTGTCTATTTTTGTCGTAGTGGTCAACTGTTGACTATCCTTAAATATCGATATCAACAAAAGTTGCGAAAACTCAAAGAGAGATTTTTTCCCACCTCAACTGCTTTAGATCCCCGAATGGCAAATGTGCAAAAGGTTTTTCGCGCTCATATGAAAGCAAGAGCTAATTATTTACCATCAAGTAGTTATCCTGGCAAGATTACCATTTTTGCTAGTGGAACTTTACGATTAGATCAGCAAGCAAGCTGGCAGGAATTAGCGACAGAGGAAATTGATTATCATTTTGTCGGTGGTAGTCACGGTACAATAGACCAAGAGCCTTATGTGGGAATTTTAGCTGTTAAGTTAAAAAATTGCTTGGATGAGGCACAGGGCAAACGCATCTAAATTCTGTAAGCCTTGCCCGACAAAGGTTTCAACTTTTAGCATTGAACGAAATCAGATGAAACAGCTATTTCTAGCTCGATTCGTTTGTCGCTTGTTGCTAATAGTTTCCTTGAATTTTGATTTATCTCATTAGCTTGCCTGGCTAAATCAGTTATTTCTGTAGCGGATATATTAATATTATCGATCGCTCTGACTAAAGCATCAGTTGACTTGTGTAAAATGGCTGTTGATTCGTTAAATTGTTTGGGTACAGTTATTAGTTCTTGAGTTGCCGTTGCTAATTGAGCCGCAAAATCTCTTTCTTTAAATGTTTCTGCTGCTGTGCTGAAATTAACTGCACTATCATGTATTTTACTAGCAGCTGTTTGCAATTCCATGTAGACTTGTTCGGCTAATTCAGTTGCTTGTTTATGGCTTGCCACAATTTCAACAACTTGATTGCCTAAGAAAGCTGTAGATTGAGCAAAGGCTTTTTGAGTAGTAGATAAATCCGCAGTAAGATTTTCTAAATTTTGAGAAAACTTACTCTGTTCTATTTTTTCTGCACCTTTTAAGTAGAGATTAGAACCTGACTCGATCTTATTAGAAGCTGATTCAAACTTGGGAACTATGTTAGTAACTATTTCTACTTGTTCTTTTAAAGTAAATGCTGCTTGTTGGAAACTATTACTACTAGCTGCTAATGAACCTGATACATCTTGAAACCTAGTAACTAAACTATCAACATTGTTTTGAAAACCTTGATTAGCAGCCACCATTTTATTAGCCGCATTTCCCATACTATTTTCTAAAACTTGTCCTACTTTTTCATGAAAGCGTTCTAAAAATTCTTGCTGTTGCTTTACCATGCGATCAACTGCTTTATCAAGACGACTATAGCCTTCAATTTTGATTTTATAAATGTTATCGAGATAGTCTTCTAGAGAACTAATTAATAATGACTTGGCGAAGTGAGTATTACAGCGTAAATTAATTGAGATCAAAATTGAACTACAAGCGATCGCAATTAAACTAGTAAAGAAAGCAATTCCCATATTTTGCAATGGTGTTTGTAATTGCATGACTAAGTTATCGACGTCGGTAGAATTTTGATTGATAGTTTGACTCAGGTTATATAGGTTAGAACTAATACCAATAAAAGTTCCAAGTAATCCAAAAGCGAGCAATAAATTGGGTAATGTTTGACAGAAATAATCCCATTGTTCGCAACGCAAAGATATGCCTAAAAAGTTTAATCTTTCCTGACTATATAATCCGTCGATTAAAGCGATCGTATTTACTTGTTCTAATTTTTTACTTGCTTGCTGAAACCTATTTTCTAATTTATCAACGATCGCGGGTTGTTGTCCCCGACTTTGTTCTGATAATAGTAACCTGGATACTTTATTAGCAGAATCGATTAGATAGCTATAAAGAGAAGATCGTATTCGGCAAATATCGCCTCGCCACTCATTTCATCAACGTTTAGCTGTTTGAGATCGGTTTCGGCTTTTTCGTAAGCCAGTTTAATATTATTCAGCAGGTTGGAGAAATTGCTGGCTTGAGTAGTTAAATCGCTAAGGTGGTGTTGTAAAACTTTCTTCAGCATTCAAACCGACACTTTCTGTTAAATTGATCGCGATCGTTACATCCCTACCGCGATCAATAGAAGAAATTAAGTTTAAAGCTAATCTTTGCCAGAATTCTAGATTTTGTCCTGGTGCTGTCGCAGTACAATTATTTGTCAAAATCTTTTAACTAGAAACAACAATTGGAATATCTGGTAGATTCCATTACCTGAGATACTTAGATTGTATTTGTAGGTTTTCGTAATTTGCCACTGAAAATTTACTTAATATTTAAAATATTTTAAAAATCTCTTCTGCTTAATTTGACTGGAGGTTTAATTTGGGATCAGTCTCTGGTTACTTTCGATAAACGGTATTACTATGGCTAAACTAGTATCAGCTTAATTTAATAACTAATGATCTTGTCAGCCAATGTACCAACCAGAAGATGATTTCAGTCTTAATAAATCACTCAACAATTTTCAAGATCCCAAATTAAAACAGGATTTAGAAAATTTAGAAAATAATGATGCTAACTTGTCCATCGAAAATATTAAAGCCCGCAAACAGCAACTTGAAAGCATATTCTTCAAACTAATTGCTTTCGGTTTGATTCTGGGAGCGATTTTAGGCGTAGGTACATTCTTCTTGCTCAATAAACTCGGATTAAACAAAAAACCCTATCAAATTGAACAGGAAAAACAGGAGCAACAGCAAGCAGAACCTTCTTTAAAAGAAATTTACCTATTTCCTAGCCTGCCAAATTCCCAAAAGTCGCCTTCGGATAAAATATAAAAGTTTTATCTAAAATTCATAAACAGGTCTTATGTTTTATATGTCAATAATTAATAACATGACGCTCCCTGAGCAACAAAAAACAGTCTTTGAAATTGCATTTTAAGCCATTAATGTCATAAAATCATGACAAACTGATCCCAGAAACCTAGTCAATTCGTTATTCAATAGCTATTCCCTAGTTGTTACCTCGATCCCAAAAGGTTTTTACTGCTATAAATAAATCAAGTGGTTAATACCTTTCCCACACAGATAAAAACAAATAGACGAAATTAAGGTTGAGAGATCAAGAAGTGCTGGCTACTTTTTACCTAGCCTCTAAAGTCTTAATATGGCTGCCAGCAGCTAAACACCGTCTAATTAATCGGAGGCTGTAAGAAAATGGCAAAAGAACGCCCACCACTAGAGGAAATGACTTTGCGGCAACTCCGAAGAGTTGCTAGCGAATATAAAATATCTCGTTATAGCCGAATGCGCAAAGCGCAACTACTAACTTCTATCAAAGAAGCCATAAGAAAAACAGAACAAGAGAGATTTTCTCAAAGTCCATCAGCCAACCAGGAGGAACAACAAGTGAAAGCAGCAAAATTTGAAGTCGGTCAAGAAGATAACCTAAGTGATTCGCTCGCTTCGGTGGATCAAGATTTGGGAGAGCTTCCCAATGGCTATGGAGAGAGTCGCGTTGTGTTGATGCCTCGCGATCCACAGTGGGCATACGCTTACTGGGATATCCCCAACAGTCACAAAGAAGAATTGCGTCGTCGAGGTGGACAGCAACTAGCTCTGCGTATCTATGATGTTACAGACATTAACATCGAACACCAAGCTCCTCACAGTGTTCAAGAATATCTTTGTGATGAGATGGCGCGAGAATGGTACTTACCAATCCCAGTGAGTGATCGTGATTATGTGGCAGACATTGGTTATCGCTGTGCCGATGGTCGTTGGTTAGTTTTGGCTCGCTCTGCATCTGTTAGCGTTCCTCCTGTTTATCCTTCTGACTGGATTGAAGATGCTTTCATCACCGTTAATTGGCAGGAAAACTTAAAAGGCAAAACTTTCTACCAACTCATTCCTCCCGCCAAGAAACAGGATGCTACTGCTATTACTGATGCCGCTAAGAGCAACCAGCTTTATGACGATGTCTTTGGCATGACTCGTTCTACAGAAGCTATGCGCATTGCAGGTTCTTTATTTGGTTCGATGCAGCAAACCCCCGAAGCAGCAGTTAGTTCCTACGTATTCCCTTCTGGTGTGGGAATATGGGCTGTACCTACTGCTTCAGGCTTGAATATGTCTGGTGTTGGTTTTTCCGCTGATGTTATTCCAGCACGTCCTCGCCAATTCTGGTTAGTTGCTGATGCCGAATTGATTGTTTACGGTGCAACCGAACCCGATGCTACTGTAACCATTGGCGATCGCAAAATCAAACTTAATTCCGATGGTACATTCCGCTTTCAAATGTCTTTCCAGGATGGTGTAATTGACTATCCAATTAAAGCTGTAGCTATTGACGGGGAACAAACTCGCTCCATTCATATGAATTTCGAGCGCGAAACACCTTCTCGTAATACAAATACTAAAGAAGAAGCTGTTCAAGAATGGTTTGCTTAAGCTAACCAAATCTTAATCAAAATTAGTAACCGAGGCGTTAGTTTTCATCTCGGTTTTCTAATGTTCGATTTGTGATTTAAAGTCCATACATTGCAATGTCTTATTAATCATGCTCGCTATTATTTAGATAATTGGTTGCAAGAGGTAGTTAACAATTACAGCGATCGCAATTTTCCTGTAACTCAAGAAATATCATAAGCATGGGGAATGATAGCTGTATTAAAATGAATTACGTTTGGTTGTTGATGCCAATATTTTGAAGGGCTTAGTTTTTGGCTTCACTTTTGCTAGCGAGCTTTTAGCAGGAAATCTTCTGGATCAATATTTGCTTGCTTCAAAATAGCCCGCAATGTTCCTTCAGGCAGATCTCCTGTATGGTTGGGAATTGTTGTGTATCGATTTGTCTCTGAGTTAAACCAAATTTCGTGACTACCCGCAGCCTGACGATGCAACTCAAATCCGAATTCCCGTAAGACTTTAATAATTTTGCGATATCGAAATCCGGCGAGTCTTCCCATGACTGATTACTGACCAACCACTAAGGGATAGTCAAAGGATTCGGCAATAGTACTCAGGGTTGTATCTGCCTGAGATTCGAGAAGTTGTTGGGCAACATCGCGCGCAATTTCTAAGGTTTCGGTAATAGTTTTACCTTGAACAACAAGTCCTTGAAGGTCATCTGTCGTTGCTAGATAGTAACCTTCTGGAAGTCTCTCGATGTGCAGGTTAATAATCTTTTCCATTCCTGTCCATTTAGTTAAGGTTTCTGGTGTATTCTAGATTGCTTTTTCTGCATTTTATCCTAAATTGTTGATTTTTGGTTGTTTGGAAGAGATTATCGCCACCTAGCGCACCCACAATAACTTGTTTCAATATTGAATCACGTTTACTAAACAGTGATCGCTTTTATCATTCCATTTTGAAAAAGAGCGATCGCATTTAGCAATTAAATTTGCATAGAAAAAATGCTAGATCATTACTATTTTTACCAGGAAAAATTGAAACTTAAATAACTATTAATCAGATCATAAAAAACTTTTATAAGATTGTGGATTTATTGAACTTGCAACAACTTGTGAGTTTGCAGACTAATTCGCCACTCCGGATGCTGGAGTATGTAATTAAAAATCAAATCCTTACTTTGAGGCGAATTCCATTCTGGTTGCAAATAATATAAAGCCTGGGAAGGAACTAAAGCGGCTTGTTGTTCTGCCCATTTGAGATCGTATTTGTTAGTTACTACGACTTTGAGTTCACTAGTGTGATTATAAATACTACTATGAGGTGCCTTATATTGTTTCGGGGAGAAAGTCACCCAATCAAAATCACCACTGAAAGGATGCGCGCCAGAAGTTTCTAAATGAACCTGCATTCCTGCACTTTTAATTGCTGCGGCAAGAGGATTGAGATTGTGCATCAAAGGCTCACCACCAGTAATAACTACAATGGCGGGGTTAACTGCTTTGGCAGCGGCGGCTAGTTCTTGGGTTGATTGTCGAGGATGATGTAAGGGATTCCAAGATTGTTTAGTATCGCACCAGGGACAATGAACGTCACATCCTCCCAGGCGAATAAAAAAGGCACTCACACCAACCCAATAGCCTTCTCCCTGTACGGAATGGAACGTTTCAACAATGGGATAAGTAACGGTTTCGATGACTGTATTCACAGCAATTACAATAATTAAAATAATGTCCTTGTATCTTAATTAATGTCATTAATCATCAATAATTTCAACTCTCGCATGGACGAAGTACAATCGCCATTAATTCCTTTGGTTGGTGAACTAATTCGTCAAAATCTAGGGACAATATCTTTAGGACAAGGTGTAGTGTCTTATGCTCCTCCCGAAAATGCGATCGCGTGTTTGCAAGAATTTCTTGTTTCACCAGAAAATAATTTATATCAAGCTGTCACAGGAATCGAATCTTTAGTAACAGTAATTGAATCAAAATTAGCCACAGAAAACCAGATTAAAATTAGCGATCGCAATTGTATTGTGGTTACCGCAGGTAGCAATATGGCATTTATGAATGCACTATTAGCGATTACTAAAGCTGGAGATGAAGTTATTCTCAATACTCCTTATTATTTTAATCATGAAATGGCAATTACTATGGCTAATTGTCGCCCAGTATTAGTTAATACCGATCATAATTATCAATTAGATACCGATGCGATCGCTCTGGCTATTACTCCTAAAACTAAAGCTATTGTTACTATTTCTCCTATGAATCAGGAATAAACAGATTGATAACTGGCTTGCGAGAAATATTAAATAACGTTAGTTAAGGTTAAAACTAAAATAATAAATTAAGCAACCGATCATCTTAATAGTGGTTCTCGAAGTAAAAACTTTGCCAATCCTAAGTAACTAATTCCTTGGGGGGTAATTTCAAAACGATAGGGTAAAACTTCCACGCCTTTAGCAACCGCTTCTCTTAATAATTCACCATATTTAGGATCACAGAGATCGCTTGGAGCAAAAACATTACAATCACGGCGATTAATAAAATATAACATCACAGACTTGGCATCTGGGGCTAATGTCGTCAATTCCTGTAAATGTTTTTGTCCGCGAGTAGTTACAGTATCAGGAAATAAGGCAATTTTGCCCAAAGAGAGAGTCACGCTTTTAACTTCTAAATAAATCGATGCTTGAGAATTATCTCCCGTCAATAAAAAATCCACTCGACTTTTTCGATCCTTGCCGTAAGGTACTTCGGAGCGAACATTACTGTATCTCCCTGCCAATTCTGGGAATAGTTGTTGTTCTAAAGCTAGCTTAATGACTCTATTGGGTATCGAAGTATTGACTCCCACCCAAGTTGAATCTATTTTAATCATTTCCCAGGTATAGGCTAACTTACGCTGAGGATTATCACTTTTGGATACCTGTACCAAACTCCCTGGGGTACATACCCCAGTCATGGGGCCCGTATTGGGACAATGAGCCGTAATTATTGCTCCCGTTTCTAATTCTATATCTGCGAGAAAACGTTTATAACGTTTGATTAGCTTACCTAGAATCAGAGGAGGATATTGATAAAGTTCAGTCATAAAAAAGTCATTACCAGGGACGAAGCTAATTTTATCAGTCTGGCAATAAAAAATCCGTTTCTAGAGTCAACTAAAAACGGATTAACCAATTAACTATTGTGTTTGTATTTTACTGGTAATTAAACTCTTTACCAATCTAGTCACGACTGTTAATCGCGATCAATAGTCGCAAAATAAACACAAAGAGATTGATATAGGTTAGGTACATCGAAAGAGCGGCGGGTAAATACTGCTCGTCTTTATAAGAGCGGGGCAAAATATAGAAATCGACTACAGCCGAGCCTGCAAACAAAGCCACACCAATACCAGAGATCGCAATTTCTAACCAACTAGGAGTATAAACTCCGAAGACAGAGAAGAGTAACTGTCCAACCAGGACAACCAACAGAGCTGTGACACCTAAACGTACAGTTTGTGTTAGAGCCAGACCATCTTCATCAGATAGATTTGAACCGATATTGCGTCCCAAAATAAAGGTCACTCCGCAGCCCAGGGCAGCAATCCCGACACCTTGGATACCAACTCCCGAAGTGTTGAGAGCTAGATAAACGATGCCGCTTAGGGTATAGCCAGACAGAAGGCTGTAAAGAGCAAGTAACGGCAGGGCAGTGCTGTTATTTCCTTTCTCTGCGACTCCACGAGCCACAAAAAACAGAACCAACTCAGCAATAATTGCCCCAATAAAAGTGGGCATGAACAAATCTGGGCGAGAGGCAATTACTCCTAAACCACCGTAAGTACCCAAAGCTGTTAAAATCAAACCACCACCGAGGTAGGGAAGAGCATTAGGAATCACATTAGGGCCAAGTACTGCTTGACCTTTAGCTTCCTGGATTGCTTTTCTAAAATTGCTAGTATTACTCATAAGTTTTTTAGTGAAGTCTATATTGATGCTTTAATTGCTTACCTAATCTGATCTTAATTCAACCAAATATTTTTAGCTGGATGAGGATTACCGAATCTAATCAAACTGCTGCATACAGTTTTGCGTACTTTAACCTTTTGCGTTGATAATTAAGCTAGGTCAGAGAGACCCTCCGCTTGCACTCAGTCCCTGGGTGTAAAACGAAGGTGCTTCCTCTGAACGCCTTCCGCGGTAACAATACTCGGTCTAAAAAAAGACAGTTGCAAGAGGAGAAACACAGATAAAATGCTGGATACCAAATCGGTTTTAGAAGTTTTGCGCCCCGTACAAGACCCAGAACTACAAAAAAGTCTTGTAGAGTTAAATATGATCCGCAACGTGGCGGTAGACGGCGGAAAAGTCAGCTTTACTTTAGTTTTAACTACTCCTGCTTGTCCTTTGAGAGAGTTTATTGTTGAAGATTGCCAAACCGCCGTTAAAAAGTTACCAGGAGTAGAAACAGTAGAGGTGGAGGTAACAGCCGAAACTCCACAGCAAAAGTCTTTACCAGATCGGACTTCTGTACCAGGAATTAAAAATATCATTGCGATTTCTAGCGGTAAAGGCGGTGTTGGCAAAAGTTCGGTAGCGGTAAACGTGGCAGTAGCTTTAGCCGCCAAAGGGTCTAAGGTAGGCTTGCTTGATGCTGATATTTATGGTCCTAATGCTCCTAATATGATGGGATTATCCGATGCCAAAATTACCGTTAAGCAAGGAAGCAGCGGCGAAATACTAGAACCCGCTTTTAACTATGGAGTCAAATTGGTTTCGATGGCGTTTCTAATCGATCCAGATCAGCCCGTAATTTGGCGTGGACCAATGTTAAATGGAATTATTCGTCAGTTCCTCTATCAGGTAGAGTGGGGCGAATTAGACTATTTGATTGTGGATATGCCACCTGGTACTGGAGATGCTCAGTTAACTATGGCTCAAGCTGTACCAATGGCTGGGGCTGTGATTGTTACCACTCCTCAAACTGTATCTCTACTCGATGCCCGTCGCGGTTTAAAAATGTTTCAACAGTTAGGGGTAAACGTGTTAGGAATTGTGGAAAACATGAGCTATTTTATTCCTCCTGATCTGCCTGACAAGAGTTATGACTTATTTGGTTCAGGTGGTGGCGCAAGAACTGCGAAGGAATTGGGTATACCTTTACTCGGCTGTGTACCTCTGGAAATTGCTCTTAGAGAAGGGGGAGATATGGGACACCCAATAGTTGTTGCCAAGCCAGAATCAGCTTCTGCCAAAGCTTTAATTGCGATCGCTGAACAGATAGCCGCTAAAGTCTCTATAGCTGCTTTGGCTTAAAATAAATGGTGTTTTTCAGTTGGAGTGAAGTAATATTTGCTCTATCAGAATTATCTAGATTTAAGTTGCGCTAAATGTATACTTCTGTTGTGATCAAAAAAAAATACATGATTTAAGTCACGGTAATGAATCTCTTAAATATTCAAAACTGTTCCCGCGTTCGCCCCATATCATTACTTATTCAGCAACGCCGAAACTTCGATGCTGATTCAATTAAGATGGACTTAGAAATAGCTGAACTCATAGTCGTACTTACCTAGAAATCCGCTCCAAACTTGTTATAGAGACGGAAGGCAAAACCAACGGCTTTAGTCGTTGGATGTAGCCGTGGCACTTTTAAGTGCCGTCATAATTTGTGGTTAGCAATATATTTTTTGATAGTAGCGGCTGACATCTCACCTGCCGTACCACAATAATAACTACGAGTCCACATCGAGGGCAATTTCATTAAATGTGGAAATTGCTTTCTCAGTACCCTAGAAGTATATCCTTTTAAGCGAAACATAATTTGATGTGGAGCGATACTTGGAGGAGTATTGACAAACAGATGGACATGATTGTTGCCAATTTCTAATGCCAGAATATTCAAATCTAATTCTTTACACTTTTCATAAAGTCATTCCTCTAATAGTATCGCTACTTCTCCGACTAAGACCTTTTTACGTCGCTTAGGTATCCAAACAAAATGATAGTTAATCGCCGTAATTGATGTATTTTGATGTCGATATCTATCCTGTTGGTTCATTTGACATATTGACAGTAAATCTGTAATATACAGTAAGTTAACTGGCGTATGTTTGTCAATGTTTATTGCTTACTGTTTTAAGCTAAAACCGAATACAATTCAAGCAAAGGAGATGAGCAATTGGCTTTTTATGTTACGAGCTAATTACAACTTTAATTTGCGAGATAGAATTGAAGCTTATGAGCAAAAGTCGAAACCAGAATTAGGTGACTATTCCCGTTTGGATAATCAGGGTGAATGTTGTCCTTTAACTTGCTCGGTTAGTAAAAGTGCTACTAATGGCTATCCGTGGAAAAACAATGGCAAGAAACGTAATGCCTATGAGCAACAAAGTTCAGCCTTACCAGTTTTAAAGAAGGAACGAGCTTGGTATCAAAAAATTAACTCTACTGTCCTTCAGCAAAACCTCAAAAGATTACACGCAGCTTTTGATAAGTTTTTTCAAGGAAACGGCTACCCTAAATTCAAAACCAGGAGTAAGTTCAAAAGTTTTTCTTATTCGCCAGGGCAGGTAAAGATTACAAAAAATACCGTCTACCTGCCTGGAATTGGCTGGATGAAATACTTTAATTCTAGAAATATTTCCACTGGTTTTGAAATTAAAACTGTAACAATTAGGCGCAAAGCTGATGGCTGGCACATCTCTTTAAGACTGGAAGATAAAACAATTCCAGATGTATCTAAAATAGAATTAGCCCAGGTTAAAACTGCTTTAGGGGCTGACTTGGGAATCAACAAATTAATCAGTCTTAGTAACAACGAGATAATAGACAATCCCAGATTTGTGACTCAGTTAGAACGCAGAAAAAACATTCATCAAAGACGAGCTAGTCGCAAGAAAAAGGGGTCTAGAAATAGGAGCAAAGCAGATCAGTACTTAGCTAAAATTGACTTAAAAATAGTCAATCAAAGACAAGATTGTCACTGGAAAATAGCTAATAAATTGTGTCGCGAAGCTGAAGTTTTGGTCTTTGAAAACCTCAACATAAAGGGACTTCTAAAACGATGTCAACCAAAAAAAGATTCACAAAACGGAAAATACCTTAAAAATGGACAAAGTGCTAAGAGAGCGTTAAGTCGATTAATCAGTGATGCTGCTTGGGGAGAACTAAAGTTAAAAGTGAAGTCTGTAGCTGAGAAGTTAGGGCGACACTATGTTGAAATTGACCCCAGAAATAGTAGTCGTGAATGTCATAAGTGCGGTCATATAGCGAAAGAAAACCGCAACAAAGAAAGGTTCTTTTGTCTAGAGTGTAATCACCTAGAGGATTCTGACACCCAGGCAGCCAAAATAATATTGAGCAGGGGTTTAAAGCAACTGGGAATTAACCCAAACCAGCTACCGATGGTACATCGGAAAGTTAGGACAGTACTGCAAGCGGGTTTCCCGCCGAAGGTAACTGTCCGTACGGCTACTGAGATATCATTGGGGTTGCCCAATGAGCATAGCAACCCAGGAAAAATCGAACAACTAAGTCTGTTTGATTCTAGCCTGTGGAGTGTTGATTCAGCAATGAATTAACCCAGATTCCAACGCGCTTCAGCCGTTGGAGTGGTCAAAACAAGTAATAATAGCAAAGTACAACTAAGACTCTGTATTTGACGCTACCAAATTTAACGCTACTGAACCATGACGCTTCCTATGCACCATATGCTTTCTAAGCAACTGCGCGATCGCCTGCTCAGCGGTCTGTATAAACCGGGTGATCAGCTCCCGAGCGAACATCAGTTAATGTCTGAGTTTGAGGTGAGTCGAATTACGGCCAGACGGGCGATCGCAAATCTAAGACAACAAGGATTGGTTTGAGAATTGCCCGATTGTTTATGGAAAATCCATTTCACGAGGCGATCGCTTTTGTTACTCGATGCGGATTCAACGACATTAATAAGACAATATTTATATTGCCAATTAAAAATAAATATTTTCAAATATTCATCCAGTTCCCTACAGTTACAGGTAAAGGCAGCACAATTAAGACTAGTAAAGCTAGGGCTAATAAACCTAATAAATCTCGCCAGTTATTAAGTTCGGTTACGTCATTGAGTGCAGGTTGATCGATTAAAGGAATCAACCACAAAATAATTGCCCAAATCCAAAAATAAGGATGAATTAGAGCAAACAACAGAGCTAAGATGCGAGTTATTTGTCCGATGGCGATCGCAGTTTTCTGCCCAAACACAGCATGGGCAACATGACCTCCATCTAACTGTCCGATGGGCATTAAATTAACCGCCGTCAGAAACAAGCCAACACAACCTGCTGTCGCTAAAGGATGAAGTTGAATGCCCGTTGCAGGCTCTAATGATGAACCTAGAGCTAATTTAGCTAATAAACTCAGTAAGAAAGATAAACGTGGGTCTTGGGATTCAAAATTGAAGATACTTGACTCTTCTAAAGGTACGGCTTGAGAGAGAGAAAGTCCCCATAGTAACAGGGGAATGGTTACTAAAAAGCTGGCTATGGGGCCGACTATGGCAACATCAAATAAAGCTTGGCGGTGAGGTATGGGCGATCGCCTTTGAGTAATTGCACCTAGAGTACCCAGGGAGAAAGTGTCTAGTAAAAATGGAAAAGGAATAAAGTACGGCAGGGATGTCCTAATCTGGTAATATGCCGCCACGAAATAATGGCTAATTTTGTGAACTCCAATGATTAGTAGCAGTGGCAAACTGTAAGCTAGTCCTTTGACCAGTAAACTGGGATTTGATAGTAATTCTTCTGAAGATACACCGCCAATACTGACACCTGCGATTGTAGTAGTTAGTACAGTAATTAGGAACATGGTCAAGGCAAATCCAAAACGCTGATCCTGTTGAAATTCTGCCGATTCTTCTGTGGTTTGAGCTTGAGGATTGGGGACAAGAGCAAAAAAAGGTTTACCTTGTAAACTTTCTTGGAAGATTAAAAAAAAGCGATCGCCAAAAGCCTGCTCGATATTATCTTTAATTTCGTTATATGCTTTTTCTGGTATGGTTTTAAGCTTTCCACGACAGAAAATTGCTTGAGGACGATAATCAATATTTTGCAGATAATAAACATTCCAGGGAAAACAATTACGTAGAGTTGTCTCTTCCTGGAGATTAATCGGACGGGGTGAAGAAGATTCTTCAATAGTTTTAGCCATTATGATATTTTCTGGATTTTCTTCTTTGGCTTTGATTTCAGACGTTTTTTGGGGTTTTCCTCTTTGTACTAACCAGCCATACAAAAAAGGACAAATAATTAGCGGCAATAAGAACACAGGTAGAGGTAATGGTTGCTCTTCGCCAAAAATATAAGTCCAAGTAGTCCAGATAAAAGAAGGCAACATAATTACCAACCAACACAACCAAACTGGCGTGCTGGTTACATTTTTCAAGCTTCGTTGAACAATGAAGTAAGCAATTGGGCTTAGTATAATTAAAATTAACCAGAGTTTCATAGAGAACGTTCCGAATCTGCTTTTAGGATTCTTTACTTAAACAACGATTTTGGACTGTCGATTGAGTATATAAATATAAAATGCAACATACAATGCAACTAGATTACCTAGCGTACCTCAATTTTTAGAATGCCCCAAAACTCGATAAGAATTACTGCAAGTCTTGGTAACAATAAATCTCCCCGTCTTATTTTGCCAGGGATCTTCGCCTTTGCGCCCAATCGAGATACTTTAGGGGCTACCTCTTATTTAATTGTAGATAAAACCGGCAACAATATTCTCCTCGACTGTCCAGCTTGGAATGAAATTAATCAAGAGTTTTTATTGGCTAATGGTGGAGTTAAGTGTTTAGTAATTACCCACCGGGGAGGGATTGGCAAAAAGGTTCTCGAAATGCAACAAATATTAAATTGCCAAGTAATATTACAAGAACAAGAAGCTTATTTATTACCAGAGGTTGAGGTTCGTTCTTTTGGCGAACAATTGCCTTTAAATCCTGGTTTAGAAATTATCTGGACTCCTGGTCATTCTCCTGGCTCATCCTGTCTTTACTGGCAAGAACATGGCGGAGTGTTGTTTTCTGGTAGACATTTATTACCCAAATCTAGCGAGGAAATAGTTCCCCTGCGTACTGCTAAAACTTTTCATTGGTGGAGACAATTAAATAGTATAGCCCACTTACGCGATCGCTTTTCTGTCGATTCCCTTGAGTATATTATCCCTGGGGCAAATACAGGCTATCTACGCGGTAAAGGTTATATAGATAACGCCTACGAACAATTAACCTCATTAGATTTAACTGCACTGCGTTCAAGGGAAGTTATGTAGTTGGTTGATCATATAATTACCATCTGCTCGCCCCTCAATTAACTCAATTTTCTGAATTAGAAAAGACGCTACAAAATCGATGAAAGTACTAATGCGGGTAACGTATCTCAAATCTTCGTGAGTTAAAATCCACAACTCTTTCTCTAATTCAGGAATCGGCAGAGACGCACGAGCAAGATTGGGTTCGCTATCTCCTAAATAGCAAGATAATAAAGCTAGTCCCGCATTTTCCTTAACTGCTGTGAAGATACCCATACACGTATTAAATCGATACTGAAATTTAACATTGGGAACTGTCTGCTTCAACCAACGAGCAATTGCCGAGTCAATTATACTTTCGTCAAAACCAATCCAGTCGTGCTGGCTTAGATTACTTAAATTGGAATTAGTTTTTAAATATTCTTGTGAGCCGTAAACTGCCATGGCAACTTTAGAAACTCTTCGTCCTACCAGGGTTTCTAAGGGCTTTTTCGTCGTGCGAATTGCTATATCAGCATCTCGCTTAGTTAAATTCAATATATCCCCAGAAACTAATACTTCTAGTCTAATTTCAGGATAGGCAAGGCGAAATTCAGCCAGACACGGAGCTAAAAGCTTAACTAGTAAAGCGTCAGCCATGGTAACTCGAATAGTGCCACTAGGACGCAGATCCTGTCCACTAATACGCCGATTTAGAGCAGAAATATCAGCTTCAATACGCTCTGCTGCTTGACAGAAATCTTCTCCTGCTGTCGTCAGCATATAACCACTGGGTAATCTTTCAAACAGTCTTACACCTATCTCTTTTTCTAAAGTATTTAATCGTCGAAATAGAGTTGATTGATGCACGTTAAGTTGGTTGGCTGCATCAGCCACATTACCAGTATCAGCGATCGCTTTTAGGTATCTTAGGTTATTCCAGTCCATATTCGCAATTTTGCCAATTTATCTTGCATTAATATTTGATTTACTAGCATTTTTACAAGTAATAATAAATATAGCCACTTGGAAAAAAGATAATTTCAAACGATTAGGAGACTTGAAAATGAACGAACTACAAGGAAAAAATGTGTTTATTAGTGGTGGTAGTCGCGGAATTGGCGCAGCAATTGCCCGAAAAATGGCAGAGGTCAGAGCAAACGTTGCATTTACTTACTCTAAATCTCAAGATCAAGCTAATGCTATGGTTAAAGAGATTGAGGCTAAAGGTGTTCAAGGATTAGCGATTCAGGCTGATGCCATGGAAGCCGAACAAGTAATTTCAGCAATTCAAAAAGCTGTATCGAAGTTGGGAGCGATCGATATCTTAGTTAATAGTGCAGGAATTTTTGAGCTTAAATCAATTACTGAAAGTACCTTAGAAGATTACGAACGAACCGAAAAAGTTAATATAAAAGCTGTTTTTGCTGCCACCATGGAAGCTGTAAAATCTATGCCAGAAGGAGGGCGCATTATCACTATTGGCAGTGTTAACGCCGATTTTATGCCGTTTCCTGGTGGTTCGCTTTATGCTATGAGTAAAGCCGCCGTACAGATGATGACAAAAAGTTGGGCGCGAGATTTGGGCGATCGCCAAATTACGGCAAATGTGATTCAACCAGGCCCAATTGATACGGATATGAATCCAGCTAATGGTGCTTTTAGCGAAACACTAACAGCAATGACAGCTATTAAGCGATACGGTAAACCAGAAGAAATTGCTGAACTAGTAGCTTTTCTAGCCAGCCCTAAAGCATCTAATATTACTGGCTCTGCTATCAATATTGACGGCGGTATAACAGTTTAAATGAACAATCCAGTTATCACAATTATCGTCCGCTTTCCAGTAAAATCAGAAAAGCACCAGGAATTTCAAATTGAATTTTGTAAGCTGCTAGAAGGGCTGCGTCAAGAAGAGACTTTTATTGAAGCAAGAATACACCAAGATTTTGACGATCCAAACATTGTTGTTTTTTATGAAACCTACAACGAGAGTCGCGAGAGCTTCTTAAAACGCATTCCAAACAAGCCCTGGTTCAAAGTATTTTTATCTCGATTACCGAACCTACTTCAGCGAGAACGGGAAGTTTTTGGGAATGAACGGATTTCTTCAATTCCTTAAGCTAGGCGCGAGCTGTTGGCGATCGCTTAAAACTAATCAAAAACCAATTCTTAATTACTAAACAGAAAACAATTATGTCTGACGTAAAACAAAAGAGCTTTATTGAAGCTCAATCAGAAATATTCACTGTTGTCAATGTATTAATTCCGAAGCCAGAAGAACAAGAAAAAGTCATAGGTTTGTTGCAAAAAGGAATGACTGACACCATGCAACATCAACCAGGTTTTATCTCGGCAAATATTCATAAAAGCTTAGATAGCTCGCATGTACTCGTATATGCTCAATGGGCAGATAGTGAATCTCTTCAAAATGCCGTAAAACTAATCGAAACAGGAAAAGCTCCAAGCATGATGGAAGTTTTCAGCATTGGTAATCCAGAGTATCATCCCTATGAAGTAGTTTCGGTTCATAGATCCGTTGATGAAAACTAACTGGCAACTATCTTTCAATCCATCTGTATAATCAATGAATATAGAATTAACTACTTATATTGCTGATGCCCGCCCGCGATTCATGAGGGGCTGTCTCTTGGGGTTTCCCCAAGAGTTTATAAGCCCCGTCTCTTTCACTCGTCGCTACATCCTTGGCGACAGAGTGTCGGGCTTCTCGCTCAGACAGCTAATTAATAATAGCCAAACATAGCTGTCGAAAATGCTCCCCTCTTGCCTCAAAACTGAGATATTGATCGAAACTGGCACAGGCGGGAGAAAGTAAGACTACTTTTGCTTGTTTTTCTTGAGCTATGGCTAAACTTTGATTGACAGCATTGTCCATAGTTTCTACGATTAGATAGTGATCGTAACCGCGAGAGCTCATTCTTTGAGCAAAAACTGGTGCAGCCTCCCCAATCAGTAGCACCGCTGCGGCTTGAGCTTCAATTGTTTCCATCCAGGCTGTATCATCGCCTTCTTTGGCTTCTCCACCCGCGATTAAAATTACTGGTGCCTCAACGGAAGTTAAACCTACTTGTGCCGCATCGTAGTTAGTAGCTTTACTATCATTAATAAATTTGATTCCTTGATAAGTACAGATATATTCAAGACGATGGGGTACACCAGCAAAGGTAGTAATGGCAGTTGCGATCGCTTTTTTGTCAATTCCAGCCAATTTAGCCGCAGCTACAGCCATCAAAAGATTTTGTAAATTATGTTGCCCTGGCATCTTAAACAAAGATACAGGGGCGATCAATTCACCAAAGGCAACTATCCAACCATCTTGAGTATATACGCCTACCTTGCGATCGCTTTTTAACTGCTCTTTGGCGTTAACGCTTGTCCAATATACATCTTCACCTAGTTTTAATCCTGCTTTGCGTAGAAAAGGATCATCTCCATTAACAATTTTTTGGCAAGAGCGATGCAGTAGAGAAGCCTTGATCTGGTAATAATTTTCGATAGTTTTGTGACGACTCAGGTGATCAGGAGTCAAAGTAGTCCAAATACCAATTTGCGGCGCAACTTCAGTCGAAGACTCGATTTGATAACTACTCAATTCAGCAATAATCCAATCAAAGCTATCAGAATTTGCCGCTTCAAACTCTTGTAGTGCCAACTCACAAGCCGCATTACCAATATTGCCACAGGCAGGGGCATTTAACCCCGCCGCTTGGAAAATCGCGGCAATTAGGGCAGTAGTCGTCGTTTTACCGTTAGTTCCCGTAATTCCCACCCAAGGAATAGTTCTTAAATAACGCCAAGCCAGTTCAATCTCGCCAATAGTTTTAATTCCTTGTTTTCTCGCTGCTACTAATGCAGGAAGATCCCAGGCAACACCAGGGCTAACCACAATTAAGTCTGGTGCATTATCTGCTTCTAGGGTGACACTACAGCCGAGTTTGACTGCGACTCCCTCCTTGGCTAACTGTTGCCTGGATACTTCAAGTTCATTCCCATTCGATCTAGATACTACTTCTTCTTCTGTAGCAGTGTCGACTAAAGTAACATCCCAGCCGTCTTTATTTAGCAGTCTAGCCGCAGCAATTCCCGATCTTCCTAGTCCAATAATCTCGCCTTTGGGCATAAACGCTTTTTCTAATAATTCCCATAGAATGTTATCTTATTTTGCCGACAAACAACCCAGAATCAGTAAATTGGCTGACAAATATTTAACAGCTCTAAGCTCTAGGCTATAAGCTTTAAGCTTGGGTTATCTGAGGCAACAACATAAGTAAGGTGTTGTGATGAAATACTTGAATATGACTCAGATTGAGATGATTGGCTACGGTGCATAGAAGAAGTCAAGAAAGGTAAAGTCAATACAGAACTTGGACTAAAATAGCGGGCTTTCTGAATCAAAAGTGCGATCGCCCTATGTGTTAAGTTAGATTGAAGATAGAGACATCCGCACACACAATTGAACTAAATAAAAGTAATCTTGAACTAATTTCAAGTTCTTGCTCATCTAAAGTCTTGAAATTTAACTTTGTGAGCGGGAAGTCCCTCGATTTATCGAAGGGATGAAAGCGAACTTTGGACATAAACAGATTACTTTTGTGTTATAATATTATCAGTAATCCATAATAGCGATAATGTATAAAGCCTACAAATTTAGGGTATATCCAACTAACGACCAAAAAATAGCTTTGGCTAAAGCCTTTGGTTGTTGTCGTTGGTATTGGAATTATTCTCTGAATTTGTGCGCCCGAACATACAAAGAAACTGGGAAAGGATTATCCAGGTTTGCTATTCAAAGTTTATTACCTGATCTTAAAAAAGAGAATGAATGGTTAGTCGATGCTTATTCTCAATGTCTTCAATCAGTAGCACTTAATCTTAGTACAGCCTATAAAAATTTCTTTGAGAAAAGAACAGGATTTCCTAAGTTTAAATCAAAGCATGGTAAGCAATCAATACAATATCCTTCTAATGTAAAAATAGAAGATAATTATATTAAACTGCCTGGCAAGGTGGGGAAAATTTATTGCAAACAAAATAGAACTTTTGAAGGAAAGATTAAAACGACTACTTTTTCACTTAATCCTGACGGCAGGTATTTTGTTTCTATATTAGTTGATGATGGAAAAGACTTACCTATTCCTTCAATCGAAGGTAATGCAATAGGAATAGACTTAGGATTAACTCATTTTGCTATCACGAGCGATGGTAGTAAATATAATAATCAACGTCATACTAATAAATATGCTCGTAATCTTAAAAAGAAACAGCAAAGTTTAGCTCGTAAAATAAAAGGTAGTAATACAAGAACTAAAGCACGCAAACTTGTAGCTAAAGTTCATTCAAAAATTAAAAGAGTTAGAGAAGATTTTTTACACAAACTATCCCGCAAGATAGTCAACGAAAACCAAGTAATTGCAGTAGAAAACCTAAACGTAAAAGGCATGGTACGTAATCATAATTTAGCTAAAGCAATATCTGATTGTAGTTGGGGGCAATTTTGTACCATGCTTAAATACAAGTCTGAATGGGAAGGAAAAATCTATATAGAAATCGATAGATGGTTTCCTTCTTCTAAAACTTGTAATGTTTGTCTAAACAAAGTAGATAGTTTGCTGCTTGATGTTAGAAATTGGACTTGTAATAAGTGCAACACACAGCATGATAGAGATATCAACGCAGCTATCAATATAAAAAATGAAGCCTTGCGGATATTGTCTTTAGGAACTAGAGACACAGCCAATGGAGGGAATGTAAATCAACCTGGTAAAACCTCGGTTTTGTTGGATGTAATTCCTTGTGAAGTTGGAAGCCCCCGATTTATCGGCGGGTAGTTCACTTCAAGCTACGAATCGCTTCCAATAATCCCCTGGCTTTATTTAGAGTTTCTTGATATTCAGTTGCGGGTACAGAATCAGCTACTAAACCCGCACCTGCTTGTACAGAAACCATACACTGATTTTCTTTATAGGGACGAACGATCATCGTGCGGATTGTAATCGCACTATTCAATTGTCCTTCAAAATCATAATAACCATATACCCCAGAATAAGGGCCGCGTCTTTCGGGTTCTAGTTCGTTAATAATTTCCATTGCTCGAATTTTCGGTGCGCCGCTCACTGTTCCTGCGGGAAAACAGGCTTTAAGTAAATCCCACGCGGTTTTACTGGGTTCTAACTCACCGATGACGTTACTCACAATGTGCATGACGTGGGAGTAGCGTTCGATAACCATTAATTCATCTACGGTTACGCTACCTTTGACACAAACACGACCCAAATCATTGCGTCCCAAGTCAACTAACATAATGTGTTCAGCGACTTCTTTGGGATCTTCTAACAAGTCTTTAGCAAATGCGTCATCTTCAGCCTTGTCTTTACCTCTGGGACGAGTCCCCGCAATCGGTCTGAGAGTGGCTTCAATTTTGCCATCACTTCTAACATCGGCTTTGACCATCACTTCTGGAGATGAACCGATGAGTTGCCAATCACCGAACTGATAGTAACCCATGTAGGGAGAGGGGTTAATCATACGGAGAGAACGATATAAATTGAAAGGATGACCCTGATAAACCGTAGAGAGTTTTTGGGAAAGAACAACCTGGAAAATATCCCCCGCACGGATATAGTCTTTAGCTTTGACAACGTTATCGCAGAAAAGCTGCTGATCAGTATTACTACAGTAAACCAAACCTGGAGTATCTGACTGGCTAGGTTTATCTACCGCTTTCCATTCTAAAGATTTGGCTTCTACTGGTAGAGGTAATTGCAGTTTAAGGATTAGCTTCGTGACGCGATCGCTTGCTTGTTGGTACGCTTGTTCTAGACTTACGTGAGGATCGCGTAAATCTGCATAAGAAATCGCCCAAATTTTTCGTTTTACTTGGTCAAAGACAATTAAATTATCCACCTGCATCCAAACTCCATCGGGTAGATCTTCGACAGCAGGGGGCGTTACAGGAACTCGTGGTTCAATCCAGCGGATTAATTCGTATCCCCAGACCCCGAATAAACCGCCAATACCAGGGGGCAATTGGGGCAGTTTCACTGGCTTAATCGATGTCAAACATTGATCGAGAATCTCAAAAGGATTGCCCGTAAATTCTTTGACAGAACCATCACGATGACTTTGAATAGTAGTTTCTCCTCTAGCTTCTAAAACCCAAACTGGGTCGCAACCGAGAAAACTGTAGCGACCGATGTTTTCTCCGCCTTCTACGGACTCTAAGAGGAAATTATAAGGCTGACCTGCACAAACTTTATACCAAGCTGATACAGGGGTTTCTAAGTCCGCTACTAATTCTTGATATACGGGAACGAAGTTACCTTGTTGAGCGAGTTCAGAAAACTGAGGAAAATTGGGGAAAATCATGAAAAAAGAATGGGGGTTCAATACCTATAAGCTGTAGGCTATAAGCTTTAGGCTTATAGCTTTTGGACAACATTCGACAATTAGTCCCCAGAAACTGAGGATAAATGGGATCGGGCGACCCACTACTTCTTGAAACAAGTTTGTTGTCTCCCCAGAAGCTGAGGATAAAGGGAAAACCCCCACAAAGTCAAGTTTACACTCAGTCGCTGGGTGCAAGCCCAAAAAGCTAAAAGCTAATAGCTAAAAGCTAATAGCTTCTAGATAATGAATTCATCCTTCATCCCTCCTGTTTGAACTTTTCTCAGTTACACTTCGTAAGTAGCTTTTCCAGAGAATTTAATAGTTGCGGGTTGGGGATTGTCGCCAATTTTACGGTCTATTTTGCCGTTGTATTCACGACCTTCATTAACTTTTTCGGGGAATACGCCATCTGCGGGATGCAGATATTGAATTTCACCACTAGGGAAGACGCGATAAATTTTGTAGTCTTGAATTTTAGGCTTGAATTTGGTACGCAATTGTGCGCCCAAAGCTAGACATTGTTCTTTACGGGCTAAATAAAGCAGGTTTTCACCTTCATTCATAATAGCTGCGCCGCCAGTAGGCATTTCAAACACTTGTTCTTTAGGACTAGTCCAAGTAATGGCATATTTTTCTTCTACCACTGCTTTAGTCAACAAGCCGCCTGTACTGCCACCAAACTGGGGAGTTTTTCCAGATAGTGTAATTGCTTCTGCCATATCAATAAAAATCCTCATTAAAGGTATTTACGGCATCCTATCATTCAGTTCAGCGCAATATTATGAGTCTGTCAAGAACTGTTACAGTTTTTATTGGGAATTTAGGGATTATTTGATTTTTTAGCTTCGTTTTTTTTGCGGCTGCGGGTTTTGCTAGAGCGAGATTTTGTAGCTGATTTCTCTTCAGTTGAGGCAGTATTGGCGATCGCCTTAATCGGAATCGTAAAGTGAAATTTACTGCCTCGGTCTTTCCCTGCCGATTCTGCCCAGATTTTGCCACCCCAATTTTTAACAATCTGCCTACAAATAGCTAAACCCAATCCCGTACCACCTGCGCTGCGGCGTAACGCTCCTTCTTCTTGATAGAAGCGGTCAAATACTGTTTCTAATCTATTACTGTCAATTCCTCTTCCAGTATCAGAAACTGTTACCTCTAAAGTATTGCCCCCATTGGTCTTCACCGCGATCGTGATTTCGCCCTCAGTGTTGGTAAATTTACAGGCATTATCTAGCAATTTTGCCAGTACTTCGACTAACCATTCCCCATCTACCTGAATTAAAGGTAAGTCTTCTGGCGTAGTTAAATTAATGATCTGAGGCATTTGTTCTTCAATGTTTCTGGCTTTTACATTGCTAAGTGCTAGATCAATACACTCTGCTATAGATAAGGTTTCCAAATTCCATTCCATACTCCCGCCTTCAAGACGAGAAAGGGTTAAAAAATCCTGTACCAGATTGCGCATTCTTTCGGCATCACCTAAAGCCGTATCGAGCATTATCTGACTCAACTCCGGAGGCATATCGGGTTCACTAGCCAGACTTTCTAAACAAACTTGAATCGTAGATAAAGGAGTGCGGAGTTCATGCCCGACGATCGCGACTAAGTTAGAGCGAGTGCGGTCTAAGGCTTCTAGCTGTTCATTGAGGTCTTCTAAATCGGCATAAGCTTCAGCTTGAATTAAGGCAACTCCCACCTGAGTAGCGATCGCATCTACTAAAGCGATCTCATCGCTCTTCCAGGCGATGGGCGTGGTTTCGCAGTGGTGTAACTCCATCATGCCTAAAAGTCTGCCTTGATAGAAAATCGGCACTAATAGCCAAGAAGAAATTGCATAGTTTTGAATTAAGTTTTGTAAAAATTTCCCCGTGCCTTGTTCCCAGGCTTGTTTAGTAATACGGCTATCTGCAAGAGTATTGTCGATGCTGATAGTTTCTTTCGAGGCGACTGCCTCTTCAAATAAAGGATTATTAGCTAGTTGCCAAGTTTGCCCTTTAACCGATTCAATTTCTGGAGCAGTAAATTCCTGATTGACCGTCGCTACAGAATCTTGCTCGTGACAGCGATAGATAATACAGCGACAGACTCCTAGTCCTTCTCCGAGTTTTTGTACGGCTACCTGTAAAATTTCGGCGGTATCCAGCGATCTCCTAACTGCATCATTTACAGAGTTAAGTAAACGTTCTTTTTGCTGTTTAGCGGCTAAAGATTTATTAGCTTTGAGTAATTTGTATTGACCTGCTTGCAAATAAGTAACTAATCTTTGCACAAAGGGATCGGGATTATTGAGGGGAGAATTGCCTGGTAAGTCGGCATTTGTTTTTAGAGAAGCAGGAGATAAATAAAGTTGATGGGCTTGCTGAATTTTCGCCTCTAATTCTGGTCGATAGATGGCAATGCGATTAAGCATGATTTCCGCCGCTTTGAGACTAACCGTACGATCAAACGTCCAAATTCCTTCAAAACGGCGATTGGTGTCCATTTCTGCACCGTCTTTTCGCTCTGATATCGGGACAATTTTCTCGCGACAGATTAAACAACTGGTGTAGTGTTGTCCGATAATCACTAGATGCCATTCTTGCGCCAAAGCATCTGTTGCTTCAAAAGCAATAGTTTCATAGACTTCTGAACTATTAGTAAATTCTGCTTCTGGGGCTGCTAAAACATATACTTGGTTAGTCTTTTTAGCGATCCGTTGATAGCGATGATCTTCCTGACGATAAAAACGTTCTCGTTGAAAACTAGCAATTACCAGAGGCGCATCCGAATCATTCAATACCAAATCTTCCATTGCGTGAGACAAGGCAGTTAAAGAAGATTTAAAGTACAGTTGCGGTCGCCAGCTTTCGCAAGATTCCAACAGTTGAATTACCACAGAATTAGAAATGCTCATCTATAGATTTTTTGAGTAAGAATCATTCCAGCATCGATTTAGAGTATCTTTTATCTTTAAAACTTATCCCTAAAGGTAAGATTGGCGATCAAGAAATTGCTTGAGAAATTGCTCTAGTCGTAAACGATATAACTTCAGGCGATCGCTCTTCATCAAAATCCCCTTAACAAAAAATATTACTCTTCTATAAACATCCTACAAAAAACAGACTACTTTACCGCGATAAAAAATTATAATTCTCAACAATTGACCTAGTTTTTGTGGAGGTAGCATACACTGTCTACTAGATTTTAGTGGTAAATGCAATAACTACAATATGCTTGATAGTTTTCGACCAAGGTTGACTGGAGTTACGACAGCTCTCTGGCTCGCGTTCACTTTTCCCGTCAAGGCTCTAGAGGTCAAAATCGCGCCGACAACTCCCCAATTAGGAGACACTATTTCGGTTTTCGTCACTACGGATGATGCGAATTCTCCCCCCACTGTTACCATAAACCAAAAAAACTATCCTGTTTTTCTCACTAATGATAAATATCGAGCCTTTGTTCCCACTTCTCCCCTCGATTCTGTCGGCAAAATGACCCTTCAAGTCGAAGGAGATGGAACTACTAAGAATATTGGAGTCTGGTTAAAAAATCGCGCCTTTCCCATACAGCGTATTTGGCTAAGTAGTCAAGCTTCTCGCCCAGCTACTCAAACTGAGTTAGACCAAGTTGCAGCTTTTAAAAAATTGGTAACTCCTGAAAAATTTTGGAATGGGTCTTTTATTCGTCCCAGCTCCGCCAGAATTTCTACAGAATTTGGTGTACGCCGTTACTACAATGGTGAATTTGCGAATGACTATTATCACAAAGGAGTTGATTATGCTGGGGCGCAAGGTTCTGCCATAGTTGCTCCAGCCCCAGGTAGAGTGAGTCTCATTGGTCGAGAGAGCGAAGGTTTTCACGTTCACGGTAACATCATTGGTATCGATCATGGTCAAGGGGTAGTGAGTGTTTTTATGCACCTACAGGACATCAACGTTAAAGTAGGAGATATGGTAAAAGCAGGTCAAAATATTGGTACTGTGGGGGCAACAGGAGCTTCAGCTGGGCCTCATTTGCATTGGGGTTTGTATGTTAATGAAGTGGCAGTTGATCCCGTTCCTTGGCGGTTTAAGGTTATCGATTAACCTAAGACTAGAGAATTAAATAACTCAAGACCTATTTTCATCTTTTAGATCTTTTCGATTTCTGATAATAAAGATTAAGATAGGTCGGAAGGTTAGCTCAATTTGAATTTATTAATCATTTCTGCACAACTATGGGAATCAATTCGATCGTCGAACAAGCCTTACAAGATGGTTACCTTACTCCTAGCATGGAAGCGGAAGTAGGACGGATTTGCGACACGGCAGCCGAACTATCTGTAGAAGAATACATGGCTTTAGATAAGCTGATGGGTTCTCTTTTGACGGGAGAAGTTGTTGCTGTTCCTCGTAAGCAGTTTATCAACGTCATGGAAGAACTAGTTTTGAGTGATGCCATTACTCGCGTTGCCGAAATAGAACAAACTAGCGATACCTCTCTGGATGTGGGGGATATTGCTGCTTACGCTTTGAATCGTTTGCCGCCCTTGTATGCTACTACCGAAGAAGGCGCAAATTATCAACGTCAAAGAGCGAGAGAAGAATTACAAGAATTAATTCAAAAACAAGTAGCTGAAGCGATCGCTCGTTATCTAGACCGACCAGAATTTTTCCCCGAAAGACAAGCAATTGGCTCCAAAAATAGTTCTGATGTAGCGGGTCAACTTAGTAGTCTTTTAAAAGACTATGCTCCAAGCTACGAACAAAGGCTCGATTCTTAATTGTTCTTAATTGAATGTAAATCAAGCACACTACTTACCTCTAGGCTTCAAAGTGCCCCCAGGCGCTGAGGATAAATCCTCCGCTTCGGTGGATAAACGATCAATCGCACCTGGAACTTTTGTAATTTCTTTCTAGTCTAAGGCTGTTAATAAGTCCTAATATTGGGGTTAATCAAGTTCATGGGTCTATCTCTTCCTATATCATGGTCAAGAGCTGAGGTGAGTGAAACTAAAAACTCAGTGTCTCCCGATAAACTCTCTAACTACGATTTGATTGTTCGCTGTCAAAAAGATGCCCAACCAGACAGGGTAGCTTTTGCTGAATTGTTGCGGAGATATCAGTCTCATCTGAATCGGCTTTTTTATCATTTGGCTCCCGATTGGCAAGAAAGAGCCGACTTAGCTCAAGAAGTATGGATTCGCGTCTATCGCAATATTCATCGCCTTCATGAACCAGCCAAATTTCGTGGTTGGCTTAGTCGGATTGCTACTAATCTCTTTTACGACGAGCTGCGCAAACGCAAACGCATTACTCAGCCCCTCTCTCTAGATGCACCTCGCTATCTGGAAGATGGCGAAATGAATTGGGAATTATCTTCAGATGCTCCTAGCCCCAGTGACGATCTAGCTACCAGAGAATTTTACGATCATCTGCAAACCGCGATTTCTGAACTACCTGAAACCTTCCGCACGACTATAGTGCTGCGAGAAATCGAAGGTCTAGCTTATGAAGAAATTGCCGAAATTACAGGAGTCTCTTTAGGAACTGTCAAATCAAGAATCGCCAGAGCCAGAATTAAACTGCAATCAGTATTGCAAAACTATCTTGATGAAGAGTAAATTGGTATTGAGCCAAAAAATATCTACGCGATCATACGTGATCAAATTAATCTAAAAATCAGTGGTGATGCCAAAATGACATCTAATTTTGAGGGTTTCGACCATGAGCGACAAATAGACGATAAAAACAGGAATACAGAGAATTTACCAGCAAATTGCTTTGAATTACTTAGTGCCTATATCGATAACGAATTAACTCCCTCTGAACGGGATCAAGTCCAGGGTTGGTTGGATCAAGAACCAAAAATTAAGTATATATATACTCGGTTATTAACGTTGCAAGGTCAAATGCGTGCTTCTCTAGCACCACCCAGCGAAAAATCGTCAGCCGAATTGTCAGCGGGGGTATTCCAAAAAATTGACCGGACTCGCGTTTATCAACGAAGATTAATTTGGGCAGGTAGTGCGATCTTCGCTACTTTTCTCGCTGCTATATCGGGAATTATTCCTGGCATTGGTTCATCTCCCCTAAAAATGGCTGATTCTTCTCCCTCTAATCTGGCTATGTCCGATTCGATCATGGTAGCTGTCGCTGTTAATAAACCAGCCGTAAAAATTCCCAAGGCTGCCGTTGGTTACTCGAACCAAATTAAAGTTAGCGACAACTAGTTTTAGTTTTTTGAGCTTGAGTACAAATTAGAGATTTATTGCTATTTTTTGCATTAGTATCTAACTCTAAATCTACATTATTAAAATCTAAATTGTTCATGTTTAAATCGCTTACTGGAGAACTATGTACAGATTCATCGCCTCTCGGTAATAAGGCTGATGGTAACTGTAACTCTGGCTCAAAGACAATTTCATTATTGTTCTGCATCACTGATGAATAATAGCCATTGTCATCAATTCCTACAAAATAAGTGACCTTGCCATCAACAGCTTGGAAAATTTTACCGCCGAAAACAGTTTGAGCAGGGATTAAAAGAGTACTGCTCGTATCGTACCTAGACTGTCGATAGTAAAAAAAATTATTTGCTAATTTACAGATATTTATATAATAATTCTGGGTTTCAAAAGAGTGTACTTCTTGATATTCTGAATTTATGTTTTGACAAGCAGACAAACTTTTGGCTAATAAAACTTTGGGCTGCTCATAGGTTTTTAATTGACCCTGACCAATTAATTTTACGGTATTTTGAATTTCTTTAGCGATGAGGGCTAGAGATATTAATCCTAAGAAACTAAGAAAGATAGTTAAAATTGAAGCTGTTTGTTTCCACCTATTATTCATGCCAAAGGGAATTTTAAAATTTAAATATTAATGTATATGTATATGTCTAGAAACACTGGCGATAGATAGAACCCTCCTCTAACAATACTCTTACTAAAGTATTTATATTAAGGCTAAAACCTATTGATGAGATAAGTCTAATCTTAAAGAGTAAAGAGTTAGACAATGCCTTAACTTTGTTTTACTGCGGATGCTTTCTTACCTCTTCAAATAGGTTATCGTTATCGGCATAACTGAAAACTTCAACTTAATTTAATAATTTAAAAAACTTTTTAGTTATAAATGTATTGCAGGGTAAACTATAAAGTGTAAGGTATTTGTTATTAAGAATCTATAAATGACTTTTTTACCGAAATATAGACCGAAAAAGCTATCTCTTGGCCCACTAGAAGCAGAGATATTAGAAATAGTCTGGCAATTAAAGATAGTTACCGTCAAAGATGTTCACGATCGCATTCTGAGCGATCCTAACCGAGAACTTGCCTATACTTCTGTTACTACGGTATTACGACGTTTGACCGCTAAAGGTTGGCTAAAGTGTAGTAAAAAAGGACGTGCCTTTTCTTGGCAGGCTTTGATTTCCTCTGAACAAGCCCAAGCGATTAAATCTTATGAAAGGTTAAATGGCTTTTTAGCCGTTAGCAATCCCGATTTGGTTGCTTCTTTCGCCGATAGTTTAGACGCAGCTAGTTTAGAACAAATAGAAGAAATCGCTTCTCGTCTGAATGCGATTCGTCGTCAGAGGGAGGAGGAAGAATAATGCATCTAATGGCAATCTTAATAGTTTTAATGGTGGCTTGGTTAGTTCGACAGACTAAGGTTTCTTCAACCCGAAGCTGGTTAGAACGTTGGCGGCGATCGCTTTTTTTACTCTTGTTTCCCCCCCTCTTATTATTAACCACGGCGATCGCAATTATGTATATGGGCTGTGGTGGGGCAATGTTGGGAATTAAAGCAGGTTGGTTAGGCTACAGTCTTTCAGCGGGCTATTTGATTTTTACAGGCTTTTGCTTACTTAATTTAGTTGCTCAAGGCGATCAATCATTAAGAAAACTGGCTACTCATGAACAAAAATTAATTGACGGAACAACTGCACGGATTTTGGAGCTTGATTTTCCTTACAGCGCACAAATAGGCTTCTGGAATTCAGAATTAGTGATCAGTCGTGGCTTATTAACTGTTCTAGACGAAGAACATCTAGCCGCAGTATTTGCTCACGAACAAGCTCATGTCTATTACCGCGATACTTTTTGGTTTTTCTGGTTAGGTTGGATGCGATCTTTCACGTATTGGCTACCCAATACAGAATTACTCTGGCAGGAGCTTTTATTGTTGAGAGAATTAAGAGCAGATCGTCAAGCTGCACAGCAGATTGATCCACTATTGATAGCAGAGTCTTTACTCACTGTAGCCAAAGCACCTTTTGAGTTCCCAATTACGCTGTGTGCCAATTTCAGTCATCCAGTAATGGGCGATCGCTTGAATGAAAGAATTGACTTTTTGTTAGCCGAAGCTGAACCAATACCTACGATCCGTTGGCAAAGCTGGAGTTGGATTTGTCTACTGTTTTTACCTTTACTAACCATTCCACTCCACTACTAAGCTGTTACAATTCTTCAATCTCCACAATCTTCCTAAGAGGTATTGACATTGGTTTAGTGTCGGCTTGGGGCAATTCTATTAGTTCTTTCTCTTTAACTTCTTTGGGTAACAATACTGGTAAGGGGTCTTGTTCGTCTACCCAATAGCTAGCAACAGGGAGGGTATGTTCCAAATCTTCTAGGAGTCTGGGGATTATCATTACTGCGTGTAGTTCGCCAATACGTTCGGCTTCCTGCATTCCCGCTTCAATTGCGATCGCAACATTAGCAATTGAACCACGAATAATGGCCGTACACAATCCATCGCCGATCTTTTCGTAAGAAGAAAGTTGAACATCAGCCGATTTAAGCATCGCATCTGCACCACCGACCATCGCGGGGAAGCCTCTAGTCTCTAGCAATCCAATCGAGCGATTACTAAGGCGGCTATAACCTCGTCTTTTCTGGGTTAATTCAATTAAATGACTACCAATAGGAAATATCGCCTCTAAATTAGGCATCGGGCGAGCAATCACTAATTTAGAAATTAACTGACCAAATTTTTCAGCGGTTTTCGCTCCTTCTTCAACGGCTAATCGAACATCAGCGATATTGCCTCTAACCACAGCCGTACAATGTCCGTTGCCTATTTTCTCATAGCCTACCATGGTTACTTCAGCGGACTTCAGCATCATGTCGGCAGTACCAACAATTGCCGGAAAGCTATTGGTAGATACTAAACCAAGCGCACTATCTTTAAAAGGATGTTCGTTGACGTAATGCTCTCGATTACTTAGTGGTGTCCTCCGATAGTCTAAATTAGCCATTGAGTATCCTTTGCTTCTCCAAGTGTGCCACGATTAATAGGTGATGTTTCCCTCATCTACTAGTTTAGTCAGAAAAATGAATTAATGCTTAAGATATTAGTCTATTTACTTACTGGATTAATATCTTGCCAAAAAATGTTAAAAGAAACATCTGTGTAAAAAACTAAACAAAAAAATAAACTATGGCTGGTAGCGAGCTAAAAGCGGATTTGTGGATCAATGAATACATTACTCCCTGGGATATTTACGCCCACGGGGTCACTAGAGTACTGGCATACAAAAAAACTGCTTATCAGGAGATGTATGTAGTCGAGACAGGAGCTTTTGGCAAAGGATTGGTTTTGGATGGTAAGTGGCAATCTTGCACCACCGATGAGTTTATTTATCATGAGGCTTTAGTCCATCCTGGGCTAGTCGCTCACCAAAATCCTAAACGCGTTTTAGTGCTAGGGGGAGGTGAAGGGGCAACCATCCGCGAGATCTTGCGCTGGAAAACCATTGAAAAAGTCATGATGATTGATATCGACGGAGAAGTAGTAGAAGCCTGTAAAGAACATCTTCCTGAGATGCACCAAAATGCTTTTGATGATCCCCGTGTTGAATTAGTTATTGCCGACGCGCTCGAAGTTTTAGACACCACTAGCGAAACCTGGGATATTGTTATTTCCGATCTTAGCGATCCTATTGAATCTGGGCCATCTTTTGCCTTGTTTACCAAAGAATACTTTGCCAAATTAAAACGAGTACTAAATCCTGAAGGATATGTCATGGTACAAGCCGGACCAATATCACCACCAGAAATCGCCGATCACGCTCGTTTGATTAATACTTTAAAAGCGGTATTTACTAATGTAACTTCTTTATCTGCACCAACTACTTCTTATGGTCGCTCTTGGGGATTTGCTTTGTGTTCTGATGAGGTAATTAATACTCAGCCAAATCCAGATCTAGTCGATAAGTTATTGAGAGAAAAAACTACTGGCGGGGTTCGTTTTATTGATGGAATTACTCTTTTAGGCGCAATGCAAACTCCTCTATACATTCGTCAAGCGATCGCAAAAGAAACTACGGTTTACACTCTCGCAAAACCACCCAAGTTTTTTGGAACAGGAGTTGCTAATCAGTAATCAGTAATTGTTTAATTGTTTGATAGTAGGAGCAATTTTTGCTCAACTCCTGCTATCAAATAGAACATTTGAGACAGTATTAATACTGAGAAAAATTCAGTTGTATCCTAATAGGAATAAAATATTGCTTTTCAAAATCAGCTATTATACTGAGTTGAATTTGCCTAAAGTTAACTACACTGAAAAAATCTCAAGGTCGATTAACGATACTTGAATATTTGTAATATTTGTTAAAAATATTTGGCTCTATCACAGTTAACTAGCTATTTGTTTTTTATTTAAATAAACTATTGGCTGGAAAATTTTATTGTTAATACTTCAAAACTGATCAATCCGATTAAAACTTGTTTGGCATTAAAGCTTATGGAGCAACAATTTGAAGAAATATACCAGTTATCATCAGAAGAAGTAGATAAAGAAACTGCCCAATTGCTACTAGCTAATCAGGAACTAAAAGCAGCAAACCAAAAGTTACTTAGCTCTAATCAAGATTTAGAGAATTTCGCTTCTATAGTTTCCCACGACTTGCAAGCTCCTCTACGTTCTCTAACCATGTTTGCCGAATTATTAGCTCAGGAATATAAAAGCGAGTTAGATGAAGATGCTCATAAATACATTGAACATATAACTAGTAGCGGCTCTCGAATGCAAACTTTAATTCAAGATTTACTGGCTTACTCTCTTGCCGGAAAAAGCCAACAGACTTGGATTTCTCTCGACCTTAAAACATTATTGTCAAAAGTAATTGAAGATTTGCAAGCCGCGATCGCCGAAACTCAAGCTACAATTATAATTAATGATTTACCTGTAGTTTGGGTAAATCCTACTGAAATTAGTCAACTATTCCAAAATTTGATTGAAAACGCCCTCAAATTTCGTTCTGAACAACCGCCTCGAATTGAAATTACCGCGACTCAACAACAAGAAAAATGGTTATTCAGCATATCTGATAATGGTATCGGTATCGAATCAGAATTTCAGCAACAAATTTTCCAAGTTTTTCAACGCCTTCATGCTTCAGATGCATATTCTGGTACAGGTATCGGGTTAGCTATCTGTCAGAAAATTGTCCAGCGCTATGAAGGAATCATCTGGGTAGAGTCGGAATTGGGTAAAGGTTCTACTTTCTATTTTACTCTCCCGATTAATTTTGCCCCCAAGGGTTAGTTGACGGCAAACTAAGCCACCTCGTCACCGAGGCGACTCGTCTTCAAAACCGTGCTTGCAGATGACCAGATTAGACTACCAGTCAGAGCCGCTTTTACTCCCGCTTCAGGGATTGATGACCAATCGCTACCCTGGGGAATATGCTTTTACCCCCA
>Ga0114940_10000029_pt1 | contig 98293 bp, 83 predicted proteins | sample ColdCreekSource_FD_87195 | JGI IMG/M metagenome (GOLD analysis project Ga0114940, IMG submission 87195) | Groundwater microbial communities from Cold Creek, Nevada to study Microbial Dark Matter (Phase II) - Cold Creek Source | ecosystem: Environmental > Aquatic > Deep subsurface > Groundwater ...
GCACACGCGCATCGCGGTCGCGATGATGCAGATCGATCGGCCCGGGCCGGACATCGTGACCGATCGCGAGAACATCGAGATCGCTGGCGCAGTCGGACGCGAGACGCAGGTCGACATCGACGGCACGGCCGTGCCGGTCAAGGACGGGCGCTTCGTGTACACGCTCGCGCTGCCCAAAGCGGGCGACTACAAGCCGCGCGTGACCGCGAAGTCGACTGGGAAGATCCCGTCCGCCTCGACGTTGAACATCAAGCGGGTGCGCGATCTGGCGCAAGCAGCGCGCGAGTTCACGTTCGACAAGGACCTCAGCTACGCCAAAGTCGCTGCGGCGCCCGCGCAATACAAAGGCCAGGCGATCGCCATGGAGGGCAGGGTGTACGCGACCGTGCCGCGCGCCGGATCGAGCGTGATCCAGATGCTCGCGCGGCCGTGCCCGAGCGCGCAGCGCTGTTCGGTCTGGGTGGTGGATCCACAGGGCACCGAGGTGTCGGTTGATAAGTTCGTACGCGTGCTGGGCATCGTCGACGGCGAGCAGCAGTTCCGATCCGAGAAGAATGAGATCGTGACAGTGCCCAAGATCATTGCGCGTTTCGTCTTGCCGACGAAGCCGTAGCGAGCGCGCGGTCCAGGTCGCATTGCGCAGACGCCCCAGAGCGTCTATCCCGCGGGACTTGCTGCGCGGCGTCGCAGGGCGCCGACTTCGACACCCACGACTTTAATGGATGCTTCAGAGCTCGACTACGATTTGCCGGAAGAGCTGATCGCCCAGGCGCCTCTGCCTGAGCGCTCGGGCGCGCGGCTGATGTGCGTGCAGCGCCATGGTGGTGAGCTCGAGCACCGAACGATCGAACAGCTCCCGGAGCTGCTGCGCGCTGCGCTCTTGGTGGTGAACGACACGAAGGTGATCCCGGCGCGGATCTATCTGCACAAGGCGACGGGCGCGCGCATCGAGTTCCTGTTGGTCGAGCGTCTTGCGAGCGCAGATGCCAAAGAGCAGTGGCTGGCGCTCGGGCGTACGCGCAAGGGCGTGCTCGCCGGCATGCAGCTCGCGAGCGCGGATCAGCTGCTGCACGCGCATGTGCTCGAGCTGCGCGGCGGTGGCGAAGTGGTGCTCGAGCTGCGCGCCGCACACGGCGATGTGGAGAGCGCGATCGAACAGATCGGTAGCCTACCGTTGCCGCCGTACATTCGCCGCACGCCGGATGCTTCTGATCTGACGCGTTATCAGACCGTGTTCGCGAAACAAGCTGGTGCGGTTGCGGCGCCCACCGCGGGCTTGCACTTGAGTGAGCCGTTGATCGCGCGGCTCGAGGCTGCGGGCAACGAGCTCACGTACGTGACTCTGCACGTCGGGCCGGGAACCTTCGCGCCGCTGCGAGCTTCAAACTTGCGCGACCACGCGATGCACGCAGAGCAGTTCCTGATCCCCGAGGAGACCGCCGCAGCGATCGCGCGCGCGAAGCGAGAAGGGCGACCGGTGGTCGCTGTCGGCACGACGGTCATGCGCACGCTGGAAGCGAATGCGGCTGAGGGCGGCGTACGCGCAGGCGCAGGCAAGACGGCGATTTTCATCTACCCGCCGTACGAGTTCCGCGTGGTGGACGCGCTCTTGACCAACTTCCACCTGCCGCGCTCGACGCTGCTCGCGTTGGTGATGGCTTTCGCGGGCGCGGACACAGCACGCAATGCGTATGCACAGGCGGTGGCCGAGCGTTACCGCTTCTTTAGTTACGGAGACGCCATGTTGATCAGAGGTGGACAGTGAGCGCGCTGAGCTTCGAAGTGCTCGCGAACGATTCGGGCAGCGCGGCGCGCGTCGGCCGCTTGCGGCTCGCGCAAGCGGAGCTCGAGACGCCCGTGTTCATGCCCGTCGGCACGCAGGCTAGCGTGAAGTCGCAGACGCCCGACGATGTGATGGCTACGGGCTCGCAGCTGATCCTCGCCAACACCTATCACTTGATGCTGCGGCCCTCCGCGGAGCTTGTGAACGAGCTCGGTGGCGTGCAGCGCTTTATGGCTTGGCCGCACGCGATCTTGACCGACAGCGGTGGCTACCAAGTGTTCTCGCTCGCCGACTTGCGCAAGCTCGACGACGACGGCGTGGTGTTTCGCTCGCACATCGACGGATCGCCGCAGGCGCTGTCGCCCGAACGCTCGATGGAGGTGCAGCGCTTGCTGGGCTCGGACATCGCGATGGTGCTCGACGAATGCCCGCCGGGCGACGCCGACCGCCCAACGGTGCAGCGCGCGGTCGATCGCACGAGCCGCTGGGCGGAGCGCTGTCTCGCGAGCGAGCGTGCACCGGGCCAAGCCCGCTTCGGTATCGTGCAGGGCGGCAGCTATCTCGATATGCGGCAGGCGCATCTCGAGACGATCGCGAGCATGCCGTTCGAAGGGCTCGCGCTCGGAGGTTTCTCAGTCGGTGAAGCGATGAGCGTCACGTACGAGCTGCTCACCGAGCTCGGTCCGCGTATGCCGACAGATCGTCCGCGCTACTTGATGGGCGTGGGCAAGCCGATCGACCTGCTGCGCGCGATCGGAAGCGGCATCGATATGTTCGACTGCGTGCTGCCGACCCGCAACGCGCGCAACGGCCAAGCGCTCACCTGGAACGGTCGAGTCAATTTGAAGCAGAGCCGCCATCGGCGCGATCCCAGCCCGATCGATCCCGATTGCAAATGCGCGGTGTGCACCACGTTCAGCCGAGCGTACCTGCGGCACTTGATCACGGCGGCGGAGATGCTCGGCCCGCGCTTGATCACGCAGCACAATCTTCACTTCTACCAAGACCTCACCAGAGCAGCGCGGCAAGCGATCCGAGAAGGCCGCTACCCTCAATGGGCCGCCGAAGCAGAAGCCCGCATGCTCGCCAACGACGAAGTCAAAACGGATCGCTAGTAGCAGCGGCCGTGGACGTGATCGTGGCCGCGCGCGTGAACGGGAACGCCCCCGTGGAGGTGAGCGATCCCCGTGGACGATCCGGCTCTCGCCTCTCCGGAGGCGACAAGAAACTACCGCTCACGGGCACGATCACGCCCACGGGGGCGCTCCCGTTCACGCCAGCGGCCACGCTCACGGCGGCGTCCACGTCCAGGATTACGATCACGTCCCTCGCCGTGCTGACAGTCTCATCGCGTCACATCGCTTCGATCACTAGCTTCCGCGCTCGAGGCCGAGCTGCTCGGATCACGTAAGCATCGCTCAGCGCCTCTAGCTCGCGCCGTGCCGAAGTCCGCGTTCGTGCATGCAACACGGCCAAGCGCTCGCCCTCGCGCACCCGCTGCCCCGGCTTCTTCTCCAACCAGACGCCGACAGCCAGATCCACTGGCTCCCCCGCGATCGTCCGGCCTGCGCCCAGCCGCTGCGAAAGTTGCCCAACCTTCAACGCATCGAGCGCGTGCACGTACCCCGACCGCTTCCCGTATAGCGGCAGCCGCACCGGTGCTTGTGGCAACAGCTCCGGATCATCCACCACCCGCGCATCACCCCCCTGCGCCTTGATCACGCGCCGCATCTTCTCGAGCGCGCTGCCATCTGCGATCGCGCCCTCGAGCTGTCCACGCGCCTCGCGATCTGTGCGCGCGAGCCCGCCCTCCCGCAACATCGTGGCACCCAACGCAAACGTGCACTCCCGCAGATCGTCCGGCCCACCACCGCGCAGGAGCTCGAACGCCTCGCGCGTCTCCAGCGCATTGCCCACCGCGCGCCCGAGCGGTGCGTCCATACGCGTAAGCAGCGCGCGCACCTTGAGCCCAGCCAGCTTGCCCACGCGAATGATCGACTGCGCGAGCGCACGCGCCTGCGCTACATCCTTCATGAACGCGCCGCCGCCCACCTTGATGTCCATCACCAGCACATCCAGGTCCTCGCACAGCTTCTTGGACAAGATGCTGGCCGTGATCAAAGGGATGGACTCCACTGTCGCCGTCACATCGCGCAGCGCATACAGCTTGCGATCTGCCGGCGCGAGATCCGCTGTCTGCCCGATCAACGCGAGCCCCTCGCGCTCGACCACACGCTCGAACGCGCGCAGGGGCAACGACACATTGAAGCCGGGTATCGCCTCCAGCTTGTCGAGCGTGCCACCGGTATGCCCCAGGCTGCGCCCGCTGATCATCGGCACGCGCGCACCACACGCAGCCAAGAGCGGCGCCAAGCAGATCGACACTTTGTCGCCCACTCCGCCGGTCGAGTGTTTGTCCAGCTTTGGACGGAGCGCGTTCTTGCGCAGCGCGGCGCGCTTACCGCTGTCGCGCATCGCGAGCGTCAGCGCGGCGGTCTCATGTGCATCCATGCCTTGAAGCAGCACGGCCATCGCAAATGCGGCCATCTGATAATCGGGCACCAGCTCGGCGACGTACGCATCGATCAGCCACCGGATCGCGCGCTCAGACAGCGCGCGCCCATCGCGCTTGGCCGCCAAGATCGACAACACCGAAGACTCATCACCCGCTCTGCGCATGCGCATTAAACCGGGCCGACGTTGCGGTGGTTGGCCGCGCGCGGTCCAGTTCTCGACGATACTGCAGGCAACGGTACGTGTGCGGCGTGCCGCTGTGGGCTGCTCCCGTGTGAGCGCAGCGCGCTGACGAACAGGGTCACACGGCTAGCAGGGCTAGCTTCGGCCTTGGAGCGCGCTCCACCCACCCCCTGCGATCGATCGCAAAAACGAACACGCGCAGCGCCGTTCGTTGTTGACGGAGGGTGAGGGCATTCCTTGAAAATACCAAAGGAGTCGAACAGGGGGAGGTGGTCGTGAAGCTTGATCGGGTTCAGCAACTGTGCCATCTATCGCCCCCGCCTAGGCCCGACAGGCCCTTGAGTGGGACGCGGCCCCTAGACACGCTCGCTGATCCAGATTCGGTGGACACGTGCAGTGCCTTGGCGCCGGGTTTCAAGTTCTTCGAGGTCCCGCGCATGGTGAGCCGCAAGTTCAACCAGCGCGAGCCAAGCGAGAGCCCCATTCCACGGGCTTTGTTGCGTCATAGCCCGCCTCTGACTCGTTCCGAGCAGGCCGGGCCTTGCGGCAGCCACGCTGGTGAACCCAATAGCAGCCTGAGCAACTAACGATGTCGAACGCTAAAAACGAGCTCTTCCTGTACATGGCGGCGGCCCTCGCGACCCTCGTCGGTTTGTTCGTTCTGCATCGCGCGTACGCCGCGGTCGTCGATGTGAGTTATCACAAGCGACTCGCGGAGGGCGGGCAGTCGGAGGCTGTGACCTCCGCGCGCCAAGCCGATGAGGCAGCGCTGCAGAAGGGTAAGATTCCGTTGGACCAGGCCATCGCGCGCATCGGCAAGGGCCGCGCGAACGTCGCCTCGGTCTCGCCGCAGCAGTCGCAGGACCTGTCCGCGATCTCCGGCTGGATTCACCACCCGAAGTTCAAGCCGGTTGTCGCACATCCGATTCGCTTGCCGCGCGCGCCTGCAGCTCAGCCGCCCAAGGCGACCGAGCCACCGGCAGCCAATGTCGCACCCGGGGCAGCTGCCACGACTTCCACGACTGCCACGACTCCCACGACTTCCACGACGCAGTCTCCGGCAGCCGCAGTCGCAGCACCGGCAACACCGGACCCAGCTGTGACCCAGAAGAAACCGGCTCCCGCTCCCCAGCCCGCACCGGCGCAGTAGGACTCAAGTCCGCTTCCTGCGCGGCCGTGAGGGATCCGTCTAGTTGATACGCAACGCTCGATTGACGAGGTAGGACACGAGATGACAACCGAGGCGAGCAGCAGCAAAGCTGTGCCAGTTTTCGCCGGGGCAGCCACCGGAGCTCTGGCGTGGTTCTTCGTAACCTTGTGGTTCGGTATCCCCATCTTCCCGAAGGCAGAGAATCTGCCGACGGTGTTCAAAGAGGACACGCAGCCCACCGCGGCCGCGATGTTGGCGAACGCACCGCAGGTTGCTGGCTCTGGCGATCCGGGTGAGCAGACCTTCACCACTGTCTGTTCTGCCTGCCACCAGGCGAATGGCAAGGGCCTGCCCGGCGCGTTCCCTTCGCTCGCAGGCTCAGACTGGGTCACCGCCGATCCCGAGACGCCGATCCGCATCGTGATCGCCGGCTTGAGCGGCCCGATCAAAGTCGCCGGTGCGGACTTCAACTCCATGATGCCACCGCCTCCGGGGCTGGACGACGAGAAGATCGCTCAGGTGCTGACCTACGTGCGTAAGAGCTTTGGCAACACAGCGGGTGCTGTGACCAAGGATCAGGTGTCCGCGGTGCGCGCTAGCCTTGGCGGGCGTAGCAACCCCTTCACCGCAGATGAGCTCACCAAACTCAGGCCAGCGGGTGAGGCACCCGCTGACAAGTGACGGACAAGGTCTCGGGCGAGCGATCCTTCCAGGGTAAACTCGCCCCGAAGTTCTACGTGGCCAACTTGGCGCGGAGCGCTGTGAATATGATTACGACGCGAACGGGTGGAGCAGTGATGACGCTGAAAGCAGCGCACCGATGGCTTTTGGCAGGTTCTTTCTTGAGCTTGGCTGCATGCAGCGTGGCTGGCGAGCGGCAACCGCCGCTGGCTCCGCAGGCTGAGCTCTTTCAGCTGTGTCAGCAGTGCCACGGCGAGAGCGCGCTCGGCAACCACGCCGTCAACGCGCCTTCGATCGCCGGTCTGCCACAGTGGTACGTCGAATCGCAGCTCAAGAAGTTCAAGCAGGGCGGGCGCGGAACGCACTTCGACGACATCACGGGCATGCAAATGCGCCCGATGGCGATGAGCCTGCACAATGACGAAGAGATCAAGTCCATCGCCCAGTTCGTGTCGGCGCTGCCTGCGAAGAAGCCGGAGCCGGCGCTGACGGGTGGCGACGCAAATCACGGCAAGCAGCTCTACGCACCGTGCGTCGCGTGCCACCAGGTGGATGGCTCGGGCAACGAGGCGCTCAAAGCGCCGCCGCTGACCCACGCGAACGATTGGTACCTCGAGACGTCGCTCAAGAAGTTCCGCGCCGGTATTCGTGGCACCAACCCTCTCGATCAAACGGGCGCACTGATGCGGCCGATGTCTCAAACCTTGGTTGACGATAAAGCTGTGGCGGATGTAGTGGCCTACATCACCACGCTGCAGAAGTGAGCGCGCACCATGGCCAAACAAAACGTCGACCCTGACGCGTTAGCCACCAAGACCTTCGCGGTCACGATCCTCGGCGCGATTCTCTATATCGCTGTCGTGTTCATTTTCGTCATCGCCAACAACGCGAAGACCACCGGCGACCCGAACGACCACGATCCGAGCGATTCGACTGCTGCCGCTCACGAGGCAAACCAGGGGCAAGCGCATGGGCATTGAGCATTACATCGAGCAAGCGTCTTCGTACGCAGCGGACATCGACAACCTGATCTGGTTGGTCGGCGTACTCGTCGGTTTCTGGTTCGTCCTGATCGAGTTCGTGTTCTTCGGCTTGATCGTCGCGTACCGCCGTCGTCCGGGCGTCAAGGCGCAGTACATCACCGGCGAAGAGAAGCATCAGAAGCGCTGGGTCGGCATCCCCCACGAGCTCGTTCTCGTTTGCGACGTGGTGATCATCATCGCCGCCGTCCGCGTCTGGGTGGACGTCAAGCAAACGCTGCCGCCTGCGGGTGAGACCGTGCGCGTGATCGCGCAGCAATGGGCCTGGAGCTTCGTGCACGCAGGTCCAGACGGAAAGCTCGACACCGCAGACGACATCAAGACCGTCGACGAGATGCACGTCAAAGTCGGCACCGTCTATCACTTCAAGCTCGAATCGCGCGACGTGCTGCACTCGTTCTCGGTGCCCGTGTTCCGCCTCAAGCAGGACGTGATCCCGGGCCGCGAGATCACCGGCTGGTTCAAAGCGACCAAGCTCGGCATCCACGACATTCAATGCACCGAGATCTGCGGTATCGGCCACGGGCTCATGCCTGCGCGCATCGTGATCCAAACCAAGGGCGAGTACGACGCTTGGACGGCCGCGCAGACCGCGACTGCTTCGCGCTAACGCAAGAGTAGAGGAACTATGGCAACCCCTGCACAAGAACACAGCCACGCGCATGATGATCATGCGCACGGCGCGGACGGTCACGGCGCGCACGATCACGGCCATCATGAGATGAGCTTCTGGAGCAAGTACGTCTTCTCGACCGACCACAAGGTCATCGGGATGCAGTACATGTTCACCGGCCTCGCGATGGGCATCATCGGCGCCTTTTTCTCGTACGTCTTCCGTATGCAGATGGCGTATCCGGGCCACCACGTGCCGTTCTTCGGCGTGGTCTCGGCAGCCGAGTACAACTCGCTGATCACGAACCACGGCACGATCATGATCTTCTGGCTCGCGATGCCAGTGCTGATCGCCGCGTTCGGCAACTTCCTAATACCGCTGATGCTCGGCTGCGACGACATGGTGTTCCCGCGCCTGAATCGCCTGAGCTACCAGATCTTCCTGCTCAGCGCGCTCGTGCTGATCGCCTCCTGGTTCGTGCCGGGTGGTGGCTTTGGTGGTGCATGGACGGCGTACCCGCCGCTCTCCGCCAAGGCGCAATACAACCTCACACCGATGGGCTCGAGCCTGTGGGTGATCGCGGTGGCTTTGGAGTTCGTCGCCTTTCTTATCGGCGGCATCAACTTCGTCACGACCGCGATGAACTCGCGTGCCCCCGGCATGCGCATGTTCGATATCCCGATGGTCGTGTGGATGATCGTGATCGCGAGCATCCTGTTCATGGCCTCGGTCGGTCCGCTGATCGCGGGCGCGTTCATGCTCTTGTTCGATCAGACGATCGGCACCGGCTTCTACGATCCAGTTCGCGGTGGCGACCCGATTCTCTGGCAGCACTTGTTCTGGTTCTTCGGTCACCCTGAAGTGTACGTCGTGCTGCTGCCCGCAGTCGGCATCGTCGCCGAGATCATCACGGTGTTCTCGCGCAAGAAGATGTTTGCCTACAAGACCGTGCTCTACACGGCGTTCGGCACCGGCATCCTCTCGTTCTTCGTCTGGGCGCACCACCAGTTCATCGCTGGCATCGACCCACGTATGGCGAACGTGTTCACGGCCACGACCGTTCTGATCTCGATCCCCATCGCAGAGATGATGTTCGTGTTCGTCGCGACGCTCTACGGCGGCTCGATCGAGCTCACCACACCGATGCTCTGGGCGCTCGGCTTCATCGCTGAGTTCATCATCGGCGGCGTGACCGGCATCTTCCTCGGCTCCAGCGGCGCGGACATCTACTTCCACGACACGTACTTCGTGCTCGCGCACTTCCACTACACGTTCGTGCCGATCGCGGTGATAGCCGTGTTTGCAGGCATAACGTATTGGTACCCGAAGATGTTCGGGCGCATGTTGAACGACACCCTGGGCAAGATTCACTACTGGGGCACGATCATCGCGTTCAACGGAATCTTCATCCCGCTGTTCCTCACGGGCATGGGTGGTGACCACCGTCGTATCTATAACTACGACAACTTCCCCGAGCTCGCGAATGACCGCCTGAACCACCTGCGTGAGTTCGCGACCATCTCGCTCGTCGTGCTGATCTTCTTCCAGTTCATCTTCATCGTGAACTTCTTCTGGAGCCTGAAGAACGGCAAGAAGGCGGGGAACAACCCCTGGAACGCGAACACGCTGGAGTGGGTGGCACCTTCGCCTCCGCCACACGGCAACTTCGCCGAGCTCCCCAACTGCTACCGCGGGCCGTACGAGTACAGCCATCCGGACCGCGAGCAGGACTTCTGGCCCCAGAACGAGCCAGCCTGATCATCGGCTCGTGATTCAGTTCGTAACCTGAAGCGCAACCTCACAATGCAAAAACCGATCGCAACCACGCGTAGCGCCACGACGATCCCGACGGGAAAGCTCGCGGTTTGGTGGGTGCTGGCTTCCGAAGTTGTCATCTTCGGCGGCTTGCTCTGCTCGTACATCATGCACCGCCTCGGTCACCCGGAGTTCGGCGACTACGCCGCGCACACCAACGTTTGGTTGGGTGGCACGAACACATTCGTCCTGCTGACCTCCAGCTACTTCGCAGTGCGCGCGCACTTCGAAGCCGAGCACGGTCGCGGGGCGAATGCGGCGAAATGGCTTTACGCCACGGTGGGCGGCGCCGTCTGCTTCTTGGTCATCAAGTCGTTCGAGTGGACGCACGAGATCCAAGCAGGTCTGACCATCACCAAGAACGCGTTCTGGTCGTTCTACTACGTCGCTGCCGGCTTGCACGGTCTGCACGTGATCGGCGGCGCGATCATCATGCTGGTGATCGCGTCCGATGCGAAGAAGAACAAGGAGCTCCACCGTGTGGAGCTGATCGGCATCTACTGGCACTTCGTCGACGTGGTGTGGATCTTCCTGTTCCCGCTGCTTTACATCGCGAAATAGAGGCGGAGCGAGCTTATGTCAGCACAAAGCAAAGAGCACGGGCACGGTTCGCACGGCAGCGAAGCTGAGCACCTCAAGTTCTACACAAAGATCTATCTCACGCTGATGGCGCTGTTTTTGGTCAGCGTCGCCGGCCCGGTCGTCGGTGATCTCGTCGGTAGCAAGGCGCTCGTCTTGTTCACCGCGTTTGGTATCGCGGTGGTGAAGGCCTACTTGGTCTGCGCGCACTTCATGCATCTGAACGTCGAGAAGCGCTACATTACGTACCTGCTGACGACCGCAGTGGTGTTCATGTTCCTGTTCTACGCGGGCGTCTCGCCGGACGTCATGGAGCACCATGGCCGCAACTGGAAGAACATCGCCGCGCAGGGCGAGGTGAAGCGCGCGCTCAAAGAGCACAGCGAGCACGGCACGCACGGCGAGCACTCTGAGCACTGAGTGTCGTGAGTAGCCGCGGTGATGAAGATTCAGGATCCACCGGTTCGCCCGGTGGATCGAGTCGGTCCAATCAGCCGGATCAGCAAGGGAGTGGGGGCAAGATGCAAGAGAACGTCCTTCCGTTTCCCAGGCGCGCCGCACCGCGGAGGCAGCCCGTAGGCCCGAGCTCGGTCGTGGCGATGCTGATCTTCATCGTGACCGAGCTGATGATGTTCGCTGGCTTCATCAGTGCCTTTTCGATCACGCGCGCCGCGTATCGCACCTGGCCGCCCATCGGGCAGCCGCGTCTACCGGCCACTGCGACCCTGATGAATACAGTCGCCCTGCTGCTCAGCGGGGTGCTGTTGTTTCTGGCACACCGGGCCTACACCAAGCAGCCCGCGCGGGCCGGCCGCTTCATGCTGGCTTCGCTCGTGCTCGGCCTGTTCTTCGTATTGTTCCAAGGCTTCGAGTGGGCGCAGCTGTTGGCTGAGGGCCTGACGATGACCTCGAGCAACCATGGCGCTTTCTTCTATCTGATCATCGGCATGCACGCGCTGCACGCGGTGGCTGCGATCCTTGCGCTCGCGGTCGTGTACTTCAAGTTCGTGCGCGGCACGCTGCAACGCTCTACATTCTTGGCGACCCAGATCTTCTGGTACTTTGTGGTGGGTGTTTGGCCGGTGCTCTACCTACGGGTGTATTTATGAAGCGCTCTTCCATCGAATCGCTGATCACATGCGCGATTGCCGCGTTGCTCGTGAATGCACCTTTGGTCGCGCACGCTTGCCCCATGTGCTTTTCGACCGGTGAGAACGACGGCGCCTTCATCTACGGCAGCATCTTCCTCATGGTCGTACCTGTGTTGAGCCTCGGTGGTTTGGGGTATTGGGCCTACCGGCGTCTCAAGGCGATCGATGATGGTGTGATTCGTCACGACCGCCACGACGCCGATACGTCAGCAGAAGCGTCGCAAGACAGCAGCGGAAACGCGGTGGTGCTGCAAATCCCGCAGCGCCGCTAGCGCATTGTCCATCCGCTATTGTGTTAGCCACAGCGTGCGGCCCGGTAACGGGCCGAGGCATACTCCGGTAGCTATCAGACGTCGGTTGTTTCGCGAGGCGTAAAAGCCAGCCTACGGCTGGATTCGCTTGCGCCTCGGCTCAAACCACCCGAGAACAACCTAGCTACTAGCTACTTCACTCATAAGGAGATGCCATGCCTATCGAATTGCCTAAGCTTCCGTACGCGGAAGATGCGCTCAAGCCGCACATCAGTCTGGAAACGATCCAGTTTCGCTACGGCAAGCATCATCAGACGTACGTAAACAAGCTCAATGAGCTGATCGCGAATACGCCGAACGCGACCAAGTCGCTCGAGGAGATCATTAAGTCCGCTGGGCCCGGACCTGTCTTCAACAACGCTGCGCAGGTTTGGAACCACACGTTCTACTGGCACTCGCTCAAGCCAGGTGGTGGCGGTAAGCCGACGGGCGCCGTGGCCAAGGCCATCGAAGAAAGCTTCGGCGGCTACGACGCGTTCCGTAAAGAGTTCGCGGACGCTGCCACGACTCAGTTCGGGTCAGGCTGGGCGTGGCTCGTGAAGGACGGCGCCAAGCTCAAGGTCGTCAAGACCGCGAACGCCGAGACGCCACTCACGACGCCTGCTAAGGCGCTGCTGACGATCGACGTCTGGGAGCACGCTTACTACATCGACTACCGCAACGCGCGTCCCAAGTACATCGACACGTATCTCGATCACTTGGTGAACTGGGACTTCGCGAACCAGAACCTGTAGTTAATACCAACGGTGGTGCGGGACTCGCTCCGCGAGGTTCGCGACTCCCAACCTCCGTGGCGACGCTGTGCCGCGGTCAGCTGCATATGCAGCTGGCCGCTGCGGCGCGTGTACGCTCAGCCTCTATCAGCGACCGAAGCGACGCTGGCGCATGTCGTACGAGCGCAGAGCCCGCAAAAAGTCGATTTTGCGGAATGCTGGCCAGTGCGTATCGCAGAAGTAGTACTCGGAGTTCGCGCTCTGCCAGAGCATGAAGCCTGACAGACGCACCTCACCACTCGTGCGAATGATCAGGTCCGGCTCGGGCAAACCCGATGTGTACAGGTAGCGTTCCAACGCTTTAGGCGTGAATTCCTGGATCGCGTCTGTAAGCGAACGGCCAGTGCGCTGCGCGTGTGTGAGGTATTCGCGGAACCCGTCCGCAATCTCCTCGCGGCCGCCGTAGGCCAGAGCGATGTTCAGCACGAACTTCTGATAGTGCCCCGTGACGGTCTCGACCTCACGGATCGCATCCTGCAGCGACTCGGGCAGCAGATCGCGGCGGCCGATGAAGCGCACACGTACCTGATTGCCGTGCAGGTCGCTGCTGGTGCACATCTCGCGGGTCTTGCGCTCGAACAGGTCGAACAGCGCGTTCACCTCGTCGTTGTCGCGCTGGAAATTGTCGATCGAGAAGCCCCAGACCGTGACCACGGGGATGTTCCGCTCGAAGCACCAGTTGAGCATCTCGCGCAGCTTGTCCGCTCCGACGCGGTGACCCAGCGCCACGTCGCTCGCGCCCAGATTCCGGGCGAAGCGGCGGTTGCCATCCATAATGATTCCGATGTGCTGCGGCTTGCGCCACGTATCGGCGGTGGCGGTCAGGAACCGCTCATAAATCGGATAGAAGGGCCGCTGCACGACCTCGCTAAGCGTCTTCCAGAGTGCGGTCAGCGGGTTTTCGTGCGCGCGCCAGACCTGGAGAGCGAGTTGTCGTTTGCTTGATTCGCGGCTCATCTAAGGGAAAACCTCAGTACTCAGGCAGGCTTTATAAGCGTCGACTGTCTTACCTCGCCCGCGTTCTTAGCGCCAGCTTTCCCGCACTTGCGTTGACCTGTACAGCGCCACGCGCTATCTGGCGCAGTTTCTCGGCTGGCCTTGTAAATTGGGATTGGAGGATGAGCGGGATGGGGCGAATACATACGGCACTTATCTCAGTGTCGGATAAGAGCGGCATAATTGAGCTCGCGAAGGGACTGCACGCCAAGCACGTGAAGATCCTGTCGACGGGCGGCACCGCGAGCACGCTGCGCACAGCTGGCGTTCCGGTGACAGATGTCGCGGAGTATACCGGCTCGCCCGAGATCATGCAGGGCCGCGTGAAGACCCTGCACCCGCGCGTCCACGGTGGGATCTTGATGCGAGATCTCGAGAGCGATCGCGACCAGCTGCGGAGCATCGGCGGCGAGCCGATCGATTTGGTGATCGTCAACTTGTATCCATTCGCCGCGACCGTCGCGCGCGATGCCGCTCACGATGAGATCGTCGAGAACATCGACATCGGTGGGCCTTCGATGTTGCGCAGCGCGGCCAAGAATCACGCGCGCGTGACCGTGGTGGTTGATCCGAGCGACTACGATCGCGTGCTGCGCGAGGTCGAGACCGGCACCGAACAGGCGTTTCGCAGCGAGCTTGCTTCCAAGGCGTTCACGCACACCGCGCGCTACGACGCTGCGATCGCGGAGTATCTTACGTCCGTGCGGCCAGAGGGCCCGCGCGCACAATACCCGAGCAGCTTCGGGCTGATGCTCCAGCAGGTCTACCCGCTGCGTTACGGCGAAAACCCGCATCAGACGGGTGTGTTCTACCGCGACCCGAACGCAGCATCTGGGACGTTGGCGCGTGCCGAAGTCGTGTCTTCGGGCAGCAAAGAGCTGTCGTTCAACAACCTCGTCGACTGCGACGCGGCGCTCGACGCTGTGCGCGAGTTCGGCGTGCCTGCGGCTGTCGTTGTGAAGCACACCAATCCGTGCGGCGTTGCGACGGCGGGCACGTTGTCTGACGCTTACCGTGCGGCGCGCGAAGCGGACGCGCTGTCGGCGTACGGCGGCATCGTTGCGCTCAACCGCGAGGTCGACGCCGCCACAGCCGAAGCGCTCGCTGAGACGTTTCTCGAGTGCGTGATCGCGCCGAGCTTTGCGCCAGTTGCGCTGCAGCGGCTCGCGCAGAAGAAGAACCTGCGTCTACTCGCGACCGGCGGCTGGTTGTCCGCGGATCACAAGGCGTTTCATCTCAAGCAAGTCGGTGGCGGCATGCTCGTGCAAGAGCGCGATCGCACCGCCGAGGTCGAGATCGCGCGCGGCAAGGTTGTGACCAAGCGCGCGCCCACGGACGCGGAGCGTGCTGCGCTCGATTTCGCGTGGCGCGTGTGCAAGCACGTCAAGAGCAACGCGATCGTGCTGGCTAAGCCCGATCGCACGCTGGGCGTAGGCGCGGGTCAGATGTCGCGTGTGGTCAGCGTCGAGATCGCGCTGAAGAAGGCGGGCGCTGGCGCACAAGGCGCTGCCCTGGCGTCGGACGCGTATTTCCCGTTTGCGGATGGGCTCGAGGTCGCTGCAGCGGCTGGCATCACTGCGGTGGCACAACCTGGCGGATCGGTGCGCGACGCCGAGGTGATCGAAGCTGCTAACAAGGCGGGCATCGCCATGGTGTTCACCGGCGTGCGACACTTCCGACACTGAGGCACTTAGGAGCCACTCATGCGTGTGATGATTTTGGGCGGTGGTGGACGTGAGCATGCACTGGCGCTGCGCCTCAAGGCCTCCGCCCAAGTCAGCGACTTGATCTGTGCCCCGGGCAACGGGGGCACGGCGGCGATCGCGCGCAACATTCCCGTCAATGCGGAAGACGTCGCCGCGGTGGTGAAGCTCGCGCGCGACGAAGCGGTCGACTTCGTGATCGTCGGTCCCGAGGCGCCGCTCGTCGCAGGTGTGGTCGATGCGCTGGCTGACGCGGGCATCTTGGCCTACGGACCGCGGCGCGTCGGCGCGCAGCTCGAAGGCTCGAAGAGCTTCAGCAAAGAGTTCATGAAGCGCTACGGCGTGCCCACTGCGGAGTTCGCGGTGTTCGAGGATGCCGTTGAAGCGCGCAAGTTCGTGGAGCAGAGCGGTCAAGCTTGGGTCGTGAAAGCCGACGGGCTCGCCGCAGGCAAAGGCGTGATCGTCGCGGAAGACGTCGCGCAGACGCTTGCCGCGATCGACAGCATGCTGCGCGATCGCGAGTTCGGCGCCGCGGGCGCGCGCGTGGTGCTCGAGCAGCGCCTGCGCGGGCAAGAGGTCAGCTTCCACGTCGTGCTGGACGGCAAGCGCTATGTGCCGCTGGCAGCGGCACAAGATCACAAGCGCCTGGGCGACGGTGACAAAGGGCCGAACACAGGCGGCATGGGTGCGTACTCACCACCGCCCGTTGTCACGCCCGAGGTCGAGCAGCGCATCCTGCGCGATGTGGTCGAGCCGACGGTGCGCGGCTTGATCGCAGAGCAGCTGGACTTCCGCGGCACACTGTTCATCGGTCTGATGATCGAGGACGGTAAGCCGAGCGTGCTCGAGTACAACACGCGCTTTGGTGATCCCGAGACCGAGGTGCTGATGGCGCGTTACGGCGGTGATGTGCTGCCGCTGCTGCTCGGAGCTGCACGCGGCGATCTCTCGCAGGTCACGCCGCGCTGGGAGGCGCCGGTCGCGCTGTGTGTGGTGTTGGCGGCGCCGGGCTACCCCGGAGCGATCAAGAAGGGCCTAACGATCAGCGGCACCGAAGAGGCCGCCAAAGTGCCGGGCGTGCAGCTCGCGCATGCGGGAACGGCGCTGCAGAATGGTCAGCTCGTGACCAGCGGCGGCCGCGTGTTGTGTGTCACAGCCACCGGCAGCGAGATCGATGAAGTGGCGACGCGCGCCTATCGCGCCGTGTCAGCGCTGCACTTCGAGGGCATGCAGTACCGTCGCGACATCGGGCACCATGCGCGGGGTAATCTCACCGGCGGCGGGCATGCTGAGTGATGCCGAGCTAGCGCTGTGGGTGCGCGCGCTGCGTGAAGGCGGCGTCGTCGCTTGCGCCACGGAGACGTTCTTCGGCCTGCTCGCCGACGCGCTCGATTCGGGCGCTGTAGACCGCGTGTGCGCTCTCAAGGGGCGCGAGAAGGGCGTGCCCGTGGCGGTGCTGCTGCCCAACATCGCAGCGCTCAGCAGCGTTAGCGCTGATGTCAGCCCGCAGGCGTGGCAGCTGGCGCAGAAACATTGGCCAGGTCCACTCACGCTGCTCGTGCGCGCGCGCGCCGGGCTCTCGTCCGCGCTCGTGAAGGACGGGACGATCGGCGTGCGTGTGCCAGGGCCGAGCCCTGCGTTGCAGCTCGTGCAAGCGTTCGGCTCGCCGCTCACAGCGACGAGCGCGAACCAGAGCGGCAAGGCCGCCGCCCGCACCGCGCAGGAGGTCTCGGCCGCGTTTCCGGGCGGTCTCGCGGCGATCGTCGGGGCGTCGGCGCCGGGCGGCTTGGCTTCCACGATCGTCGACACCACAGGCTCGGAGCTCGTGGTCGTGCGCAAGGGTCCGATCGAGGTGTAACCGAGCGCCCACCCTTTCGCGCGATCACGGACACGGCGAGCGCGCAGATCCCGCGATATCCTAGGCGTACGTATGTCTCCATCCGAAGCCAACGAGGCAACCATCCTGGTGTCGTGTCGCGATCGACGTGGCCTCGTCGCTGCGTTGGCGCAGCTGCTCTACGGCCACGGCGTCAACATCCTCGACTCCGACCAGCACACGGACGCTTCCGCGAACCAGTTCTTTCAGCGCTTGCGGGTGGACCTGAGCGAGATGCACACCGACCGCGTGGCGCTCGAGCGTGGCATCCACGAGGTCGCCGAGCGCTTTGGCATGCGCATGCGCATGGCCTACGGCGATCAGCAGAAGCGCATGGCGATCTTCGTGTCCAAGTATACGCACTGCTTGCACGACTTGATCCTGCGTCAGCGCGCGGGCGAGCTGCGCTGTGAGATCCCGCTGATCGTGAGCAATCACCGTGAGCTCGAGCCGATCGCGCAGGGTTATGGCGTGCGCTACGTGTACCTGCCGATCACCCGCGACACCCGTCAGACCCACGAAGCGCGCGTGCTCGAGCTGCTGGCCGAGGAGCGCATCGATCTGGTGGTGCTCGCCCGCTACATGCAGATCATGGGCGAGGCGTTTTGCGAAGGGTGGGCGGAGCGCGCGATCAACGTGCATCACTCGTTCTTGCCGGCGTTTGCTGGGCCGAAGCCGTACCACCAGGCGTACGCGCGTGGGGTCAAGGTGATCGGCGCGACCGCGCACTACGTGACGGCGGACCTCGATGAGGGGCCGATCATCGAGCAGGTGGTCCTGCCGGTCAGCCATCGCGACAGCGTCGATGACCTGGTGCGCAAGGGCCGTGATTTGGAGCGCAGCGTGCTGTCCAACGCCGTGCGCTGCCACATCGAAGACCGCGTGCTGGTCTACACGAACAAGACCGTCGTGTTCGCGTAAAGCCCGGGTTTTGAGTCGGCAACCGCGCTACGCTGCGCCTGCCTGACCTCGGGGGTGTCCCTGAATATTGCGACGCATCGCCCTTCACGCCGCTTTTCCGCCGGACTCGCCCGCGAAAAGCCTCGACAATAGAACCACTATGCCTGCGTTTTTCTCGGGCGATCCGACGAAAAATCGAGGCAAATGGCTCGGTCGGATAGTCAGGGACACCCCCAGTCGTAGACAACGCCATGCCCGAATTGCCTGAAACGATCGTGGAAGTTGCGAGAACCAGTGTCACAGCGCCCGCGCCCAAGGTGCCGCCGCTGCTCGAGCTGATTTCGAAGTTGCCGGAGCAGCCGGAAGGCGACGAGATCTTGGATGCGTTCCTCGACTTCGTGACGCAGCAGGGGCTGTCGCTCTATCCCGCGCAGGAAGAAGCGATCCTGGAATTGCTGGGCGGCAAGCACGTGGTGCTCAACACGCCTACGGGCTCGGGCAAGTCGCTGGTCGCCACGGCGTTGCTATTTCGTGCGCTCGCGCTCGGGCAGCGCGCTGCCTACACGTTTCCGATCAAGGCGCTCGCGAGCGAGAAGTTCTTCGAGCTGTGCGAGCTCTTCGGCGCGCAGAACGTCGGCATGCTCACGGGCGATGCGAGCATCAACCGCGACGCGCCGATCGTATGCGCGACCGCGGAGATCCTGGCTAACATCGCGCTGCGCGATGCTGCGGCAACGGACCTGGGTTGCGTGGTCATGGACGAGTTCCACTATTACGGCGACTCGGATCGCGGCATGGCCTGGCAGATCCCGCTGCTCTTGCTGCTCGATACGCAGTTTCTGTTGATGAGCGCGACGCTCGGTGACGTCTCGACGATCACCGAGGACCTGGAGAAACGCACGGATCGCGAGGCGAAAGTGGTGCGCTCTGAGGCGCGGCCGGTGCCGCTCGACTTCATCTATCGCGAGCTGCCGCTGCACGAGACTGTGCGCGAGCTGTTCGAGAGCTCGCGCACGCCAGCTTACGTGGTGAGCTTTACGCAGCGCGAATGTGCGGAGCTGGCGCAGGGCCTGACGAGCTTCGATCTGTGCAGTAAGCAGCAGAAGGAAGCCATCGTGGAGCAGACGCGCGGCTTTCGCTTCGATTCGCCTTACGGCACCGATGTGAAGCGCTTCTTGCGCCACGGCATCGGGATCCATCACGCGGGGCTGTTGCCCAAGTATCGGCGCTTGATGGAGCGCTTGGCGCGCGCAGGTTTGCTGACCGTGATCTGCGGCACGGATACGCTCGGCGTGGGTGTGAACGTGCCGATCCGTACGGTGTGCTTCACCAAGCTCTGCAAGTTCGACGGCAACGACGTGAAGCGCCTGTCGGTGCGTGAGTTCAAGCAGATCGCGGGCCGAGCTGGGCGCAAAGGTTTCGACGAACGCGGCAGCGTGGTGTGTCAGGCGCCCGAGCACATGATCGAAAACCGTGCGATCGAGGCCAAGGCCGCGGCGAATCCTGCCAAGAAGAACAAGCTCGTGCGCAAGAAGCCGCCGGAGCGCGGCTACGTGCATTGGGACGAGACTATCTTCAAGCAGCTGATCGAGCGGCCGCCGGAGCCGCTGAACAGTCAGTTCAAGGTCTCGCACGGCATGCTCTTGCAGCTCTTGCGTAGTCGCGGCGAAGAGCGGCGCGGAGGGTACGGTGCGCTCGTGGATCTGATCTCGACGAGCCATGAACGGCCAGTGATCCGAGCTCGGCTGAAGCGCGAGTCGAAGCAGGTGTTCATGTCGCTGAGGGCGGCAGCTGTGATCGAGGTTTGGCCGCGCGTGGGTGCGCCCGGTTGTGAGGTGCGCGTGAGTGAGACTCTGCAGCGCGACTTCTCGCTGCATTCGTCGCTTTCGCTGTATTTGGTGGAGACGCTCGCGCTGTTAGAGCCGGAGCTGCCGAGCTACGCGCTCGATGTGCTCAGCTTGGTCGAGGCTGTGCTGGAGCATCCGCGTCCGGTGATCTTCGCGCAGGAGCGCAAAGCCAAAGATGAGCTGATGGCGAAGCTCAAGTCCGAAGGCGTCGAATACGACGAGCGCATGGCTGAGCTGGAAAAGGTCACCTATCCCAAGCCGAATGCGGAGTTTATCTACGGCACGTTTAACGAATACGCCCGCAAGCATCCTTGGCTCGATGAAGACAACATCCGCCCGAAGGCCGTCGCGCGTGACATGTACGAGGACTACGCGTCGTTCTCGGAGTACGTGAAGCGCTACGGCCTACCGGGCGCCGAGGGCGTGGTGCTGCGCTATCTGAGCGAGGTGTACCGCACGCTCGTGCAGAGCGTGCCCGCGCAGTACTACAGCGACGAGCTCACGGACATCGTGTCGTTTTTGCGTGCCACCTTGCAGCGCGTCGACAACACGCTCGTGCAAGAGTGGGAGAGCATGTTGCTCGGGCGCGAGCCCGAACCCGAGAATGCGGGAGAGCCGCGTGCCGGGTTCGATCTGGTGCACGACGAGAAATCGGTGCGGGCTTGTATCCGCGCTGATCTACACTTGCTCGTCAAGGCGTTGAGCGAGCGGGACTACGCGGAGGCTGCCAGTCTCGTGCAGACCAATCCGGACGATCTTTGGACCGAGGAGCGCTTCGAGCGTGCGCTGCAACCGTTTTTTGCTGAGCACGAGCGGCTCGTGTTCGGGTCCGAAGCGCGGCGCGCTGACAAGACCATCATTTCGAAGTTGCCGGACAATCGCTACCGCATCCAGCAGATCCTGGTGGACGAGAGCGAAGACAACAACTGGTACCTAGAAGGTGAGGTCGACGCGAGCGTGCCACTGACCCGCGACGAGCCGCTCCTGCGGTTGCGCGAAATCCGCCACTAGGTGTGCGGCGAGCGAAATGCGGGTTGCGCGTGTTTCGCCACGCGAGCGGAAGAGATTTAACCGCCAGGGGCGCCTAAGAGCGCCAGGAAGAACGAGCGTGGGTGTACCAGCGAGACGCCGCAAACGTCAGCGCCTTTGGTCGCGGCTGCCCAAGCGACCGTGTGGTGTGGTGCGGATGCGCGCGATGCTGGGTGCGCGAGCCGCTGCAAGCGGAAGAGATTAACCGCCAGGGGCGCCTAAGAACGCCAGGAAGAACGAGCGTGGGTGTACCAGCGAGACGCCGCAAACGTCAGCGCCTTTGGTCGCATCGATCGTGGCAACCGTAAAACTCTGCTGGCGTTCTGCGGCGTTCCTTGGCTCTTCCTGGCGATTTCTCTCTCGTCTCACTTTGGTCTGCTCAAGCGATCGTGTGGCGCGGGTGCGCGAGCCTCCTCATCGCGGCGTGAGCGACAACTTGGGCTTAGCCGGGCCGATGAGCTTCTCGCAATGCGGTTGGTGGGTTGCCATCGGCTCGCGGGGCTTTGTATACGAGGGTTGTCGTGACGCAATCTGCGCTGAGCTTGCCTACAATGTCGCTGCAGGATGGACTGCGTAGCCTCGGCTACTCAGCGTTCCGTCCCGGACAAGAGCGCGCGATCAACACGCTGCTCTCGCACAGGCGTTTGCTGTACGTCGCGCCCACAGGCGGCGGCAAGAGCCTCGTGTATCAGCTACCAGCTGTGATCTCCGGCGGCACCACTTTGGTGGTCTCGCCGCTCGTTGCGCTCATGCAAGATCAAGTGCACGCGCTGACTGAGCGTGGCGTTCCCGCCACGTTCTTGGCTGCGACGCTCGGTGCAGAGGAGCTGGAGCGGCGGCTGCGCGCAGCCGCCACCGGACGCTTTCGTTTGCTTTACGTCGCGCCGGAGCGTTTGAACACGTACGGCTTTACGCGCCTGCTGCGTGGTCTGTCCTGTCCGCTGGTTGCGATCGATGAAGCGCACTGCATCAGCGAGTGGGGCCACGACTTTCGGCCTGAGTACATGCAGATCAACGGCTTGCTTGCGCAGTTGCCGGAGGCGCGCGTGCTCGCCTGCACGGCGACGGCGACGCCGGTCGTGCGCGACGAGATCATCGCGCGCTTGTCGCTCGGCGCGGACACGCCGCAGATCGTTCACGGCTTCGCGCGCCCGAACTTGGTGTTGCGCGCGGCCGAAGTCAGCGGCAATCGCGAGCGCGAAGAGCGCGTGGATGCGCTGCTCGCAGAGGCACTCGGCTCACCGAGGAGCGCTCAAGGCTCGGCGATCGTCTACTCACCGACGCGCAACGGCAGCCAAGACGAGTCGGAGCGGCTCGCGCGGCACGGCTGGCGCGTAGGCCATTACCACGCGGGTCTCGAGCCGGGTGAGCGCGAGCGCACGCAGCAGCAGTTCACCTCGGGTGAGCTGCAGATCGTGGTCGCGACCAACGCGTTTGGTATGGGCATCGATCGCGGCGACGTGCGTGCGGTCGTGCACTTGGCGCCGCCAGCGTCGGTCGAAGCATATTATCAAGAGGTCGGTCGTGCGGGCCGCGACGGCAGCCGTGCATATGGCTTGCTGCTGACGGCGGCGTCCGACCTATCGCTGCGAAGGCGGCTGATCGAAGGCATCGGAGACAGTGAGCCTACGCCCCCTGCTGTCGTCGAGCATAAGTGGGGTCTGTTCCTGGAGCTGATGCGCTGGGTCGAGAGCGGCAGCTGCCGCCACGATGCGATCCTACGTTACTTCGGCGACCAAGACGAAGCGCTCGGCGGCTGCAAGCAGTGTGACAACTGCTTGTCGATCGAGCAGACGGAGCCGATCGCTGACGACGCGCTGCAGCTGCTCGTACGCAAAGCGCTCAGCGGGATCGCGCGCGTGCATGGGCGCTACGGGCTGACCACCGCGGTCAAGCTGCTGCGCGGTCATAGCGATGAGAAGCTCGTCCGGCGCGGGCTCGATCGCGTGCGCACATTTGGCGTGCTGAAAGAGGAGAGCGAAGAGTGGCTCACGCGCCTCTTGCGTCGGCTCGTGACCGCGGGATTGGTTGTATTCACCGGTGAAGATCGGCCGATCGTGATGCTCACCGAGGCCGGTCGCGCGGTCATGGAAGGGCGCCAAACTGCACGCGTGCTCCTGCCGTCGCGGGTCGCGCGTCGCAAAGGTAAGGGCCGTGCAGCCTACGGCGGCAGCGCTCCTCCGGTTCGCTTCGGCACCGAGCCGGTGCCGCACCGCGCAGCAGACACCGAAGCCGAGCTCGATGACGCTGCACTCGAAGTCTTCGAAGCGCTGCGCGCCCATCGTTTGGCAGTCGCCCGAGCAGAATCGGTTCCGCCATTCGTCGTCGCCAGCGATCGAACACTCCGCGACATGGCCAGAAACCGGCCGCTCACAGCGGACCAGCTGCTCTCGATCTACGGAATGGGCCCGGTCAAAGCTGAGCGCTACGGAGAGGGCTTTCTCTCCGTAGTGAAGACGCTCAGCGGTTGAAAGGCACTGTCGTCACGCCTACTGCCGCATGCATACCTTGGCGGCGACGTCGCAATAGAGCGGAGCTGGACACCCGAGCGGATCGCTGCACCCGAGCTTGCAGGTCATGTTGTCCGGAGGAGGCATGGGGCATTGCCCGCCTCTGCCACAGTCGTTTGCGTTATCGCAGCTCTTGTTGCTCAGCTCGTTGTTGATCGCTGTGCAAGAGAGCGAGTTGATCGGCATGCAGTACATGATGCCTGCAGGTCCGCGGACGGCCGTGTAGCCCGGCTCGCAGAGCGGCGTCTCGACGGGGGTTGCGCCGAAGCAGAACTTTCGACCATTGTCCTGCTGACCTTCGAGGCACGCCGCGATCGACGCGCTGTCGCCGCATTCCGAGTTGTTGTTGCACGGCTCGCAGCTGCGCTTTCTCGGCATTCCGGCCACGCACTGATAGATGCCAGGATCGCAGTACTGGCCCACGGCGCACAGGTCTCCGGTAGGCGAGCACGCTACACATCGCTTGCTCTCCTCGTCGCAGACCGAAGCGCCTGGGAATCTCCCGCATTCCTGTGCGCGGTCGCAGCCCACGCAGCTGTTGGTTTCTCGGTCGCACCGCGGCTTGGTTGGATCGCCGCACTGGGCGTCGTCCATACACTCGACACATTGCCCGTTTGAATTGCACATCGTTCGGCCATCTGTGCAGTACTCGGTCCTGCCAGGCAGACACTCGACGCAGCGCTGCTCGTTGTCGCACAGCGGTTGAGCGCCCGGACAGCTCGTCGGCAGCTCGCGCGTACAGACCACGCAGCGATTGTCTTGGTTGCAGGTGGGCGTCGCGGCGTCGCAGTGGCGGGCATCATCGGGCGTGCATTGCACGCACTTTTGCTGCTCGACATCGCAGGTGCTGGTCGCGCCGACGCATGCGAATTGCTCTTGAGCGGTACATTGCACGCACTGCGGAGTCGCCTTTGTCTCGTCGCACACTGGCCGATCGTTCGGACACGGCCCGTTGCATGGCAGCGGCGGTGTCGTCGGACCAGCGTCGGGAGTGGGCTCCGGTTCTGTCGGTACTTGCGAACCAGCATCACGCATGCCGTTCGACCCGGCATCGCCATTGCCGGCATCTCGTTCACTGGTGTTTGGCTGGCCGCTGCCAGCGTTGCCGCCACGCGCGGCAGCTCCGGCTTGTGGCCCGCGCGCGCCCGCGGTGGGAGTGCCGCTGTTGCCACTCGTCGCGCTGGCTCCGCCGCTCTGAGAAGCAGCATTCGCGGGTTGTGATCCGTTTCCGGTGCCGGCTTGATTGGAAGTCGACGTCATGGAGCCGCCCATGCGGCCACCGCTCGAGCTCGGGGAATCGCCCGTGCTCGAGGACTCCGAGTCAGGATCCATGGATTGAGGCCCGGTCATGGTGCCGTCGCTGGTCTCTCCGATCGCGCAGGTGCTGCAATAGTTCGCGTCCTCGCGCATGTCGCGACAGCCGACCGAGCAGAGCGCGAGGCACGCCATAAAGGCCGCCGCTGTCAGGGCATGACGCCTGCGCGCACGCTGCTCGCGTGAGCGCACATTCGACTGGAGGGAGGCTGAAAGAGACGGCATGAAAGGCTCCTGCGTCAGAATCGTTGCGTGACCTGGAGCTGCGCTCCATCCACCGCGTAGTCCGTAGTCTCTAGTGGCTGGACGATCAGGAAAGTGGTCCCTCCGAGCAACGCGAGCCCGCCCAATCCTGCGCTCAAATAGAAATACGGTCCTAGCGTGACTCGGTCGCTGCAGCGACTGTTCATGTCGACCTCACCGACGCATGCGCCTTTGGTCGCTAAGCCATAGACCGCGTTGGCTATGAGAGGGGCAGCGATCGCGAACAGCACACCCGCCAGCACGTAGTTCGTCGTGCTCGGACGGTCACGCGGCGTCGGTTGTGGACGCGTTGGTACCGCTTCGACTTTTTCTTCAGGCTTCGGGGGTGCAGGCGCGAGCGCGACCGCTGGCTTCGGCTTGGCTGCGGCGGGTTTGCTTGCCGCGTCGGCCTCATTGTCGTGATCGCTGTCAGCTTCAGCTTTGTTCAGCTTCAGCGAGAGCTTCGTATCGGTCATGCCGCGCTCGGGCAGCTCGAGATATTGGGCCCGCGTCACGAACCCTGGCGCTTCCACGCTCACCAAGTGGCTGCCAGGCAACAGCGCGAAGCGCACGGGTGTCGAGCCGGTCAGCGTTTGGTCCACGCGGACAGTCGCGCCCATCGGCAATGACTCGATCAGCACGCTGATCTCGTGCGTTTGTTGGCTGTCTTCGAGCGCCGCTTGCAGCGCTTTGACAGCGGCCGCTTTCAGCTCTTTGCCCGTCGCGCTGCGCACGTCGACCTCGGCTTGCCCGTAACCGAGCTGCCTGCGGACATGCACGACCAGCTGCGCCGGCGCCGAGGGACGTTGCCAGATAGCCGTGGAGATCACTGCGTCCGCGCGCAGCGTGGCCAGCGCGAGCGCAGGGTCGCAGGTCGTCGGGTCTTTGCAGCCTTCGAGCGCGTGCGAGGCGAGCTGGCTGCGTACTTGGTGCGCCGGCAGCACCTTGAAGCCGTGCGACTTCAAGTGTTCCGCGATGGCCTTTACGGCCTCGTCAGGCTTCGTGCCGCCCTTGTGCGTGTTTTGTGTGCCTGCGCTCGGCAGGAACGCAAACACGCTGCCGGCACCGAGCGGCGGCAATGGCTTGGCCGTTGTGGGACGCTTGTCTGCAGGTGCTGCGGCCGGCGCGCCATCTGCCGACGCCGAGCCGGTGAACAGACCGAACACACAAAGCCAGGCTGCCATGGCAAGGCCCGTCGGTTTAGAAATCCATCGCATCAGAACACTCCACGTACCTGCATCAAGATTCCGCCGCCCGCCGGAGTCCCGATGTTGAAAGTGGTTTGCTTAGCGTCCGTGCGCAGCGCAGCGCGGATGGCGTAAGCGATGGGAATACTGATCAGCGGCATACCATGCAGCGCGATCATCGGTCCAAAGATGCCTGACGGATCAGTCCAATACTGACCACACACAGTCGGCTCCGTACCGTCCATCACCATCAAGTCTATTTCGCTCGACATCATGGGCGCGTCGATTCCGACGCAATCCGAAGTGGCCGCTGCGATCGCGATACCAGCCCCGACGACTGCCACGCCGAAGCCGCCCGCAACCCACGCCCACGCGGGCACGCCTTCATCGTCCGGCGGCCAGAAGTAGTCAGAGATCGACAGCACCAACGCGCCGACGCCAATGGCTGCGAGCGGCGCCGCGGGTTGGATCTCATTGAACGGCGATTCGCCGCCTTCCAGCTGCATGTTGAGCACGTCGACCTGTTGGTCGTAGCGCAGCGTGTACAAGATCCAACCGGTGGCGAGGCCGGCGACGCCCGCAGTCGCGAGCAATGCACCGGCGACGATGTTCTGATCGGTCTCAGGCTCGACTGGTGTTTGGGGAGGCGGCTCGGGTGGAGCAGGTGGGGGTGGTGGCTCGGACAGCGACACCGGTGCTTCGTCCGCTGCTTGCTGCTGAGGGCGGCGGACTTGCTTGGGCTGCAGCGCTTTGAGCGCGGCGGCCAATGCCTCCGAGTTGTAGCCTTCGCCCACGCTGTAGGAGAGGCTTGCTACGTCACGTGGTGGTCCAGGCGCGTGCACGCGCACGCGTGGATAGCTCGTGCCTTCCACGACCAGGCCGACGACTTTGACTGCTCCGATGGCCTTTGCGATCTGCTCGAGATCCTTGTCCAAACGAGCATTGCGGATCGCAGTTGTCTCGTACTGCAGCCATAAGCCGCCTTGGCTGTGTGCGACCGCATCGAATGAAGGATCGATCTCTAAGCGGTTTTCGCCGGGCTTGAGCTCGAGGCTGTGAATGCGCCCTGCGACACCCGACTGACATTCCAGCTGCACGCGCATCACGCCCGCGCGCACGTCGCTGAAGCTCATCGGGCTCTTGCCGACCTCAATACCGTTGAGGCGCACGCCGCAGCCGCTCGTATGCCTGCTTTGCACGAGCAACGTGGTCGCGGCTTCCTGGCTCAGCTGCAGTTTGGCTTGCTCGAACACATCACGCAGCTCAGGCGGATACGCGCGGCCTTCAGGCCTGAAACCTGGAAAGTTGCGTGAGCATTCCAGCATCTGCCGCAGCGCCTGTTGCCGCTTGTGATCGCGCTCCCAGAGGTAGGCTGTCATCAGGCACGTATCGAAGATTTTGCGGGCACGCGCGGCTTCGCGGTTCAGATAATCGCGCGCTGGTCCGCTCAGCGAGTACACGCCTTCCATGGCTTGCTGCGCTTGCGGGAGCTCGCCCAGCGCCAAGTGCCGCGCGGCTTGGCCCACGCTGCGCAGCAGGCGCGACATCTCGTCGCTGTTTAGCTTCACCGGCTCGGACGAGTGGCGCGTTTCGAAGAGCTGCGCGGCGTCCGCGTTGCCGAGCGCGCTTTGGTTGTTGGCACGCAGCTCGATCTCGAACGGGCTCGTGAGCTGCGTCATCGTGACCTCGCGCGAAGGCTGCGCGGTCAACACAGGCACGAACAGCCAGCGCTCACTGTTGCTGGCGCCGCTGGTCTGCGCGCCCGCCGGGCAGGCTGTGAATGCCTGCCACAACCCGGGCAACAGGCAGAGCCATGCCCAAAGTCTGGAAGGTGATCTCCGAATGCGCTGTGCTGAGCGTCTTCTGGCGGTTCCGGCCATTGGTAGACGCATCATCGTTCGTTGTGGGAGCCAGTTGCTTCGTCACCGCCGGATGCATCCAACTGAAGCGTCAGCACGGCTTGTTCGCCAGGCTTGAGGTTGATGTGCTTCTTGACTTGTTGGCTGGAATCCACGCCCGCGCCGATGGTGTGCCTGCCGGGATGCAACTTGATGCCACGCAGCGGCGTCCAGCCGTAGAGCTTGTTGTCGATCCAGATCTTGCCCCAGGGCACGACGCCCACGTCGAGCGTGGCGTCTGGCTTCGGGCCTGAGGAGGAGCTCAGCCGGATCGGTCGATCCGTGTCGCGGTAGGGCTTGTCGAGCGGATCGTTGCGGTCGCGCTCGATCCGGTCGCCTTTCGGGAGCTGCTGCGGTTGCTGCGGTTGCAGTGTGGGGTCGTTTTGGCCCACCGGGATCAGCTCGATTTTGCCAGCCCCGGTACCGGGCGGGGGGTTATCGATGCTCGTCGGCGTGTCCGGTCGCACGGGCGGTGGATAGGTGCTGGGCGGAAAAGGCGTTGTCGTCGGGCCGTCGGGCAGCTTGTTGGGGTCGATCGCGGCGTTCTTCGCGATCTGCTGTTGCTGCTGTTGTTGCTGCCAAAGCCGCGTGGCCCACGCGCCACCCACGATCAGCAACAAGGTGAACGATACGCCGAGCGCGATCCACGCGTTGCGATGCACCGTCGGCAGCGTGGTTTGCGAGCGCGTTACCGGCGCGACGTACGAGTCCTGCGTCGGCAATGGTGGCGGGAGCGTTCGCGGCGGAAGTGTGTTGCCGGGCAGCGCCTGCGTTTGCAGCAGCGTGCCCGCGAGCGGGTTGCCATTCTCGACGGCCTCCAACGCTTCGATGTCGACGCCAGCGATCGTCTCGTGCGGACGCGCGTACTTGGACATCTCGCCGAGCTGACGAAAGCTCGTGAGCCGAGGCGAAAACGCTACGAGCGCATCGATGCAAGCATCCGCGGTGGCGAAGCGTTGCTCGCGATCGCGGTGGATCAAGCGCTCCACGATGTGCACGAGCCCGGGCGGCACATCGGGCGCGACTTCACGCAGCGGCGTGAACTGTCCGGAGGTCACGCGCAGCAGCGTCTCAGCGTCGCTGTTGCCGTCGAACGGCCTGCGCCCGCACAAGAGCTCGTAGAACATCACGCCGACCGCAAACAGATCGCTGCGACCGTCGAGCATTTGACCGCGCGCCTGCTCTGGCGACATGTAGCAAAGCTTGCCTTTGACTGTGGTGCTGAGCGGCTCGACATCGGCACGCATCGCGCGCGCCACGCCGAAGTCGGTCAGCTTCACTTCGCCCGAATACGAGATCAGCACGTTCGAAGGCGAGACATCGCGATGCACGATGCCGTCGGGTTGCCCGCGCCGGATGCGTCCGTGCGAGTAAGCGAGCGCTTTGCAGAGCTCGACCGTGACGAGCACAGACAGCTCCGGAGACAGCTTGCGACCCGGCGTCGCATTGAGCAGCGTGCGCAGGTCCACTCCGTCGACCAGCTCGAGCACCATGTATCCGACCGTCGCATCGACGTCGATCACGCCGACAATGTTGCTGTGGCGCAACGATGCCGCGATGCTCGCCTCGCGCAGGAACAGGCGCTTGAAGTCAGCGTTGCCCCGGTAGCCGGGCAGGATGAACTTCATGCATACGCGCTGCTCGAAGCCCGCGGCCCCGCGCTGAACCGCGAGGAACGTCTCCGCCATTCCGCCGATGCCCAAGCGCCGAATGCGCTTGTAGGGTCCATACTGCTCGAACACTTCGGCCATCTGTCTCCCCCGTCTCGGTCCCCCTGACGCGCTCCTACTTTGGTCAATCGCAAGGCTGCGTCTGATGGCACCGAGGCGCGTAAGTCACGTTTCGGTTCGCCTTGTCGCCCTGCTACGGCTCTTCGGCGGGCCGGAGCACCGTTTGCGTCTGAACGCTCGCGTGGACTCCGTGCCGTACCCTGTATAAGGCAGCGTCGGGCATTGTGGAAACATAACCTGCACGCCGCGCATTTGCCCGACTTTAGGCGGTGTGTGCTCACAGCGGAATGCCGGCTGTTGGCCAAGAAACGGAACGCTTAGGACGGCACAACCGCCAAGCCTTACGTCTTGTCACGCCGCTTTAGCGTCTGCGATACTGAGTGCTCACGCGTGGTTGCGGAGGAACGATGGCTTTGATCGAAACGGAAGAGGCGGCGCGTCGCCTGGCGCGAGCGATCGCCAGCGACCTTTCTCTGTACAACGAGGAAAAGGTTGTCGAAGGGATTACCAACGACAGCTTGTACGAAGTCATGGCCGAAGAGCTCGAGGAGGGACGGGCGCTATTCCAAAGTCGTGTTACACCGGAGCTTTACGCGAAAAACTTCTATGATCGTGCGGTGATCGACATTCTTGTCCGATCCAAAGCGCACATCGAATCGAAGCTCTGGTAAGACGCTACGCGCGGTTATGACCCGCGCGCAGCAGCAACTTGTGGGACACGAGCCGCCACCGATCGAGCTAGATGTTTTGCCCGAGGAAGTAGGTGAGCGGCTCGATATCGTGCTCAGTCGTCGTGGCCTCGGGCTGTCGCGCGCCGCGGCTCAGCAGCTGATTGCAGCAGAGCGTGTATCGCTCGCGGATCGGCCGGCGCGGGCGAGCTTGCGCATGAGAGCGGGCGAACGTGTGATCGTTCGTCCGTTGCCTCCGCCGCCATCGGCTGCGGAGCCGGAAGATCTGCCCGTGGAAGTGCTGCACGAGGATCCCCATGTTCTCGTGCTGGTTAAAGCTGCGGGCATGGTGGTGCATCCAGCACCCGGGCACGGATCTGGAACGCTCGTGAATGCGCTGCGCTTTCGCCAGACTGTGCGCGAGCTCGAAGAGGACGAAACCGAGCGTCCCGGGATAGTGCATCGGCTCGACAAGGAAACCAGCGGCGTGATGGTCGTAGCCAAGACAGTCGTGGCGCGCGCGGGCTTGATTGAGCAGTTCCAGGCGCACAGTATGGAGCGCGCGTATCGGGCGATCGCGCTGGGCAAGCTGCCGGCGCAGCAGACGTTCGAGACCACGCACGCGCGTCATCCAGTCGACCGCAAGCGCTTCACGGGCAAGCTCGCGCGCGGCAAGCGAGCTGTGACCCATGTTCGAGTATTGGAGCAGTACGCGGGGGCGGCTTACGTCGAGTGCAGGCTCGAGACGGGTCGCACGCACCAGATTCGCATGCACTTGAGCGAGGCTGGCTTTCCGCTCTTGGCCGACAAGCTGTATGGCCGCTCGACGCGCGATGCGCGGATTTTGGCCGCGACGGAAGCGATCGGGCGCCAAGCTTTGCACGCGCAACTGCTCGGCTTTGAGCATCCGAGCACGCGCGAGCACATGCGCTTCGAGGCCCCACCGCCCGCTGATTTTTTAGCCGCGCTCTCGCTGCTCGCGACCCCGCCGAAGTGAGCCGTTCGCTCGCGTTCGGGGCACAGCAACCACGCTCGGCGGGAGTGTGTTATGAGCCGAGTCAGATCGAAAAGCCTCGCGTAGTCGGCGGATGGGTGCCGGTCGCTTCAGAGCGAGTTGTGCGGGCGTGGGAACGGAGCTTCATGAAATCTCAGATCGAAACCTCGTCGCGTGCAGGGCGCCCAAGCATCTGTGTTTTGAGCGTATTGCTGTTCCTGGCTGCTGCTTGTTCGGGGGGCCGTTCTGCGCTTTCGCCCGAGCCCGTGGGCGCATCGACAAACAGCGCGAGCTCGTCTGACAAGTCCGATCTGCCTGCCTGCGGGTCGATGACTAAGCCTTGCAATCCTATGAACCTGGGCGGCCAAACTTGCTCGATGATGGGCATGGGCTCGGGCACGCTGATGTGTGATCCGGTCACGTGCTCGTTCGACACTTCGAACTGCACGCTCAGCGGGAACACAGGCAGTGGCGGCTTGGGCGCGTTGCTCGGTGCTTTCGGGCGCAATCAGGGTGGGCGCAGTGCCATGGGCCAGGGCGCGAGTGGTGCGGGTGGTGCGGGTGGTGCGGGTGGTCGTGGCGCGATGAGCAACGCCGGCAGGGGTGGCTCGCGAGGGCAGCGTGAGGACGACCAGGAAGCCGAAGAAGGCGGCCGGGGCGGCCAAAGCTCCGACGACGAGGACGACGACGAAGCTGACGAGGAGGCCGGTCGCGGCGGCGCCAGCGGTGAGGGCGGCACGAGCGGTGAGGGCGGCGCGAGCGGTGAGGCTGGCGAAAGTGGATCGAGCGGCGGTGGCGGCGAAGCTGGGGAGACCCCTGATGCTGGCAGCGCGACCGCAGGTGCGGGCGGCGAGACCAGTCCAGCGGTTGACGCCGGCATGAGCGGCGCGTCTGGTGAGGGTGGCGGGTCGGCTGAAGCGCCGATGTGACTTGCTGCGGCTCACTGTGGTGACTGGATGCGCCAGCGACCTTGCTCTAGCAAGAAGGTGACGCGGCGATGCTCGGCATACGGCATGGTTGCGTGCTGTTCGTGCTGCTCGATCGGCGCATCGAGGTTGGGTGTGAGCTGGCTGAGCATGCGCGCGATTTCGTCGCGCGCGGCATGCCCGAAGTGCTGCGTAAGCGTTTCGCTCGTAACGCCCTCTTTGTCGGCCTCGGGCATCAAGCGCAGAATGACGTCGTAGCGTTTGCGCGTAAATGCTGCGACGAATGAGCGCAGTGCCGCGCGTGGCGTCGCTTGATCGTAGAGCTCGATCGGTTCCTTCGCGATGTACCACTGCCCGTCGTCTTGTGTGAGCACGAGCGGCTCGCGCGCGCTTTGCTCGAGCGCACGCACGTCGTCCTGGTTGCGCACGCGGGCCAGGCGTCTGCTCGCCTCGCTCACTTCTTGGGGGTTGTCCGCGAGGTTCTTTTGCCAGTTCTGGAAACTCACCTGCGCTCGATAGGCGGGCGACATCAGCTCGTAGGCGGCGCGGTTTTCGCCCTCGCTGAGCGCGCGCGCGTAGTCGCGTACGACTTTGTCCGCCGTTGACGGCTGCGGTTGTGACAGCGAGGCACAACACGACATGAGAATAGCTACGGCTACAATCCCTAGCTTGGTCGCACCCGAGGCGACATCACGCTTCAGCATGCTCGGTTTTTAGACCGCTCCGTGCAGAGTTTTCAATCGGCTCGGGAGGATACGTTCGTTGTACGATACGGAAGTGAGGGACTCGCCGTTCGTACACAGCCAGCACAGCTTGAACGCGCGTCTCCTGCGCTTTCGATCGCAACCCCACTCCGAAGACGCTTACGCTCTGGTGGAGGATCTGATCGACGCGGGCCGTTACGCGGACGCGCGCAGCGTGATCGGTCTCGCCAAGCCGCAGGATCGCGAGGACGCTGCGCTGCTGCTTCTGGAAGGGCGCGCGCACTTGTTGGAGCGCGATTTGATCCGTGCGCAGGCGGCGCTGCTCGCAGCGGTCAAGACCGAGCCCAACATGCAGGCGGCGTATCGATATCTCGGCGAGGTGTTGCTCAAGCGCGGTGATCCGCTGCGTGCGCGCAAGACGCTGCGGCGTGCGCTGGCGCTGGCCGGGGATGACGAAGAGGCGCGCGAGCTGTTGGAGCGCGCGGAGTATCTGGTCGAAGCGGCGAACGACAGTCTCGAGGCGCTGCCGGTGGCGCGCGACTCAGAGTTCGATGTCGACGCACAGGCTGAGCTGCAAGCCGCCGAGTTCGTCGATCAGCTGCCGTCGGAGCCCGCGGGCGCTGCGTTGCCTGCGGATGCACCGCAAGCGACTGCTGGCCAGCGCAAGCGCGAAGACGAGCCGACTTCTCAGTTTCGCTTCGGTCGGCATCGCGCTTCGGAGGCGCCGCCCGAGCCTCCCGGCTCACATCGTCAGAAGACCCAGGCCGATCATGTGCCGGCCGCCGCCGCGCCGCCGCGCCAACGCCCGCGCCGGGAGGAGGGCCTCGAAACTTCAGAGGGCCAGAACGATGCTCGCGTGCGCGAAGACGTCGCCGCGCCACTCGCTGACTTGGATGCCGGCATGCAGCCGCATGCCGCGCAGGAGCCGCTCGAAGGAGCTGCGTCGAAAGAACGTTTGCGCCCGGGCGCTGCTCGACAGCGGGCGGGATCTGCGGGCGCCTTTCAGCCGCCGCTTCCAGCTGCGCGCGAGCGCGCGCCAGCGGACGAAACGGCGTTCGACTCCGAGCCCGCTGCGCCGCACCCGCAAGCGCGCCCAGGAACGGAGCCCAAGCGGCCCAGTGCGCGCCGCGACCCGCGTGCTGTCGAGCCTCCGCCGCCTGCCCGCGACCGGCCACCCGAGCCGAGCCGCGCTGCATCCCCGCGAGGCGCATGGACTGCGCAAGGCACTGAGGCTGGAGACTCCGAGCCCGCGATGCCGCATCCAGCTGCGCGTGCAGGCGCGGAGCCCGCGCGCCGCGTCCCCGAGCCGCTCGCTGCCAACCCCATCTCGCAGCGCAAAGCGCCAGCGGTCGATCCGGACGACGACTACCCAGCGTGGCAAGAGGATCCGCAAGCGGGCTCGCCGCGGAGAGCGGCAACCTCCGGGGCGGACGACCGGGCGGCGAAAGATGTGTCCTCCAGCGGGCGCGAAGAAGCGGCAGCGCGACGCGCGGCGCCAACCCCGCCGCGGAGAGCGGCAACCTCCGGGGCGGACGACGATGGCCGGGCAGATAACGCATCGAGCGCAGCGCTTGGCTCGCCGCGGAGAGCGGCGGCGGCCGGGTCGGACGCCGACCGAGGGGCGATAGATGGGCTCACCGGCTCGCGCGACGCAGCGGCAGCGCTTGGCTCGCCGCGGAGAGCGGCGGCGGCCGGGAAGGATGATGACGAACGGGCAGAGAATGCATCGAGCGCGGCGCTTGGCTCGCCGCGGAGAGCGGCGGGCGCTGTTTCGTTGGATGACAAACGCGCGGGCGGGAAGCCCGCGGCCGACGATTCGGCTGAGGATGATTATCCGGCGTGGAACGAGGCTGCACCGGGCGCGGGTGGTGTGGCTTCTGACGCGCGGGGTGCTGAGCCGGGGTCGGGGGATGCGGTTGCGGGGCGCGGCCGGTTGTCTGAGCCCGGTGATGTGGGACGGGAGCGCGCGCTGCCACCTGCTCCTCCGCCGCGCAGAGCGGCGGCCTCAGGAGAAGGTGGTCGGTCGTCAGCTCCGGCTGGAGCGCGAACCGGGGCAGGGCGTGCCTTGCCGCCTGCTCCGCCGCGCAGAGCGGCAACGGATACAGCGGACTCCGGTCGCGACGAGGCCGGCATGCGCCGCTCGTCCGAGTCTGGTTTGGCGTCTGATGCGGCTGGCGACTCACCTGGTCGGGCGCAGCCCGCTGGTGCACTGGGCGCGTCGAGCGACACGTCTGCTCGGGCGCGGCGCTCGTCCGCCCCCCCTGTCGCGGACGGCGCGTGGAGCGACGCGTCTGCTCGGCGCTCGTCGGCACCTGCTGAGGAGCTTGAGTCTGCGCGACCCGACGCGTCGGCGCGGGCAGGCTCGAGCTTGGAGCCAGCGGGAGAGGCTAGCTGGGGTGGGGCTGAGCTGGAGCGACCTGCCGGACCGACTGCCCGGCGCAGCGCCGAGAGGGTCCAGCCTTCGATTCGGCCGGGAAAACGGCTCTCGGATTTTCGGATCCACCCGGGTTCCGGCCCAGCCGAGCAACCCGAAGCGGTCGCATTCGCAGCTGATGGCGGCGACCAGCCCGATCCAGAGCAGGTGCTGGAGCTGGTGCGTCAGATGGGGTTGTTCGAAGACCCTACGAGCCAGCCCGAAGCGTGGGTGGAGCGTCGCGAGGTCGAGCCGCGCGGGCAGCGCGTGCGTGGCGCGCTGTTCTGGCTGTGGGGCGTGAGCTTGCTGTTGTGCGTGGGCGGCTACTTCGGCTGGCTCGAGTTTGTCGCGCGCCGTCACGCCGCAGCTGACAGCCTCATCGCCGAAGCGCGCCTGCTCATGTCCCAGGGCGATCACGCGGCGCTGGTCGACGCCGAGCGGCTCCTGCGCTTGGCGCGCGAGCAACATCCCGCGTCCGTGACCGTGACTGAGGAGGCGCTGTTCGTGCAGCTCCAGCGCGTCCTGGAAGACGGCGAGCGTGACACGGCTTCGCTGCGCACGGCCTACGCGCGTGCCCATGCGTCGGGGGTGACCGGACCCGGTATGGCGCTCGCGAACCTGCTGCTGTCAGCTGCCGTCGCCGACATCGCAGGCCGCGATCGCGCGCTGAACGAAGTGTTTGCGATGGCCAAAGGCGACGCGCGCACGCTGTATCTCGTGGGCAGGGCGGAGGAGCGCATGGGCTCGGATGCCGCACAGTCACACCTCGAGGCCGCCGTCAGCGCCGATGCCAAGTTGATCCCCGCGCAGCTCGCGCTCGCGGAGCGCGCGTACGAGCGTGGCGAGCGCGCCGCAGCGACGCGCATGCTGGAAACCGCCGTGGGCGTAGCGCCCAACCAGCTGCGCGTGCGGCTGTTCCGCATGCTGGTGGTCGCGGACGACGCTGAGCCTGACAAGTTGCGCCAGGACCTGAACGGCTTGGCCACGCCCCTGCGTAAGGGCAACAGCATCGACCGCGCGCTGGCGGCGCTCGTGCGCGCGCGCTTGGCTCGACGCGGTGGCGAGCACGCTGGGGCCTTGAAGGCGATCGACGCTGCCGCTCAGAGCGGCGTCGAGGACGCGCGCGTGTTGAGCTGGCTCGCGGAAGAAGCGCTGGCGATCGGCAACTCGCTCTTGGCCCAGCAGCTCGCGAGTCACGCGCTCCAGCTCGCGCCTGAGCGTGTGCGCAGCCGGCGCTTGCTCGCCCGCATTTTCGTCGAGCGCGGTGCCGGGCAGCAGGCGTTCGTGCTGCTCGCCAGCTTGCCGCCGACCGACGTCGAAGTGCAGGTGCTGAAAGCACGCGCCGCGCTGCTCTCGAACGACCCTGAGCTGCTGCGCAATGCGCTCGCGGCCTTGCCCAGCGCCTGGCCAAAAAAGTCCGACGTGGACGTGCAGCGGGCCGCGCTGCGCCTGCGCATCGAAACCCAGCTCGACCCCAGCAAGGCAGTGTTGGATCGCGCACAGCGACTCGCGCACTCCGCGCCAACTGACGCCGACGCGTTGCTCGCGCTGGCCGAAGCTGCGCTCGCCATGCGTGATGCGAAGCTCGCGCAGAATGCGCTCAAGCAGCGCGCGCTGCTCATGCCAGACGACGTCCAAGCCCAAACGCTGCTCGGACGCAGCCTGCGCATGGGCGGTGACGTTGTCGGCGCGGAGACAGCGTTCCGGCACGCGCTCAGCTTGCGCCCGGGTTACGTAGAGGCGCAAACCGGCTTGGCTTCTTTGCTCCTGGATCGTGGCCAATACAGTGAAGCGGACGTGGTGTATCGCGAGCTCGCGTTGCGCGACGAGACGGCGCTCTCGGGCCGGCTCGGGCGCGTCGAGGCGCTGCTCGGTCAAGGCAAGCTCGCGGACGCGCAAGTGCAGCTGGAAGCGGCGCCCGAGCCCGAGCGTGCGACCGCGGCCTACCGCGAGGTGTTCGCGAAGCTCGCGCTCGCGCGTGGTGAGGTGGGGCAGGCGATCAAGCTGCTGGCCGGGCTCAGCGAAGAGCTTCCCAAGCGCGCCAGCTTGCGCGCCTTGCATGCAGAAGCGCTGCTAACGGCGGCGCAGATCAGCCCAGCAGACTCAGAGATCGATGCGGCGCTCGCGCTCGATCCGGGCTTGCCCGAGGCGTTGCTCGGCCGCGCGGAGCTGCAGCTGCGCGCCAACAAGACCAAAGATGCGCTCGCGACGCTGGACAAAGCAGAGGGCGCGCTGCGTGACCGCTTGCGTCCGCCGGCCGTGAGCGCGCGCAGGCTGATCCTGTTGGGTCGCACCCTCACGCAGCGCAAGAAGCGAGGCGATGCTGAGAATGCCGCGCGCACGTTGCGCCAGGTCACCGGCCAGCCCGCTGCCCCCGCGGAGGCATACTTTTATCTCGGCGAAGCGCTCACCCTCGCGAAAGACAAGGCCGGCGCGCAAGAAGCCTACCGCCGCTACATCGAGGTCGCCCCAAGCGGCGTCTATCGGCAACGCGCGCAGCGCATGCTCGGCGCAGCACGCTGAGCGTTGTGCGTGTTTGTGGTTGATGCGGCCGCAGCTGATGGCTGCAAGAGTTGTCTGCGTCGAGGCGTATGATCGGAGGCCACAAGGTCGCGCGGTAGCGGTCCCCGATGCGAGGAGTCGAGCGATGAACAAGCGAGCGTGGGTCAGCGTGGTGTTGGGCGGACTCAGCTTCGCGGGTGCTTGCGGCGAGGCGCGGCCAGAAGCGGCAACGCCTCCGGCCACGCGCACGACCGGCGCCGAAGAGAGCTTTCGCAAGCGCGGCGGAGGCATGCAAGTAGAGGGCATCCTCGGCACGATTCCCCAGCGACGCATCGAAGAAGTGCTCGAAGCCAAGTTGCCCGAATTCCAGCGCTGCTTCTTCGAAGGCACCCATCAGATCGCATCACTCGGCGGACACATGAAGTTCTACTTCCACGTCGGCTTGGATGGACGCGTGCAGTGGGTGCATCCGCGCGGCAGCAGTATCGGGCACCGCGCGACTGAGCTGTGCCTGTTGTCGCGCGCCGCAAAAGCGCGCTTTCCCGCGCCGAAAGGCGGCGGACCTGCAGAGTTCGTGTGGGGCTTCGAGCTGGAGCCCGCGACCTCGCCGCAAACGCTGAACGCCGAAGAAGTCATGCCCGCGGTCGATCAACATCGTTCCGAGCTGAGCGCGTGCGGCGTTGACGACTTAGGCCACTACGTCGTCACAGCGTACATCGCGCCCGGCGGTCGCACGGAAGCGGTCGGTGCTGCAGCCGATTCAAACGAAGCTGCTGAACGCATCGACTGCATCGTCGCGGCCGTGCAGAGCTGGCCGCTCACTGACCCCGGCGCAAGCCTCGCCAAGGTCAGCTTCAACTTGTAGAGGCTACTGGCAGGAGCTGTAGTTGCAGCCTTGCTGTTGCGCGCAACGCACGAAACGCCCGTCAAACTCTGCTTGTGACGCCGTGCTGGCGTTGAGCCGATTGCCGGTCTGTTGCACGCATTCGCGCACTTTGTCTTCGGACGCATTCTGAGCGCCCTGGCAAATCGCGCGCTGCTGACAGTCGAACGTGATCTCGTTCAAGCGCATGGCAGCGAAGCCGCCCATATTGGTCGACTGAACGCAGTTAACCCAATCGCACACAGCTTGGCCCTGACAGCGAAACACCGCGTCGACAAACCACTGTTGTTTGGACGTGGTTGCGCCGTCGAGCGTCTGGCCGACGCTCGCGATGCAGCTCTCGACCTGGCCCATTTGGTAGCAACCGACGGTCTCGATGCAGTCCCGTTGGATCTCAGTCGAGAAATCTTCGGAAAATTGACCTGTGCCACAGGCTGCGAGCGCAAGGAGTGACGCTGCGAAACGAGTGCCCTGGGAGAGGAGAGTGATGCGCGACCAGTAACCCTTCATCTGCGTACTCCGAACTCCGGCGCTGAAACCCCGCGCAATGTACAGGCAAACGACATCGCGCCCAGGCATTTTGTACCTGGAGCCCTAGCATAGCGAAAGCTTCCGCTCAGCTTTTTATCGTTGCCGCTGCAGTTTTGAGCGCCGCCGTTGTCGACGCACCGCGTCAGCTATCAAACGATTCAGCAATTCGGAGTACCCGACGCCACTGGCTGCCCAAAGTTTGGGATACATGCTGATGGAGGTAAACCCCGGCAGGGAGTTCACTTCGTTGAAGTAGAGCGTGCCGCTGTCTCGATCGAGGAAGAAGTCGACGCGTGCAAGTCCATCGCACTCGAGAGTGAGAAAAATCTTTCTCGCAGCCTCACGCCCGTGTTCTGCCGTCGCGTCGTCGATGGCGGCAGGGATGGTGAGCTCCGCGCCCGCGGCGTCCAGGTACTTGCGCTCGAACGAGTAGAAGTCCTCGCGCGCGACGATCTCGCCCGGCACGCTGACCTCGGGTGGCGCACCGAGCACCTCTGCCGCGAGCACCGCATACTCGATCTCGCGCGCACGGATGCCTTTCTCCACCAGCAGCTTGTCGTCGTAGCGCAGCGCGAGCTGAATGGCATCGCTCAGCTCTGCGCGATTCTTCACCTTGGACACGCCCACACTCGAGCCCAACGTGGCCGGCTTCACGAAAGCGGGATAACCCAGCTCGCGCTCGATGCGCTCGTGCCAAGCCACCGATATCTGCTCGTAGTCCGGCCCACGCAACGTGAGGTACGGCACGACCGGAATGCCTTCTGCACGTACCAAGCGCTTCGCCACCTCTTTGTCCATGCACAGCGCGGAGCCGAGCACGCGCGAGCCCACGTACGGAACATCGGCGAGCTCGAGCAAGCCCTGCAAACTGCCGTCTTCGCACAACGGACCGTGCATGATCGGCATCACCACATCGATGGCTGCCGGGCTCCCGCCGCTGTCAGCTGCGAAGAGCTGCCCTTCGCGCACGCTCAGCGCTTCCGCTGCGCTCGCGGACTGGGTCGGCAGTGCGAGCGTAGAGGGTGCCCCTGCTGGCAGCGCTTGCCGGTGAAAGGCGCCGTGCTGGTCGATATAGACCGGCAGCACTTCGTAGCGTGTCGGGTCGAGGTTACGCAGGACTGAAGTCGCGGATTCCAGCGAGATTTCATGCTCGGTCGAGCGTCCGCCGTACAGCAGCGCAACACGCAGTTTGGATGGTGATTTCGAGTCAGTCATGCTGTGCGGGCAGATGTTACACCGCCGCCGGATAGGCGCCCACCTTCTGCGCGGTCGTGCTTGCTGGCGCTCAAGATTCGCGGGTTTTGCGTCGTTATCCCTACGGCAGAGCTCTGGCTTCCCATGTCGAGGCAACCGTCCGACCATCTTTTGAGCAACTCCGCCAGCCAAGACCCACGTGTCGTGCGCTGGCTTAGGCGCTTGCTGCGCTCGGACCCCGCGCCGAGCAACGCGACGCAGCGCGAGCTCGCCCAGGAGCGGACACCGGTCGAGGGGCCGCACCCTGTCGCCGTCGCGCGGCTCGATGCGCTGGTGCGCGCTCGCACCGCGGAGATCGAGCGTGCACGCCTCGCAGCGGAAGATGCGGGCCGCGCCAAGGCGTTGTTTCTCGCGAACATGTCGCACGAGCTCCGCACGCCCATGCATGCGATCCTGAGCTACGCGCAGCTCGGACGCGACGCGAGCCCGGAGGAGCAGCGCGAGTACCTGGACCGGATCGCGCAGCGCGGCCAGCTGCTCTTGAACCTGCTGAATGACCTGCTCGACCTGTCGCGGCTCGAAGTGGGCAGCATGAGCGTCGAGCTCGCACCCAACGACCTCGAGGCACTGGCGCGCAGTGCGGTCGCAATTGCTGCGCCGAGCTTCCAGGCCAAACAAGTCAGTGTCCACATCTCACGTGCACCTGACTGTACGAGTTGTCGCGCATCGGTGGATGCAGTGCTGATGGGTAAGCTGTTTGACAACTTGCTGTCCAACGCGGCGCGCTACTCGCCACCGGGTGGTAAAGTACGCCTTACGTTCTCGTGCTCGCTCGTGAATGACGGAACACGGCCGCGGCCCGTGCTCGATCTGGCGATTGCGGACGAAGGCGTAGGCATACCCGAGAGCGAGCTGGAATTGGTGTTCGATAAATTCGTGCAGAGCAGTAAGACACGCTCGAACGCAGGGGGAACCGGGCTCGGCTTAGCGATTTGTCGTGAGATCGTGGCCCTGCACGGCGGTAGGATCCGGGCATCTAACAATCAGGGACCGGGTGCCACGTTGCACGTTTTTCTCCCGCTTCTTGATGAGGCTACGAGCACTGGGAGATTCGCGTTATGACGCAATCCACGATATTGGCTGTCGACGACGATCCGGTGAACCTGCACATCATCGGCGAGGTCTTCAAGCGCGAGCCGGTCAAGATCAGCTATGCCAACAGCGGCGAGAGCGCGCTCCAGATGTTGTTCGATCCCGCGAGCTCATTTGACGTCGTGCTGCTGGATCGCATGATGGCAGGGCTCGACGGCATCGAGGTGCTGCGCCGCATGAAGGCCGAGCCGCGGCTGTCGCACACGCCGGTGGTCATGCAGACCGCAGCCGCTGCGCCGGATCAAGTGTGTGAGGGTCTGACTGCTGGCGCACATTATTATTTGACCAAACCTTACGCCCCGTCGACCTTACGTACGATTGTGAGGGCCGCGCTCGAGCACGCGCGTGACCGGCGAGAGCTCGAAGCACGCGCAGGAAATGCAGCTGAGGCTGGCCAGCTGATCGATCGCGCCGAGTTCAGTTTGAGGACACATGCCGACGCGCAACGCGTAGCTGCATTTGTGTCTCAGCTGTGTCCACAGCCGAAGGTCGCGGTGCTTGGGTTGGCGGAGCTGATGATCAACGGCATCGAGCACGGCAACCTCGGCATTACTTGCGCGGAGAAATCCGAGCTGCTGCGCGAGGACCGACTGGCGACTGAGCTTGCACGACGTCAAGCTTTGCCGCAGAACACGCTACGGCGCGTGACGCTGCGCTTCGAGCGCGCCGCGGACGAGCTGCTGTTCGAGGTGAGCGACGAAGGCAAGGGATTCGACTACACCAAATATCTCGAGCTCGATCCTGAGCGCGCGTTCGAGCCGAATGGGCGCGGCATCGCACTTGCGCGCATGATGAGCTTCAGCCGACTCGAATATCAGGGCAGTGGCAATGTGGTTGTCGCCGCGATCAGCACACCCGCGCCTGGCATGACTCCTGACGTCACGCCCGGCGCGTAGCTGTGACTGCGTTAGCGCCCTGACGGCGCGGTCTTCAGATGCTCGGAGATGGCCCGACGGATCTCGCGCGCGAAGATCAAATGCGTCGCTTGTCCCGCTTGCGAGTCCGGCTCGAGGAACTTCACCGCCTCTGCGACGTCCTCAGGACGCGTGCTGCGCGCGAAGCCCTTACCAAGGTGACGCAATGCATGCTCCACCAGCTCGTCGGCGGCGCGCATCATGTGCTTCTGCAGGATCTCGTAGAAGCGCAGCGTTGTCTCGAAGGTAATGCCCGCAGATGCGAGCCGCGCAGCTATCTTGAGCAGCGCAGGGCTCTCCACCAGGTAACGTTGCGTCAGCCCATGACCTTGTGCTGTGATTACACCAGCCTGACGCAACATCGCTATGGTTCCCGGCGGCGGGCCCTCGAGTAGGGTATGGAGCTCGTCCTCGCTGAGCAGCTGTGGATCGTCTGCCAGGCTGCGATCGATCTGCTGACCTAACCCGAGCCACTGCTGCACGCTGTCAGCAGTCGTCTCGGGCGTCAGGATGAAGTCGCGAATCGCGCGCAAGCGCAGACCCTTGTCTTGCAGCTCCGCGACCACCTTGAGACGCTCTAGGTGGCTGTCGTCATAAAACGCAACGCGTCCGCGTCGCCGCGGTGCAGGCAATACACCTTTGGCTTGATAGAAACGGATGGTTCGACTCGGTATGCCGCTCTTCGCAGCTAACTGGTCGATCGTATACTCACCAGATGCTTGTTCCTGTTCGCTCACGCGCGGCGGAATGTAACAGTCGAAATTGTATGCTTCAAGCCAATGATGAGTCGAGTGTCCCGTCGGCGAACGCAGCGATGAGCTGGCCTGCGATTGCGTAGCGTGGGGGGACGAAGAAGCCATGCTCTGACGAACGCTGGAGCTGTTCGCGGGTCACCCAGCGCGCCGCTTCTAGCTCGTGCTCATCGACGCGAATCTCGTGCGTCCGGGCTTGGGCGACAAAACCGACCATGAGCGAGGCGGGAAAGGGCCACGGCTGAGAGCCAGCGTATCGCAGCGCGCCAACCTCGACCCCGACCTCTTCCATCACTTCGCGGCCTACCGCCGCTTCGAGGCTTTCTCCGGGCTCTACGAAGCCTGCGAGCGCGGAATACATACCTTCAGGCCAACCGCGTGAGCGTCCTAGGAGGCAGCGGTCCCCATCGACGATGAGGACCAGCACGCATGGATCGGTTCGTGGGAAGTGTTCCGCGTGGCATTCTTGCTGAGAACACACGCGTTGATGACCACCCTGACGTGGCCTGCTTGGGTGACCACACACGCTGCAGAAGCGATGACGCGCGTGCCACAACACCAAAGCACGCGCGAGCATGGTCAGCTCTGCGAGCCCGGGGGGCAGTTGTGCGAGCAAGGCGCGCAGCTCGCTCGGAGCGCTGCCGCTCAGAGCGGCAATGCGGTCCGGCGGAAGTCGCTCCCCGAGGTCGAGCGCAAAACACGCGCTTCCGCCCAGGCGACCCAGCCAGACGATCTCGGCGGCGTCATCCAGGCTCCTGCCGAGCTGGGGTTGCGTGAGTAGGACCGGCTCGCCTTTGCGGGTAAACACCTGTCCCTCCCAGAGAGGCAGAAACAAGGTGCTCGGAGCGTCCAGTTGTGCCTCTAGGAACGCGAGATCGTTGCGCTGCTCAGCCGCGCGATCGAAGGTCAGGGTGGGTGCTGAAGTCATCGCGGCCACGCTCGCACGGCCGAAGACCGCTGCAAAGAGGTTGCGGGAAGGGCCTGTGCGCTCTAGAAACCGGACCCATGCAAGAGGTTGAAGCGCATTGGGAGTCGGCGGAGGAGGGCGCTGAGCTGCTCCGAGACGGCGAGCGAGAGCAGGCGATCGAGGTGCTGACGGCGCTCTTGGTCCGCGAGCCGCAGAACGAATACGCGTATTTCTTCTTGGGCTCCGCGTATTACGAGCTGGAGCAGTATGACCGCGCGCTGAAGTGTTACGTGGAGGCGTTGGGTATCGCCCCGGCTTACGTCGGCGCAATGGTGCACGCCGGGCACTGCTTGCGCATGCTCGGTCGTTATCGCGAAGCAGTGCGCATGGCGCACCAAGTGCTCGCGCGTGCGCCGCACGACCCCGACGCGTTCTTCCTGATCGGCGCCTGCTCGTTTGCCGTCGGCGAAGACGCGAAAGCCAAAGACTTCTTGGAGCGCTTCCTCCACACCAATCCGGAGCTGGAGATCGCGACCGAGGTGCAGGGCATGCTGCAAGTGATCATGGCGCGTGATCCGTCACAGAGCCTGACTGACGAAGACGACGACTGATAACTGACACTTGACTGTCAGCTCAGTCTCAAGCAGCGCTCCGTTTGCGCGCCGCTGCGAGCCGCTCGACCTCAACCTTGCTCAGACCCGACGAAGGCGTGATCTTCACCGAGGCTTCGAGCTCGGTGGAGAGCTCGCGCGCCGTGACGTTGAGCACGCCGTCTGCGTCGAGCATGAAGGTCACTTCGACGTTGATCTTGCCGGAAGGCCTCTGCGGCAGGTCGCCGAGCGTGAACTGTCCCAAGCTGACGTTGTTGTACACAAACTCGTTCTCGCCCTGATAGACCTGAATATCGACGTAGGTCTGGTTTTCGCGCGTGGTCGCAAACAGCTTCTTCTCGGAGGTCGGAATGGTGGTGTTCTTCTCGATCACCACCGACATGCGCTCGTCGCGCACGCGCACACCGAGCGAGTAGGGTGTGACGTCGAGCAGCACTATCTCTGCCAGCTCGCCAGACATGATCGCGCACTGGGTGGCCGCGCCGACCGCGACGATCTCGTCCGGATTGACGTCTTTGGCTGTGATCTTGCCGAAGATGCTCTCGACCTTCTTACGCACAGCGGGCATGCGCGTCATGCCGCCGACCAAGAGCACTTGGTCGAGCTCGTGCGCGCTGATGCCGGCGTCCTCTAACACTTTGAGGCAAGGCCCTTCGAGCCGTTCGATCAGCGGCTCGGTGAGCACCTCGAGCAGCGTGCGTTCGATGCCGTCCATGCGCACGTGCAGCGGACCGCTCTTGCCGCTGCAGATGAATGGCAAGTTGATCGAGGTGCTGGTGGTCGTGGACAGCTCCTTTTTCGCGGTTTCCGCAGCTTCTCGGATGCGCTGCACAGCTACCGGATCGTGGCTCAGGTCGATGTTATGGTCGCGCTTGAACTCCCGCATGATGTGTTCCATCAGCGCTTGGTCGAAGTCATTGCCGCCGAGGAATGTGTCACCGTTCGAGGCGAGCACTTCGAACACGCCAGCGGTCGTGCGCATAACTGTGATGTCGAACGTGCCGCCGCCCAAGTCGAAGATCGCGATGCAGTGATCTCTGCTCTTGTCGACGCCGTAACCCAGCGCAGCAGCTGTCGGCTCGTTCACGATGTTCTTCACATTGAGACCGGCGATCGCGCCAGCATCTTTGGTGGCTTGCCGCTGGTTGTCGTCGAAGTACGCCGGCACGGTCACGACAGCATCGGTGACAGTTTCGCCCAGGTACTCCTCTGCGATCAGCTTGATCTCTTGCAGGATGATCGCTGAGATCTCGGGCGGGCTGTGGTTGCCATCACGTGTGCTCACCCAGGCATCGCCGTTCGGAGCGGCAGTGATCTCGTAGGGTACCGCGCTCTTCCAGCGCTCCAGCTGCGGGTCGTTCGCTTTGCGACCGATCAAGCGCTTGATCCCGTGGATCGTGCGATGTGGGTTCGTCACCGCTTGCCGCAGCGCCGTGGTGCCCACGATCTCGTGGCCTTCATCGTCAAACGCGACGACTGAAGGCATCGTGCGTTGTCCCTGACGCGTGGGGATGACCGTCGCTTGTCCGTTCTCGATCACGGCTACACACGAGTTCGTGGTGCCGAGGTCCACGCCGATCATTCTGCCCATGAGTTGTGTCCTTTCGGTCAGACCGGGCTACGGCTGCTGTTTCTTGTTCAGCTTGGTCATGGTCGTGAACGCGCGCTTGTGCGCGATGAACAGCTCCGTCACGACGCGTTTGATCTCAGGATGCGCGTAGCGAGCGAACAGATGCGGGTGATAACGCTTGGAGGCTTGGAAGAACGCCGCCTTGACCCGTTCGGCATCGGCGCCTTGTGACACGCCGAGCACCGCCCAAGCCGTCTTCTCCTCGACCTGTGCGAGCTCCTGCTTCAGCTGATCCAGGAGCGCGACCTCTTTGGGGTCGAACGCCGGTTTAGCCGGTTTCGAAGGTGCTGCAGCTCTCGGCGGCGGCGAAGTGCGCGGCCGCAGCGACGACCGTCCGCTCTGCAGCGCGCTCGAAATACGCTTGCGCTCGCCCTCCGGCAAGTTCGTGAATAGCAGCCCGTAGCCCGGCTTTTTGCCGGCTTTTGCAGCCTGCACGCAGCTCACGCTCTGCACCACATGGCCGGTCATTTCGAAGCGCTGCTCACCGATGCGCAGGAAGATCGAGACCTCGCTGTCGACCTGCGGTGGCTGCGTGCTGAGCACAAACGCGCCCGCGCTCCCCAGCTCCGCGCGCTCGAGCTCGACGGGCAAGCCATCGATCTCGCAGTGGATAGTCAGCGCCGTGGGGCGCTTGCTCGCCGGCCTTCCGGACGCCTGCATGGGCGCCCTGTCGAGAGCATGCGCGCGTTCGCGCCCCAGCGACGCGCCGCGGGACTGTCTGCTGCGTTCTTCACTCACAGGGCAACCTCATGGATCGTACGCCGGCTTGTGGTGGGTTTTCCAGGAGGAACAAATGTGACCGAAGCCCAGCAGCTCGATGTGCTGCAAGCCGAGGTGCTGAAAGCGCGGCGCCTGTAGGCCGCTGACGGCCACGCCGCGATCTGGGGATCTGGAGGTTGGGGCGGCATTTCTCGGCCTTTTACGCGTTCTCGCCGCGCGCAACGCGCTGCTTCGGGGCCGCTCCTTGCCGCAAGCACCAGCACCTGCGAGAAGTTAGGCGCGATCCGGTCTCGATCATGAAGCTCGTCCATGCCGCTGATCTGCACCTCGATAGCCCGTTGCGCGGGCTCAGCACACGTTCGCGCGCGACGCTGGAGCGTGTGCGCACGGCGACGCGGCGCGCGTTCGCGAGCCTGGTCGAGCGCTGCGTGGCAGAGCGCGCGGGTCTGCTCCTGATCGCTGGCGACGTGTACGACGGAGATTGGCGCGACTACTCGACAGGCCTGTTCTTCGCGCACCAGATGGCGCGATTGCGCGATGCCGGCGTGATGGTCGTCATGGTCCGCGGCAACCACGACGCCGCGAGCCAGATCACGAAGAATCTGCGCTTGCCCGACAATGTGTGTGAGCTTTCGGCCAAGCAGGCGCAGACGCTCACGCTCGATCGGCTCGGCGTCGCGATCCACGGCCAGAGCTTCGCGAACCGCGCCGTCACGGAGAACCTCGCACACAGCTATCCGCAGCGAGTTCCCGGGCTCTTGAACATCGGCCTCTTGCACACGTCGGTCACAGGTCGCAGCGGGCATGAGCCGTACGCACCGTGCTCGATCGCGGATCTCCGCAACAAAGACTACGACTACTGGGCGCTCGGTCATGTGCACGCGCAGGAGATCTTGAGTCGCGCGCCCGAGAGCTGGGTCGCTTTTCCAGGCAACTTGCAGGGGCGGCATGCGCGCGAGCCGGGCGCAAAGGGCGCATTGATCGTCGAGTACTCGGCGTCCGGCATCGAGAGCGTCGAGCCGTGCAGTGTGGACGTCGCGCGCTACGCACATGTCGCGCTCGATGTCAGCGGGTTAACGCATTACGACGACCTGCTCGATCGCTTGCCGCGTGTGTTCGAGGATGCGCTGAGCGGGGCCGAAGGTCGTGTGCTCGGGCTGCGGCTCGAGCTGACCGGCGCGACTGCGCTGCACACGCGCTTGCTCGCGAGCGACGCGCTGCTCCACGAAGCACACAAGTTCGCGGAAGACGTCGGTGGCGACGAGCTTTGGATCGAGAAGCTCCAAGTGCACACGGCACCCGAGCAAGCCGCGCTGCCGACAGATCACGGCGTGATCGCGGAGCTGATCGCGTCGATTGGCGCGCGCCGCACAGATCGCGCGTTGCTCGACGCCCTGGCCATCGAGCTGTCGGACAACCTCGGAAGTCGGCTGCCGCCCGAGCTGCGCGAGGGCAGCGAAGGGCTGGTGGTCGAGGACGCGGCGTTCGTAGACGCGCGCTTCGATGCGGTGTTACAGCTCTTGGCTGCGCGCTTGCAAGGGCTGCGTGAGCTGCCCGAGCTGCCAGCCAAAGTCTCGGGTGACGCATGAAGCTGCGGAGCTTGGAGCTGCGTGCGTTCGGATCGCTGCGCGACGTTCGACTCGATTTCGAAGACGATGCCCCGCGCCTGCACGTGATCTACGGCCCGAACGAGGCGGGCAAGAGCACCGCGCTGCGGGCGCTGCGGGGCCTGTTCTTCGGCATCGCGAGCAACACGCGAGACGCGCACTCGGTCAAGCCCGCTGACCTGCGTGTGGCCGCGCTGCTCAGCGACTCGGAGGGACGACAGCGCTACGTGGTACGGCGCAAAGGTTTGAAGGACACGCTGCGCGCCGAGGACGACAAGACGCCGTTGTCTGCGGAAGAAGCGCTCTGGGTGACCGCCGGCATGCACGCCAGCACCTTTGAATCGCAGTTCGGGCTGACCTTCGACACGCTGCATCGTGGCGCCGATGAGCTGCTCGGCAGCGGCGGCGACCTCGGGCAGAGCTTGTTCGCTGCAGCTGTGAACGGCGGCCAAGTGCGGCGCGTGCTCGAGGGGTTGGAGGCTGAGGCTGAGGCGCTGTTTCGCAAGAAGGGCGTGAAGATGCCCTTGAACGTCGCGATCGCGCAGTTCGATCAGGCCAAGCGCGAGAGCCGCGACCACGCGACGCGCGCTGACGTGTTCGAGCAGCAGCAGTCGGAGGTCGAGGCCGCTGAAGCTGCTTACGCCGAGCTCACCCGTCAGCTGAGCGCGCTGCGCGCCGAACGCGCGAAGCTCGAGCGCGTGAAGAACATCTTGCCGCTGTTGTCGCGGCAGCGTGCGCGTCAGGCTGAGCGCGCTGCGCTGGGCACGGTCGCGTGTTTGCCCGAAGAAGCCGCCGAGGAGCGCCGGCGCGCGATGGCGCAGCGGCGCGACGCGCAGGTGCGCTTGGAGCAGACGCAGGCGGAGCTCGAGCGTCTCGCGGAAAATCGTCAGGCGCTCGAGCAACATATCTTACCTGCGTTGGTTTCTATGCCCGCGAGCAGCGCGGAGCAGCTGCGTGATCGCTTGAGCTTGTATCGCGACGCGCAGCGCAAGCTGCCGAGCCGCAGGGAGGCGCTGAAGCGCGCGCGTCGCGAGGTCGAGCGCGCACAGCTCGCACTGCAGCTGAAAGATGCGGACGCCGCGACGATCGAGCGCTTGCGCTTGCCGAAGAACCTCGAGGTGCGTGCACGCGAGCAGCTACGCAAGGGCGAGCTGCTGCGCCAGGACGTGGTCGCCGAGCGCCGCAAGCTGGACGACCTGCGCCACGGCCTGGAGCAATCGCGCAAGAAGCTTTGGCAGCTGTGGGCGGCGAAGAAACCAGAGCGCCAGCTTTCGTTGTTGTCGCGCTCCGAGCCGCCGCGCGCAGCTGCATTGACAGACGAGCTTTGCCGGCACTTCGAGCAGCGCTTCGAGAAGCTGGAGCAAAAGCAGCGAGAGCTGGAGCAGAAGCGCCAGAGCATCGAGGAGCAGCTCGGGCAGAACGAACAAGCCCGTGCTGAGCTGAGCCGGCTCGGTGAGCCGCCCTCTGAAGCCGACCTCGCGCGCTGCCGCGAGCAGCGCGACGGGGCGCTAAAGGAGCTGCGCGAGCTGCTGATCGCGCATCCGGACGACGCGCGCGCCGTGGCGTACGTGGAGCGCGCGCTCGCGCTCAATGCACACGCGGACGGTCTCGCCGATCACATGCGCCGTGAGGCCGATCGCGTCGCCGCGGTGGCGCAGCTGGCGGCGACACACGCCACGCTCGAGGCCAGCTTGGAGCGCACAGCGCATGAGCTCGAGCGTCTGGCTGCGCGAACGCAAAAGACTCAAAACGAGTGGGCCGAGGTGTTTAACAGCGCCGGCCTGATCGTGCGCTTGCCGCGCGAAGCGCTGCGCTTGCTCGAGAATCAGCGCGATCTCGATCTGCAGTGCGAGCAGCTGGAGCTGCAGCTGGCCAGCCAAGAGCGCGCGCACCGTGCGGCCGTCGCGGCGGAACGCACTTGGTTCGAGGGCTGGAGCGAGCTGGCGCGCGCACTCGAGCTGCTGGATGCAAGCGCCGCGAGCTCCAAGGAGACAAGCACCGCTGAGCTGGAAGCTATCTTGTCCGCGCGCACGGAGCTGCTCGCGCGCTACGACGCCGCGCAAGCGCTCGAGCGCGAGCTGGACGCATCGCTCGCCGAGCTGCAGAGCTTCGAGCAAGCGAGCCTGCAGCTGTGCGCGGCGCACATGCCCGAGCTCGCCGATGCGCCTGCCGACGTCGCAGCCGAGCGCTTGATCACCGCCCACCAGCGCACGCACGCCGCGCTGCGTCAGATCCAGGAAGCGACCGAAACCACGCGCTCGCGCGAGCAAGCTGCGCTGGAAGCCCAGCGCGAGCTGGCGCAAGCTGATCGCCATCTGGAGCAGCTGATGCGTGCAGCGGGCGTCGATGACCCGGCGGCGCTCGAAGAAGCGGAGCGACGTTCCGCGCGCGCACAGGACCTCGACGCTGAGCTCGCCAAAGATGCCACCGATCTGGCAGCGCACGGCGAAGGTCAAGATGCCGCTGCGCTCGTCGCAGAGGTCGGTCTCACGAGCGATCAGATCCGCGTGCGTGTGGCGGAGCTCGAAGACGAGTACAAGTTGCTTGACGATCGCCGCTTAGAGCAGAAGGAGCAGCTCGTCAGCAAGCGCTTCGGTCTAGAGCGCTTGCACGAGAAGCACCGCGCGAGCGACGCCGCCGGCGATGCTGCGCTGCACCTCGAAGAGGTTCGTGCGCTGAGCGAGCGCTACGCACAGCTGCGCTTGGCAGCGAGCTTACTCAGGCGCGAGATCGCCCAATATCGAGAGCGCCATCGCGGGCCTGTGCTCGAAAAAGCTGCCGAGTGGTTTCGTCACCTGACAGTCAACATGTTCTCGGGGCTCGATGTGGACTACGACGACGCTGGACAGCCGCTGCTCCAGTGCGTGCGCTCCGACTCGCACAACACGCGCTTGGGTGTCCCTGCGCTCAGCACGGGCACACGCGATCAGCTGTTTCTCGCGCTGCGCCTCGCGAGCATCGAACACCTCGGGACACAACGCGAGCTGATGCCGCTGATCCTCGACGACATCTTGGTGCAGTTCGACGACGGCCGCTCACGCGCTGCCCTCCGCGCGCTCGCTCAGTTCGCCTCGAACACCCAGGTGATCTTCTTCACGCACCACGAGCACCTGTGTGAGCTCGCCAAAGAAGTCGTGCCCGCGGAGCGCTTACAGATCCTGCGCTTGCCGCAAGCCGCTGTCAGCACCCAGCTACTGCTCTCTTAGAAGTCGCCGCGCAGGGCGGCGTTTGGCAGCACGATGTAAGGTTGATAGTCGACCTGACAGCGCACAGTCATCGCATCGGGTGCCATGCAGTCGCGGTTCGTCGCTTCGCGCGAGAAGGTCGCGTTCTGCAGGCCGATGCTCGCGGTCATCTGACCAAACGACACGCGGAACGCGTAGCTCAAGTGCAGATCTAGCCTGAAGAAGGGCGGCAAGCGATACTGCAGGCGCGTCACCTGTTGGCGGTTCACGTCCAAGATCGTGTTGACTGCGACTTTCCCAGTGCGGAAGTGCATGCGCGCGCCGAGCGACCAGCCACCGCCCAGTCGATACAACAGCACCGCGTTGGCCAGGTGGCGCACATCGCTCTGAGGCGCGAAGCGGGTGCCGTCGCGGGCCGTCGCGCTCGCGTAGGAGTGCGTGTAGCTCAGGAAACCTGACAGGCGTTGTGTCAGGTCGCGCTTCAGAAACAGCTCGAAGCCGTAACTGTCGCCGGTCGCCGTGGGCATACCGCGGGTTCTACAGATCGATTCTGTGCCAAACTCCCCGCGCACGCCGGGTGTCGCACTGGGATCGGTGTTGCCCTGACAGTCTAGAATTAGCTCCAGGTACACAACATCGCTGTACAGATGATAGAAGCCGTTCACTTCGAGCACGGTGGCGTCGTCGAGCTGGATGCCCGCACCGAGCTCGCTCTGCAGAGCGCGTTCGACGCCGCGATCGAGCGAGATGTCATTGAGCCCCGGCAGCGCCAGCGGAGATGTGCGTGGCTTGTGCGCGAGCGCAAAGGCTCCGTGTACATCGAAGCGTTCTGTCAGGTTGTAACGCGCGCGCAGCATCGGGCTGAGCGCGCCTTCGATCTCCGCGCTCGCGATGAACGCGTCGGCCCGGATGCCGCCCGTCAGCCTAAGCTTGTCCAGAGGGTTCCAGCGCAGCTCGGCATACGCGCCAAGCATGGTGCGGTTAGGCACAGAGGCGTAAGGCTGACCGTTCAGAAAGTCCTGCGGATCGAGCACCAGATCGCGCTGCCGCGAAAAGTCCGGAACGCTTGGGTCGGGCGAAGGGCTCGCCATGCCGCCGGTCAGCTTGGCCACCGCCGACATCGCCTCCGCACCCACGCGCAGCTGCATGCGCTCGCCTTGCCACAACAAGTACAGACTTTCGGTCGCGCGCAGCGCTGTGCCGTCGAGCTGCTGGCCGAGGGTCGAGGCATCGCCTGACAACAACAGACTGCTGCCCAGCTCGACGTTTCGCACCCGCGTCGTCAGCCGTGCGAGCACGCGCTGGAAGTTGAGATCGATGTCGTCCTTCGGAACCGTGCGATCGCCCAGGTGGTCATTGGCACCGAGCAGCACCAAGGTCAGCGTCGTGCGCGACGACAGCGCTGTCTGATAACGGACCTGGTAGTCGTAATATCCGAGCGTCGCGTCGATCCCGAGTGCCCGCAACATCAGGCCCGGCGTGCCAAAGCGCCAACTCAAGCTGAAAGCACCGGTCTGCGTCGGCACATTCAGAAAGCCGACTCCGTCGAGCAGCGACAGCTGGAGGTAGCGGACCGGTCGCGCCAGCGTGCGCGCATCGGGCCCTGCACGATCGAGCACGCCGCCCAGGTGTGCTGCGTAGCGCACGCTGGCGGCACCCGCAGAGAAGCGGGTCGCACCAGCGAGGCCAGGTTCGGTAATGCTCGGCCCGAGCGCCAAGTGAAAGAGCGACGGCACCGGGATGCCGTCGTAGTAGTTGAGGCTCCCCGCGGGTGTCGCACCGCGCACGATCAAATACGGCACGCCGCTAAACACGGGGACAACGCCCGGCATCGACTCTGAGCTCGCGAACGCGGGACCGAGTGTGCTCTCCACGGCATCTGCTTCGGCTTCACGCAGCGCGAAAGCTTCCGGCGGCATGCCCTTCACGCGCGCGCGCGCCGAGTAACCACCCTCGTCATCGTCATCAGCTGCGTGGCTCGGTGGCGGATCGGCCTGCGCGGAAGCGCGACCCACCGCCAGCAGCACCAGCAGCACAGCGAGCATGCCGCCGCGCTTCGCCGCCAACGGCGTCACCCACATAGGTCGATGTCCTGGCATGTGCGCGCCAACGTGCGGGCCTGGGGTAGGCGCGTGGCGGTACAAATCCCACCATCTGACAATTGCGGGACCTCCCTAAAGTTCATGGCAAAGCGGCCGATAGCGGTTTGGATGGGATCGTACCGCGAGGCGCCTAGCTACACGAACGCCAGCGAGCCTGCGTCCCAGATGAGCGGCGTGCATCAGTCTCCAACGCAGCCTGCACCTTACCTTGAAGACGAGCACGAGGTCAGGGTGGGTTCGATCCCGATCGAATCCTTGACCGCTCACTTCCAGCCCGTGGTCTCACTGCGCTCAGGCAAGACCTTCGGCTTCTCGGCGATCGCTTACTGCGATCGCGAAGACCTCTCGAGCTTGGAGGAGCTCTACGCGCGCGCCGCCTTTGAGAAGAAGGTCGGTGAGCTAGGCCGGGCGGTCCGCACCGCCGCGACCTCCGAGTGCCCGGGCTCGCCAGTGTTCATCAGCGTGCATCCTCACGAGCTCAAGGAAGCCTGGTTGATTCGCCCGGACGATCCGCTCTACGGCCATGACGCGGAGGTGTTCTTACAGGTCAATCAGCAGAGCTTCTCGCCGATGTGCGCGCACGTGCTGAGCGAAGTCTGCTCGCGCAGCGGCGTCGGCCTGGTGCTCGACGACTTCGGTGGTGGCGCGTCCAATCTGCGCCAGCTGATAGAGCCGTCCCCAGCGTTCGTGCGCCTCTCACACGATCTGGCGCTCGGCATCGAGCGCTCTGCGCGCAAGCGTGTGGTGGTCACTGCGCTCGTTCAGATGTGTCTAGACCTGGGCGCCCAAGTGTTAGCCCAAGGCATCGAGACTGAGATCGAAGCCAGGGTCCTGATGGAATGCGGTGTGGCCTATGGATCGGGACCCATCATGGGCGAGCCGACTGAAGCACCGCGCATCTCGCACTGGCGCGCGCGCTAGACTCGTGGGTCAGAATCTGGACGCAAAAAAGGGCAGGAAAGCCTGCCCTTTCTGCAGCACCAAAGTGTGAGCCTGAGCCGGCGTTGTTAGACCTAAGCTCAGCTCCCACTTGCTGCCATGCCATGAAGAGATGGCTGGCTCAGACCATGTCCTTGAGCTTCTTCAGCGGACGGATCTTGATCACGGTGCGGGCAGGCTTGGCCTTGAACGTGACTTCTTCCTTCGTGAAGGGGTTGATGCCCTTGCGCGCCTTGGTCGCGGGCTTGCGCAGGGTCTTGATCTTGAACAGACCGGGGAGCGTGAAGGAGCCGGGGCCCTTCTTGCCAATGTGACGCTCGATCACGCTCGCCAGCTCCTCGACGACTTTGCCCACGTCACGCTTGGCGAGACCGGTGGTGTTCGCGATGTCCGCGAGGATTTGCGACTTGTTGAGCGGCGACGAGATCGAAGCAGTTTTCTTGGCCATGTGTGATTCCTCTTTCTCTGGAGAGTTGTTTGGGTCGAGTCAGGCCCGCGCGGCGTCTACAACTTGTGTCGTACCGTTAACGTAGAACCCATAGCCTCAGCCTGCGGGCGGAGTCAGCTATCGCACCCTGGCTCGACCCCGTTCATCCGGCAAATCCAGATGAACGCGAGCACAGCGCGGGTGAACGATGGCGAGAGTTCTCAGTGCTGCACTGACCCTGTTTGCAATGCATGACAGAGGCCGTGAGCGACCACAAGAGTTTGTGTGCAGAAAACCCTAAAAAACAGGCAGTCGCAGGCCCGGTGAGTTCGAAAAGCCCTCGTTTTGGGCGCCAAACGTGCTTCAGAGCGATCTGCTGTAGGTTCCGAGCATGCACGCCGATGCTCAAATCGCGTCACAGTCGTGTGCCGCACGCGATCGACGGAGCGAGCAATGGCCGTTTCATCACAACCTTTGGGATCGTTGATCGCAGTGGCGGTGCGGGACTCGTTCGGCAAGCTCCGCCACTCCGAACCTGCGCGGCGCACGGCGCTCGCGGCATCCCGCCCCAAAAACAGTGCCATTTCCTCGGCGTTTGCATACAATCTCTAGCGTTTGAGGCTCGCGCCGGGAGGCGTTCATCTACTTCGGTAAGTACGAGCTTCTGTCTCGAATCAACATCGGTGGCATGGCCGAGATCGTTCGCGCGCGGAATACGCGCGACGCCAACCGGATCGTGGCCATTAAGCGCATCCTGCCGCACCTCTGCGGGGACGAGCACTACCGAGCCATGTTTATGGACGAGTCTCGGCTCCTGACCCAGCTCAACCATCCGTCGATCGTTCGGGCGCTGGAGGCCTCCGAGATCGACGGCACTCCTTATATCGCGCTGGAGTTCGTGCAGGGCCAAGACGCGCGCGAGGTGTTCAGCGCGTGCGAGCGTGCGGGCCAACCGCTGCCGTTGGGTATCGCCTGTTATGTCATGGCGCGCGTATGCGAAGGCCTGCAGTTCGTCCATGACCGTAACGACGAGCAGGGCAAGTCACTCGGGATCGTGCATCGCGACGTCTCGCTGCAGAACCTGCTGGTCGGTTACGACGGCGAAGTGAAGGTGACGGACTTCGGCATCGCGGTCAGTGAGGTCAACGAGGTCCGCACCGAAGCGGGCATCGTGAAGGGGAAATTTGGCTACATGTCGCCCGAGCAGATCCGCGGCTCGAAGCTGGATCGGCGCACTGACGTGTTTGCGACCGGCATCTGTTTGTATGAGCTGCTGACCGGAGAGCGCCTGTTTTCAGGTGAGAACGACTACAAAGCCATCGAGCGCGTTCGCCAAGCCGACGTGCCCCGGCCGAGCTCGCGCAACCGTCAGATCCCCTCGAATCTCGAGAACATTGTCCGCAAGGCGCTGGCCAAGAACCCGAAGGACCGTTACCCGTCTGCGAATGAGCTGCGGCGTGCGCTGCAGGGCTTCCTCGCAGACTCCAACCTGTTCATCGAGCGCGCGGATCTCGGCAAGTACCTGCAGGCGCTCTTCGAGACGGAGTATCTCGCGGCGAAGCGGGTGGACGCCGTCGAGCAAGCCGAGTGGTCGAGTCAGGCGAACGAGACCATGCGTCAGGTGGTGCCGGTGGCCGACCTGTTCGACGCGTCCGAAAAGACGACCATTGCGCTGCCAGATGTCGAAGGCGCATTCACTGCTCCGTCCGACGAGCCGACCGGTCTGCTTGCGTTCGAAGACGTCGCGCGGCCAGACATTCGCACTGAGTCAGCGGACGCAGCGCAAGAGCGCGAGCCGACGCCGGCTGGTCCGAACCAGTTCGACATGGACTGGGACGAGCAAGAGCCGACGACGATCAGTAAGGGGGTGGAGGGTGTTGCCCGCCTGATTGCGCCCGCCCGCAAAGTGGCAGAGCCCGCTCCCGCCGAGCCCAAACCGGAAGAGCCTGCCCCGGTTGCACCGCGCGCGCCGCGAAAGCGGCGACAACGCTCGATGCCGACGCTGGAGCTGCGGCGCCCGCGGGACTCGCGCGTCCTGACCATCGCGCTCGCATCCGCGAGCGCTGCCGTCGCCGTCTTTCTCGTGGTCTACCTGCTCAGCGATCGGGGTGAGGCCGGCATTCGCATCGACACCGATCCGAAGGATGCGATCGTTCATATCGATGGGCACCGCTTGCCGGAGGAGCACAGCCCGTACATCGCGACCAAGCTCTCGACCCATGAGCGCCACACGATCGTGGTCGAGCGCGCGGGTCATCAGTCATGGTCCAGCACGCTCAAGCTACCAGCAGGAGAAATCTTCCCGCTGCCTACTGTAAGGCTGGAACCGCTGAAGCCACCCGCTTCTACCTACAAAACCGAGCCCGAGCCCGAGCCCGAGCCCGAACCGCAGCCCGTCGCGAAAGCACGCCCAACGCCGCGTCCCAAGCGCACGCTCAGCGCTGCAACGATCACCGAGCGCCCCGCATCTTCGAAACCCACAGTCAAGGCCGAGCCTGCGGCCAACACGTCCGCACCCGAAGCGAAAACCGCAGCCCCCATGCGCGGCAGCGGCGTCCTGCGCATTAATACCAGGCCCTGGAGCACGATCCACGTGGACGGAGTGGCGGTCGGCAACACGCCGCAGATGAACATCAAGGTCTCGGCCGGGACCCACACCATCACGCTCGAAAACCCCCAATTCGGCGTAAAGCAGAAGCTGACTGTGACCGTCAGACCAGGTGAGACGGTTACGCGCGTTGTGACACTGAAGCCTTAATAATAGTGACGCTGTGGCTGCCGGGGCGTGGCAAACATGAGCGTGTCCACGTCGGATCGACGCGGGCCAATGCTTTCTGGTAGCGTCACATCCTCGATCTGGAGGTCTTATGCGTTCGAAACTCGGTCAACGACTTGCCTTAGCCTGTCTGCTCGCACTCGCCGCCTGCTCCGGTGACGACGACCAACCAGCCCCTGCCGATGCGGGTGCCAAAGATGCGGGCGACGCCCCTGCCGCTGGCAGCGGCGGGAAGGGTACTGGCTCGGGCAAGGACAAAGAAGGCGTGGAGTGCGAGTCGAACGCGGACTGCGCGTCTGGTCTCAGCTGTTTGGAAGCGGACGGTCAGGTCACGGCCCTCAAGGTCTGTGCGCGATCGTGCAAGTCCGGCTCTGACTGTGAGGACAACGAGAGCTGTCTCACGCTCACGAAGGATCCTGCGGATTCATTGTGTTGGAATACGGCGGGCGAAGCCTTTGCGCCGTGTGGTCCGGCGCATACCGCGCTGTGCGACGAGGATAAGAATCTCGGCTGCTTGCGCATCGAGGACAAGGATCTCTCGATCGCTGCTGGCGTGTGTCTGTCCCCCTGCAAGCTCGGCGAGGACAACGCCTGCTCGGACGGGCTGGCCTGCTTGGACATCATCGACGACGACGACGCTGGCTTGTGCACCAAGACCATCGAGCGCGGCGAGCTCTGCGACGAGCCGCAGGGCAAGTTCTGCGAGCCCGGAAACCTGTGCCTGGACGACGGGTCCGAGTGGCGCTGCTACCAGGACTGCTCGGGATCGAGCTCCTCTTGCGACGACGACAAAGAGTGCAAGGAGCTCGAGCAGGGTGACGGCGCGTACTGCGATTAGGTCCACAGGTCACACCCGCCGGCTTGACCGCGCCCCTCGCGTTGGGTACGCCCCAGCCCAATGGGAGTGTCCCCGAGTATTGCGACACTTCGCATTTCACGCCGCTTTTCCGCCGGGCTCGCCCGCGAAAAGCCTCGACATAGAACCACTATGTCTGCGTTTTTCGCGGGGCGATCCGACGAAAAATCGGCGCAAACTGCTCGGTCGAATATTCAGGGACACCCCCAATGCTCGAATCACGAAAACGCGCGATCCGCGTGTGGTTGATCAGCCTGTGGCTGCTCGTGCTGCTCATGGTGATGGTCGGCGGGATCACGCGCCTGACGGGCTCCGGCTTGTCGATCGTGGAATGGCGACCGGTGACAGGTGCGTTGCCTCCGCTGAGTGAAGGCGCGTGGGTCGAAGCGTTCGAGGCTTATCGGCGCTCGCCTCAGTTCGTGCATCAAAACAGCTGGATGCAGCTGTCAGACTTCAAGCAGATCTACTTCTGGGAGTACCTCCATCGGCTGCTCGGTCGCTTGATCGGGCTCGCCACATTCCTGCCCTGGCTCTACTTCGCGCTGCGCGGCTACATGACGCGCAAGGTTGCGGCGCGCACGTTTGGCTTGCTGATCCTCGGCGGTCTGCAGGGCGTGCTGGGCTGGTGGATGGTGAAGAGCGGCCTGATCAACGAGCCGCGCGTCAGTCACTATCGCTTGGCTGCGCACTTGATCCTGGCGTTCGGGGTAGGGCAGTGGATCCTGTGGCAGGCGCTGGATCTGCTCGGCCAGCCCGCTACTGAGCGGCTCGCGAAGCGTTCGCGTTATCTCGCGCTTGGTGTCGTGCCGCTGCTTGTTTTGCAGGTGATCTACGGCGCGTTTATGGCCGGAACGCGCGCGGGTTATCTGGCCGCGACGTTTCCCGATATGAACGGCCACTACGCGCCGTCGCATTTCTTCGGCTCGGACATCGCGCAGAGCCTGATCTCGAATCCGTTGACCATTCACTACCTGCACCGCGCGCTCGCATTCGCGCTGCTTGGATACGCCGCATGGCTGGCGTTCGCGCTGCGCGCGGCCGGCCCCAACGTGCGTGCCTCCGCTTGGTTTTTCTTGGGCGCTGTGCTCGGGCAAGGCTTGCTCGGCGTGATGACGGTCATGCTGCGCGTGCCGATCGGGGTCGCCGTGGTGCACCAAGGTGGTGCCTACGTGTTGTGCGGCGCGGCGGTGCTCCTCCTGCACGCCGTCTCGTCGGCCGCGCCGGAGACCGCAGCCCGGAGCAGCAGCGCGCTGGGTGCGTCGGCGGCGCTCCCTTTGGGTTCTGCCCAGAAGTGATCGAGGTGGCTCTTGTCCGGCCGTCAGCCCACAGGCGCCGGCAACTGCGCACGCTGCGAAGCGCTAGTGACGGATCGGCGAGCCATCACACGCGTATAGAGTGCGCATGGCTGCGACGATCTCGAGCCTGAGCACTCCCTTCCGTCGTCCAGCTGTGCAACGCTGAAAGCAGCATGTGGCGCAGGACAGTTCGCGCGAAGGGTGCACGGGTCGAGCGTAGTTGGCGCATCCGCTCCTCTAGCTCCTGTCGCCGCGCGTGTGCGGTGTTGGCCGGCTGCATGCTGGCGTCGTCGCTGAGCCTGCTGGGCGCGCGACCAGAGGCGGCACAGGCCGAGGACAACACCCCGACGTCGCCGACGTTCACGGAGCCAGCCCCGCGCAAACCCATCCTCACGCGCATGCTCCAGGAAGGTCAGAGCTTCCAAGTCCGTGCCGGCGCAGCGGCGGTGATGGGCCAGCGCCGCGACCACAACGGCCGTCCGGAGCTCGAAGGCGCGCTCGGTGACAGTCATCCGACCGTGCGTGCCGCGGCCGCCAACGCGCTCGGTCGCATCGGCTCGACTGCATCGCTGCCCCCGCTGCGCGAGGTCACGCACGATCGCGTGCGCGAGGTCGCCGCCACAGCGCAGAGCGCGATCCAGACCATCCAAGTTCACGCAGAGAGTGATCTGCCTGTGCAGCCGGTCGCTGTGGCCAGCAAGCCGCGCTTCGGTCTGATGCTCGGCGACATGGTCAATCAAAGCGCATTCTCGCGACCCGAGGTCAGCCAAGCGCTCGGCATCGCGCTGCAGCGGCAGCTGCGCGGCGTGCCCGGTGTGGTGTTGTTCGGGCCGGAGCGCGAACTGGAGCTGAAGGCTGCCGCTGGTAGCGGCTTAACAGTGTTTCGCTTGGACGGTGCCGTCACGAACCTGTCCGCCGTCACGACGGAAGACGGTCACCTGTCGATGCACTGTGAGGTCGCGCTCTTGGTTGTCGATCGTCCGACCGGCTCGCTGCGTACCTTGTTCAAAGGTGCAGCACGCGCGGTCGAGGTGCCGAAGGGTGACCTCGACGAGCAGCGGCTCGACATCGCACAGCGCGTGGTCGCAGGCGCTGTGCGCTCCGCGCTGCGAAACGCGGACTCCGCGCTCGCAGTCGCGATGCGGTAGTCTGTTAGGTTTTTAGGTCCAACCCAGCTCGCGCTTCAGCTCGCGCTTCATGATCTTGCCGTTGGCGTTGCGTGGCAGCGGCTCGCTGCGCATCTCGAAGTGCGTGGGAACTTTGAAGTTGGCCAAGCGCTCGCCCGCGAACGCGCGCAGCTCTTCTGCGGTGACATGTGCGCCGGGCGCGATCTGCACGATCGCACCGACTTCCTCGCCGAGCACGCGGTGCGGCACGCCGATCACCGCGGCGTCCATGACAGCGGGATGCGAGTAGAGAACATCTTCTACTTCGACGCAGTACACGTTTTCGCCGCCGCGGATCAGCATGTCTTTGGCGCGATCGAGGATGTAGACGAAGCCCTCCTCGTCGATGCGCGCGACGTCGCCGGTGTGTAACCAACCATCGGTGAACGCTTGCGCTGTGGCTTCGGGCTTGCCCCAGTAGCCTTTCACGACGTTCGGGCCTTTGATCCAAAGCTCGCCCACGCCGCCAGGTGGAAGCTCGCCGCCATCGGCGTCGATCAGCTTGACCTCACAGGTCGCGACAGGAACACCTACACTGTCAGGCTTACGTTCGTAGTCGAGTCCGATGTTCGAGATCGCGAGCGCAGAAGTTTCGGTTAGGCCGTAGCCATTGCTCGCGACCGAACGCGGAAACGCTTCTTTGATGCGCTTCACGAGCTCCGAGGCAGCCGGTGCACCACCGTAGCTGACTGCCGCGATGCTCGAGGTGTCGCGGCGCTTGAAGTCCGGTGACTCCAGCACTTGCCAGACCATCGATGGCACGCCGCCGAACTGCGTCAGTTGCTCGCGCTCGATCAACTCCAGGGCGTGCTCGGGATTCCACTTGTGGATCATCACGATCTTGTTGCCGTTGAAGCTGGCAGCGACGAGCGCGGAGTGGCAGCCGGTCACATGGAAAAGTGGCACCGAGAGCAGCCCCGAAGCTTGCACCGTCGGTGGCAACGAGCTGCGCGTGCCACGAGCCAACGCGCGCGCACGTGCGAACATCGTGCTGCCGATGTTCGCGAGCAAGTTGCGATGCGTACCGAGCGCGCCTTTCGGCTGACCGGTCGTGCCAGATGTGTAGAAGATGGTCGCATCGTCGTCCGGATGGATGTCGAGCGACAGCGGTACCCGCCCGGCGTGTTGTGTCAGCGCAGCTTCGAAGCTGCGGAACGGCGCCTCGAGCGGCTGCGTACTACGCGCCACGAGCGCGTGCTGAACTGCAGATTTTCCAAGCTCTGCAGCGAGCAGCTGCGCGCGCTCGGCGTCGCACAAGAGCACGCGGCTGCCGGAGTCGGCGAGACCGTAGCCGAGCTCTTGGCTCTTCCACCAGGCGTTGAGGGGCACGATGATCGCGCCGATCGAGAGCGTCGCCCAGAAGCCGATCACCCACTCGGGATAGTTGCGCATCGCGAGCGCAACGCGGTCGCCCTTTGCGACGCCGCACACCTCCTGCAAATGCGAGGCGAGCGCGCGGATCCGATCGAGCGTTTGCGCGTACGTGAGCCTGTCGCCCTCATATACGAGGTAGTCGCGCTCCGCGAAGCTCTCCAGGTGCTTGAGGACCTGCGGAACCGTTTGCGGCAGCGCTTTCCACGTGAGCGTCGGAACGCCGCGGATAATCTGAGTTTCGAGCTCGAGTGGCGAGCCTTGGGCTGTTAGCTCACGGGTGACGTCGGCAATCGTCTTGTCAGACACAGATACTCCTCAGCTCGAACGCGAACAGGCCTGTGACCCAGCGTTGTGTGCCTGGCATATCTCGCCTAACTACCATACGGGACGCGCTGTACAAAGCGCAGAACGAGCGGCTCGCTCAGGTCACTGACAGCTCCGCCCACAGCGGCAAATGGTCAGATAACAGATCCCACGGCGCGCCGGACAAGCGCTCCGCGCGCTCGGGCTTGAGGTGCCGCACGTAGATGCGGTCGAGGCTGAAGACGGGTCGCTTGACTGGCCACGTTTTCACGGCATGCGCTGCGCGACCGCTGAACGCGTTATGAAAGCCCAGCTCGCCGACGATCACCTTGTCGAGCTTCTTGTGCCAATCGTTGAAGTCGCCCGCGAGCAGCACGGGCTCGTCGTCGGCGCAGAAGCGGCGCATGATATCTGCTACTTGTCGTACTTGGGTCGCGCGCTGCCACTGATTGAGGCCCAAATGCACGTTGAATACGTGCAGTGGCGTGTTGCCGAGCTGCATGCGGACGTACAGCGCGCCGCGTCGCTCGATCGCGTTGGTCGAGATGTCGTGGTTCTCGAAGTGCTGCACGCGCAAACGCGTCAGTGTGGTGTTCCCGTGGTGACCGATCTCACGGAATTTATTCGCGCCGTAATACGAGTCGAAGCCCAGGGCTTCTGCCAAGTGGCCGCTCTGTGAGGCACCTGTGCGCGAGCAATGGAACACCTCTTGACACAGCACGAGGTCGACCGGATGCGCGCGCATCGCATCGCCGAGCGAGCTCATCGGCACCTTCTCGCGACCACTCGGGCCTTTGCCTTTGCGTATGTTGTACGTGAGGACGTGAAAGGTCTCTGGCACGGGGTACGACTCCACACGTTGCGCTTCGCTCGAGCGCAGCGGTTTTAGGTCCGGCTCCGGCGAGCTCGGGCCTACCCTCAAGGATAAGTCACTACCGCGCCCGTGCTATAGCCCGATTTCACGGTTCATGCCCATCCGACGTCCGAACCCGCCGACGGAGCGCGCAGGCGATCGAGTCACTCTGCCTCGCCGTGATGTATCAGGCGATCACTGCGGCGCAGCGCGAGATTCTAGCGGAGGTCCTGCAGTGGCCGACATGCGGGCCATCTTTGCCACAGTCTGGCCGCACGCGTTGCCGATTGCACCAGCACCGACCGCCGCTGGGGGCGTCACCGTACGCGTGCGCGCGAACGACCGGTGCAGGCCGCACTGGCGGATCGAGGGGGCTATTTGCAGGCGATTCCAGCCGCGCGGCGGCGCGAGCCGATCGAGAACAGTTAGTTCGTCCCGCGCTGGTGCGTGCGCTCCACGCTGCGGCGTGCAGCCAAGCGCGGCAGCGACGGAAGCGTGGTCTTGCCTTCGCCTCGCGTCGTAGCTGCGACCACCTGCTGCAAGCGGGTGTGAAACTGTACGGGTGCCTGCTGTCCCGGTTTCGCAAGCTGCTTTAGCGCGTCACTTTTCGTGCGGGCACGAACCTTGACAGGGGTCCGGGCCGACATAGGTTGCCTCTTGGGTAAGAAAGAGAGAGCCAGTAGCTCGCAGCGTTTTAGCGGCTGAGCAAACAACTCTCGGGACGACCTCACTGTGAGCGCGCTCTTGAGCGCGCGCACGCAACGTACAGGTGCGCGGAACGCATCCGCAACGTCACGTCACGCATTTGGAGGAACAACATGAATCTCACACGCAGACAACAGCAGAACACTTGGGATCCCTTTCGCGAGTTTCAGGAGCTGTCGGATCGCTTGAACAGTTTGTTTGTGCCGCGCTACGCGCCAGCAAACAACGATGCGCGCGAGCAAGCATTGACCGTGTTCGATTGGGCACCGGCGGTGAATATCAGTGAGACTGACAAGGCTTACGTGGTTAAAGCCGACCTGCCTGACGTCAAGAAGGACGACGTTAAAGTCAGACACGACAACGGCGTTCTGACACTGGAAGGTGAGCGCCGTCAGGAGAAGCGTGAGGAGAACGAGAAGTTCCATCGCGTAGAGAGCAGCTACGGTAAGTTCCTGCGTCGCTTCACGTTGCCTGAGGACGTACAGGTCGAAGCGATCGAAGCCGCGTTCAAGGATGGCGCGCTGACAGTCACTATCCCAAAGGCGCAGCCCAAGACGCCAAAGGCCCGCGAAATCCAGGTCTCATAGTGACGGGCTCTGAGCACGTGCATGTGGCGCTATTTTAGCGCCACGTGCACTGTGATGTCTCGCGGACCTGCTTCTGTCCATTCGTCTGACCCGCCGTCGTCGCGCATGTCTGGTCCGACTGCCCAGAGCGTGAGCTCCGCGCCGTTCTTCGCGACGCCATAGCGCAAGCGTTGACCTTGATACGGATCGACCAGCCCTTTGTCTTGCAGCACAGCAGGGTCGAGCGGCGTGTTGCCGCGATAAGCGCGTTCAGCGAGCGCGCTCACCGCCACGCACAGAATTCGCACGATAGCTTGCGCGCGTCGATCGTCGTTGAGGCGCGCTATGATATGGGCTTCGATGGCATCTGCCTCGGGGCCCGTTTGCTTTTGCAGGTCGTGCTCGCGCTTCCAGAGCTCCAAGGCTTCAGGATAGTTGTCTGGAGTGACCTGACGGTAGCGCTCGGGGTGCAGAGAGTTTTGAAACGCAGCCAGCAGCTGCGGTCGAGCGAGCACAGTCTGTAAGACTTGCAGCGGGCCTTTGTCGGTCAGTGCCGCGCTGCGCTGCAGGTCGCCCGCCGCGGCCAGCGTCTCGAGCTCGATGGCCGTGCCGATCGGCGCCGGGTGCGTGGCGAGCACGCGTAGCTCGTGCGAGCTGCGGCGCAACGTTGGCAGATCTGCGTTGCGCGCGCAGCGAGCGATGACACGCGCGCTGAACGCGGCCAAGTGCGCCTCGACCGATGCCGCTTCCAGCGGCGCGTGCGGGATGATGTCCTGGCCGATGCGCAGCACGTCTGCGGCTTGTTGCAGGCAAGCTGCAGGTTCGCTGGTCTGCGCTTGAGCGAGTAGGGCGAGGCTCGCCTCCATCAACTTCGGATAGTCAGGGACGAGCAGCTGACTGCCGCGCTCGAGCGCGAGCTCTGTGCGCGCCCAGCCTTGCTGAACCGAGTCGCGCAGCGCGCGCAACGCGACCGCGCGTCGACTGAGCGCTTGCATCTGATCCAGCTCGAGCGGCTGACCGAAGAAGACCTTCTCCGCCAAGGCTTTGCGCAGGCTGGGGCCGAGCGGCACGAAGTCCTGCAGCGCGTTGTAGAGCTCGCTGGTGGCGTTGCCATCGCGCATCGCGCCGCGGAGCACAGGCCGCTCCCAGCGCTGCGCCCGCGCGCTCGCCAAGGCATCGCTAAGCCGTCCCGACAAGTCGCGGTAGTTGCTCTCGTGCGTGCCCACGACGCTCGCTGCTACGAGCAGCAACAGCGTGACCAGGAATGGAAGCTGCCGGGCTATGTTCGCCATGCGTGCACGAGCGATCAATTGTCTCAGAGTCGCGCGCGCCGACGCAATCATCAGCCCACTGTAGGAACAGCCCCACGCTGTCGGCATCTCTTCACACGTACACGTGCCCGTGCCCGTGCCCGTACACGTGCTCCCTCACCCGGCGCCGCGTGATCAGCCGGCCGCGCCGTCCACAGCCCGAGGCTTATGCCGCAACTGTCGCAGCTCCACATTCCCGAGCTGCCCACAAGCCGCCATTACACTGCGACCCTTCGTGATGCGCTTCCGCACCGGCAGCCCCTCATCCCGCAGCGCGTTAATGAAAGCGTCGGTCTCCTCATCCGAAGGCGCACGAGCGATCGGCACGTTGCCCGGGTTGTACGGGATGATGTTGACCATCACCCGCCCGATCGGCCGGCAGAACTCCGCGACCTCGCGCACATGCTCGGGCGCGTCGTTGATCCCAGGCATCAAGCAGTAGTTCACGCCCAGCACGAAGTTGTTGCGTGGCCGATAGCTGAGCAGCGCGCTCTGCAGCTCCGAAAGCGGCGTCACGCGGTTGATAGGCATGAGCTCGCTGCGCAGCTTGTCATTCGCGGCGTTGAGCGAGATCGACAGGTTCAAGCGCTTCATCCCGAGCGCTTGCAAGCGCCGGATGCCGGGCACATTGCCAACCGTGCACACGGTGATGCGCTCCTGCGACATGCTCAAACCGCAGCCGTCGGTCAGCACGCTCAGCGCATCCAACATGTTCGGGTTGTCGAGCGCCTCGCCCATGCCCATGAACACGACATTGCGAAACTCCCAGCCGAGCCGATGGCGTGCCGCCAACAGCTGCCCGACGATCTCGCTGCAAGTGAGCGAGCGCAGGATGCCCATGCGCGCGGTCTCACAAAACTTGCAGCCCATCTTGCATCCGACCTGGCTGGACACGCACAGGGTGCTGCGCCCGCGGCCCATCGGCAGAAGCACGCACTCACTCTCGAGCCCATCGCTCAGTCGAAGCACTGCTTTGGCCGTCGTCCCGGTCTCAGTCTCTTCGCTGACGACGCGCTGCAGCTCGGGCAGATCCAGACAAAAGTGCTTACGCCAATCGCCGGCCGCCCGCTCACCCAGCCCGTGCCGCTCCGGTTCGAAGCGCCCGTAACGCAGCGCATCTTTGTACATGCGCGGAGCGACGCCGCGCCCAAACTCCAAGCGCGACAGCGCCAAGTCTTGCAGCTCTTGGCTGCGCAGCCCTGCGATATTGATCGGTGCTTCCACGGTTAATCACAGGCGGCGGTGCGGGACTCGCTCCGCAAGCTCCGCGACTCCCAACCTCCGGCGGGGGGCATCCTGCACGATGCCCGTTCAGCGCGCCAGCCCACCCAATCCCGTAGGCATGCTCAGGCCGTCGTAGACGGCGCCGCGGACCTGTCTAGGACAACGTCGACGCTCACGCCCTCGTGGGAACGCAGCGGAATCTAGGGCTTCGGCGGATTCGTTCGCCCAGCGGGATCGGGCCGAATACTCGTCTTCGGCGGCTCAGTCGCCCGCGCAGCGGGGCTCCCCGCCGGCCGCACACTCGCCCTGGGCATCTGGCTCGGCATCGTCGACGGCTTCAGGTGCCGATTGATGAACCGCTCGTACGTCTCGCGCCCCTTATCGAAGCCGACGATCCGCATGCCCACGCCCGTCTTGTTGTCTTCGGTCTTGCTGCCGCGCCACACGACTTCCATCTGCAACGTGACTTTGGCGCCGTCGTCCTCGAGCGTCACCGTCATCTGGGATCCGATCTCCGGAGCGTTCTCCGCGACGATGAACATGCCGTTCCGGCTCACATCGCGCGTCTCCGCTCCGCTCGGGGCGTCTTGGCCTTCACACCAGAGCCGCTGGCGCGTCGCGATGCGCTTTTCTCTTCGTTGCTCGTCGCCCATCCCAGCTCCCATTGCAGCTTGGCATCAATTTTACGCCCCCGGCAATGTGTGCTACGACCCGCAGCTTGACTAGAAGCGGCGGTAGGCCGAGGTCGCAGGACCGCCATTAATGTGGCCTGGATCACTCTCTAGGATCTCCGGGGTGACACACCCTGTCGGCCGGCGTAAAGTTTCTCCGTTTCGCTAGAGTTTATGCGAGCTGGCAGTGGCTGACCCTGCGATGCCAAAGACCGGCGATTTGATCGCCGCAAAGTATCGAATCGAGCAACTCATTGGGGTGGGGGGCATGGGAGCAGTGTTTTCTGCGACCCATCAATACACCGGCAAGCGAGTGGCTCTGAAGTGGATGCTGCCCGAGCTCGCGAAAGACGAAGACGCGGTGCAACGCTTTATGCGCGAGGCGCGCGCAGCAGGTCGCATCAGCCATCCGAACGTGGTCGATGTGTACGACGTCGGTCAGCACGACGACTCGTACTTCCTGGTCATGGAGTATCTCCATGGCGAGCCGCTGACGTCAGCGTTGGCGCGCCGCGATCTCACCCCGACAGAAGTGCTGACGTTGCTGATGCCCGCAATGCGTGGCGTGGCGGCTGCGCATCGTCAGGGTGTGGTGCATCGCGATCTCAAGCCTGACAACATCTTTCTGGCTTACGAAGAAGACGGCGTGCGCCGCGAAGCCAAGGTGCTCGACTTCGGCATCTCCAAGCTCGCAAGTGACGACCAATCGAGCATGCATCTGACGCGCACGGGCGCGGTGATCGGCACGCCCTACTACATGTCGCCGGAGCAGATCCGCGGCAAGGGCGACGTCGATCGGCGCTCGGACGTCTACGCGTTCGGCGTGATCTTGTACGAGTCGCTCGGCGGCCAAGTCCCCTTCATGGCGGAAACCTACGGCGCGCTGGTGTTAGAGATCGCGACCGGCACGCCCAAGCCGCTGTCCGAGCTCGTGCCCAACGTGCCTGTGGAGCTGTCACGGATCGTGCTGCGTGCGATGGCGCGCGAAGTGAATGCGCGTTTCCCGACGATGGAAGATTTGATCGCGGCGCTCGAAGTGTTCACACGGCCTTCGATGACCGGGCCAGGCTCGTGGCGAGCGAGCCAGCGTATCCACGCGGGCAGCGGCGAGCGGCCCATGTTCGACGATACGCACGCTGCACCGACGCCCGTACCACCGCGGATCTCGTTGCCGCTCGAGTCGCCTGTCTATTCGCCCACGCTGCCACCGGCAGTGGATACGCGACCATCACGCGCCACCACGCCGTTCGCTGCCGAAGCCCGCCCTCGCTCAGCAGCGACCGGTCGAATCTACGGCATCGCAAGTCTTCTGGCAGTCGCCGCAGCGATCGTGGCTGCCGCGCTGTACCTCACCCGCGACCCCGAGCCTGACCCGGTCGTCGTCGCCCCTATCGCGACGCAGCCGACAACGACCAAGAGCGCCGCATCGACGGAGCTCCAGAACGAAGAGATCCCGCGTGGCGTCTCCGCAGGCGCAGTGCAGCCGGCAGATGCAGCGCACGGCGGCGGCACCATCGAAGCCAAGCCGAACGCGAACGACACCACCCCCGAGGTGGCACCGATATCGCCGCAGCGCCTAGGCAAAGAGAGCCGCCGCGACGCGCACCGCAACAGCGGGGCGCACTCTCGCAAGTCAGCTGACCCCGACAAAGAACGAGACAAAGACCAGCACGTGGAGCAGCTGCCGCGCGTGATCCCCGGCGTCACAGACACGCCAGAACCCAGCCCAGCGGCTCCTCCACGGGAATCTCGGCAATCGCAGCAGCAGCGCGCCCGCTCCGGCAGCCTCAACGTCAACGAGTTCTGACTGCTACCCGACAGGCCGTAGCGAAGGGTGCACGTGCGTCTCCGGCGCCGCCGAATGACTCTCCCGAAACGGCCCCAGTCGCTTCCGCCTCAGCTCAGCCGTCGCCAGCTCCTGGTAACGCTCGTTCCGAACGAACGCCATCAAGATCGTCCCGTAATAACCGAACGGCATCTTCGCCGTCTCGCCGAAGTGCCGCAGCTTTTGAAACGGCCGCGCCGCTTGCGCATGATGATCGGCGTGCCGCGACAGCCCGACCAGCGTGTACAGCGTGAACCAGTTGTCGGTATCCCACGAGTCCACTGACACAACCTTCTTGCCAGTGCGCGCGAGCCCCCAGTGCTCGATGTAGTTCACCGTCTCGAGCAGGAACACGGCAGTGCGCGCTTGCAGCACGAAGAACACCGTCGCGAGCCAACCGAATGCAAACATGTACGCGACGAGGATCAGCCCCTGCGCGACCACGCCCTGGAACACGCGATGACGCAGCATGCGCGGGCTGTACCAAGGCAAGCTCGCATCCCCGAGCCGCACCTTTTCCAGATGCCACGCGCTCTTGAACTGCGCGGGGATCGTGCGTCGCACGAACTCCCGATGCGTCTCGCCGAAACGCGCAGTCGCGGGATCGTCCGGTGTTCCCACGCGCGGATGATGCCCGCGCACATGTTCGGTGGCGAAGTGCTCGTAGAGCACACCCATCAACAAGACGCGGCCCAGGAAGTACTCGATGGGATTGCGCCGATGCACCAGCTCGTGTGCGACCACGATGCCTGAGTAACCGGCGTTCGTTCCGGTGAGGATCGTGACCGGAAAGATCATCGCGAACGCTTGCAGCGCATCCGGCCAAGTCGCGAGACTGAGCTGCGACGTGACGACGCCGAGCAGCACATGGTTTAGCACCTGCAGCGCGACCAACGCGTAGACCTGCAGATCGAACGGCCAACCCGGCAAGTCTTCGGGCGGCTGACGGTGATCCGGCGGCGCGTGGTTGTCGACGTACACGAGCGCGACGATCGGCAAGATCCACAAGATCGACGCCCACCATGCGTGCGGACCGGTCAGCCAAAACACCAGCGTGATCACCGGCAGTGCAAACGCCCAAAGATGCAGCGCGAGTGCGCGCGAGACTGAAATCGAGCGTGGAGCAATCCCCGAGACCATGCGCATGCGAGCCTCCTGACCGACCATTTCGTCTGATGCAACAAACCGCTCAATCCGTTGAAGGAACGCTTCACATGCTCCCTCGTATGTCACATACGTGTGCGTATGTCAACTTGAACAGCGCGTTTTGCCTGGTAGCTATTGAGGGGATTGTGTGGCAGGCAATCGCCGCTGAAAACGGAGCTGGAGACGCTGATGAAAATCGTTGTCGACTTTGATCTATGCCAGAGCCATGGGTTGTGTACCGAAGCAGCGCCCGAGCTTTTCGAGCTGCGAGATGACGGCTTTCTATACGTGCTGAGCGACACGCCTGCGCCAGAGCTCGAACGCAAAGCCGAGAAGGCTGCGCTCGAATGTCCGGTGGGTGCGATCACCCTCAAGGACGAGTGATGCAGCGAGTCGTGATCGTGGGCGCATCGCTCGCAGGGCTGCGTGCGGCGCAAGCGCTTCGCAAGCGCAGCTTTGCTGGCAGCATCACCTTGATCGGCGAAGAGCCGCACGCGCCGTACGACAGGCCGCCGCTGTCGAAGCAGCTGTTGTCGGGCGAGTGGCCTGCGGAGAAGCTGTTCTTTCACAACCGCGAAAAGCACGATGCGCTCGAGCTCGAACAACGCGTGGGCGTCGCTGCGCGCTCGCTCTCGGTCAGCACGAACGAGGTCGAGCTCGCGAACGGTGAGCGCGTCCCTTATGACGGTTTGATCATCGCAACAGGTGCGCGCACGCGGCAGCTCGCAGCGGCGAAAGATCTGGCGGGCGTATACTGTTTGCGCACGCTCGACGACGCGCTCGCGATCCGCGCAGCGCTCGAGCACAAACCACGCGTCGTGGTCGTCGGTGCAGGTTTCATCGGCCTGGAGGTCGCGGCGTCTTGTCGCAAGCTCGGACTTGCGGTGACCGTGGTCGAGCCCCAAACCCTGCCGTTGCTCGGGCCGCTCGGAGCGGCAGCAGCGCGCAGCGTGCACGAGCTTCACCGCGGGCACAGCGTGGAGTTTCACCTGGGTCGTGCGGTCACTGCTGTGCAGGGCACAGGCCGCGTCGAGCGCCTGCTGCTCGACGACGGCAGCGCGCTCGACTGCGATCTGCTCGTGGTCGGCATCGGTGTGGATCCCGAGACGCGCTGGCTCGCAGGCTCAGGCGTCGCCCTTGAAGCTCGTGGCGGCGGCGTGATCTGCGACTCGACGCTCGCGACGAACGTTCCGAACATCGTCGCCGCGGGCGATGTCGTGCGCTGGCCAAACGCTGGCAACAGCGAGCGAGTTTCGGTGCCGCATTGGTCCAACGCGGTCGAGCAGGGCCAGGCTGCGGCGACGCGCCTGCTCGAAGGACCGAGCACTGCGCCGTTCACCCACATGCCGTACTTTTGGTCCGACCAATACGATCGCAAGCTCCAGTCGGCGGGCTCTGTGCGCGGCAGCGACGTATTCGAAGTGGTGCAAGGCTCGCTCGAGGCTGCCTCGTTTGTTGGCCTATACTCGCGCGATGACCGTCTCACCGGCGTGTTGAGCAGCAACGCTCCTGCCGCTTTTCTGCGCGCGCGCAAGCTGATCGCGCAGACAGCGCCGCTGTCTGAGGCGCGCGCGGCCTTCGCGATTCGATGAAGTCTCATGAATCAACAGCTCGTTCATCTACTCCAGTGGCTCGACTTAGAGCCTATCTCTACTGACAACTTTCGCGGCGTCGGACCAGGCGGCACGCGCCGGCGCTTGTTCGGCGGTCACGTCGCAGCGCAAGCACTCGTCGCCGCTGCGCGCTGCGCTCCCGAAGCGCTCGCGCACTCGCTGCATATTTACTTTCTGCGCTTGGGTGATCCACACACGCCGATCGAATATAGCGTCGAGCGACTGCGCGACGGTCGTTCGTACAGCGCGCGTTTGGTGCGAGCGGTGCAGCACGGCGAGGAGATCCTCGTGGCCACCGCATCGTTCGTCAAACCCGAGCAACCGGGCCTCGAGCACCAGGTCCGCGCGCCGGTCGTGCCGCCACCAGCTGCATGCATGAGCTGGGAAGCTTGGGCGGGTCCGCGGCTCGCGCAGATGTCAGAGAAGACGCGCGCGCAGTACCTACGCGAACGCCCGATCGAGATCAGGCCCGTGGATCCGATCGACGCGCGCGAGCCCGGCAAAGCGGAGCCGTCGCAGTCGTTTTGGCTGCGCGCACCGGCGCAGCCTGGTCAGCTCGGCGATGATCCGCGCTTACATCAAGCGCTCGCGACGTATGCGTCTGACCACACACTGCTAAGTGCTGTAATGCGCCCTCACGGCGTGACGTTCATGAGCCGTGGCGTGATGGCGGCCAGCGTGGATCACACGATCTGGTTTCACCGTCCGTTCCGCATGGACGCGTGGCTTTTGTACGCCCAAACCGCCCCGATCGCGTTCGCAGGGCGTGGGCTCGCGCTCGGACATTTCTTCGATGAAGAAGGCAACCTCGTGGCGTCGATGGCGCAAGAGGGTGTGGTGCGTCAGCTCTGAGGCGAGCCCCCTGCGTCTCGACAAGCGCGTGGATATCCGTTACGCAATCGCCCAGCTTTTATGCAAGGAAACGCCATGCGATCATCCCGGCATCTGACTGCGAGCTGCGCTGTTGTGCTCGGCCTGAGCTTGTTTGCGTGCAACAACGCGAAGCCAGCCGCTGAGTCCGAGAGCGCGAACGGCAAAGCCGAAGTGTCGCCAGCCGCGCCAGCTGCAACGGCGAAGAGTGAAGCGCCTGCTGCCGCTTCGGCCAAAGAAGGCGATATCCCGGCACCGCCTGATGTCGCAGCGCCCCCGGCGGACGCGCCGCGCACACCTTCGGGCTTGGCCACCAAAGTGCTCGGCGCGGGCGCGGCTACAAGCACCGACAAGCCGAAGTCCTGGGACGAAGTCAAAGTGCACTACACCGGCTGGACCACCGACGGGAAGATGTTCGACTCGTCGGTGAAGCGCGGTGAGCCGACCAAGTTCGGCGTGCAGCAAGTGATCCCCGGCTGGACTGAGGGTTTGCAGCTGATGGTCACGGGCGAAAAGCGCCGCATGTGGATCCCGGAGGACTTGGCCTACAAAGGCAAGCCCGGCCGCCCACAGGGCATGCTCGTGTTCGATGTCGAGCTCCTGGAGATCATCCCCGGCAAGGAGCCGATCCCTGCGCCGGCCGATGTCGCAGCCGCGCCTGAGAAAGCCGTGAAGACCGCATCGGGCCTCGCGTACGTGGTGCAAGAAGCCGGTAAAACCAAAGAGCACCCGACCAAATTCGATCGTGTGACGGTGCACTACACGGGCTGGCAGACCGACGGAAAGATGTTCGACTCGTCGGTGCAGCGCGGCACGCCTTCCACGTTCGGCGTCGGTCAGGTGATCGAAGGCTGGACCGAGGGGCTGCAGCTGATGACCACCGGCTCCAAGTACCGCTTCTGGATCCCCGAAAACCTCGCCTACAAAGGTCGGCCAGGACCCCCGGCAGGCATGCTGGTGTTCGATGTGGAGCTGATCTCGATTCAGAAGATGCCCGAGCCTCCGCCGGTGCCGAAGGACGTCGCAGCGGCCCCGAAGGACGCGAAGAAGACTGCGTCGGGCCTCGCGTACAAGTTCCTGAAGCGCGGCAAGGGCAAGGTGCACCCGAAGCCTGAAGACCGCGTCGAAGTGCACTACACGGGTTGGACGACCGACGGAAAGATGTTCGATTCGTCCGTGACGCGCGGCCGCCCGATGACGTTTGGCCTCAACCAGGTGATCCCCGGTTGGACGGAAGGCGTGGCGCTGTTGGCGGAGGGTGACTCAGCCCGCATGTGGATCCCCGAGGACCTCGCCTACAAGGGTCGTCCGGGCGCACCTGCAGGCATGTTGGTGTTCGACGTGGAGCTGCTCAAGATCGAGCCAACCGCCCAGCCGAAGACGCCGGAGGCCGCGAAGCCTCAGGGAACGCAGACTGAGGCGACGAAGCCTGCTGCGGAGACAAAGGCTCCTGAGCCTGCGAAGGCTGCTGAGCCGAAGCCGGGCGCGACGACTGCGAAGCCGCAGGAATCCCCGGTCCCGAAGCAGACCCAGTAGCGTGCGCGGGCGGGTGGGCCGTCACACTGTGCGGCCCGAAGTACTCGTCCAGCTTTCGCTGCGCCAGCGGTCCGAAGAGAATCTCACACGCGTCCAGTAAGCCCGGCGCGACTTTGATCTCTTCGGTCCGCGCGATCAGGGCGATCTTGCTACGCCTGCGCAGGAAGTCGCTGAGCTTGGTGACCATCTCGCGCTGCGCTGCATGGTGCATCTCGGCGCGGATGTACTCGGTGCCTTTGATCAGCACCTCGGCCATGCTCGGGTCCTGCCTGATGTCGTCGAGCAATGCGAGCGCTGATGCTGCGTAGCGACGCCACAAGCGCGTGCTGAGCGGCTCGCTCGACTCTTTTGCGGTGAGCGAATCGAGGCCCATGAGCTTGGCCTGATGAAAAAACTCATCGCGGATGCTGTCGTCGGGCTCGCCGTACCAGCGGCGTTTCGGGTAGGGCAGCGCGATGCCCAAGTATGTCACGGCATCGGCGATCTCTTGGCCGACGTTCAGACAGTCGGTGAGCTTGCCGCCGAAGATGCTGATGTGCTTGTCGGTCTGGTTGACCTCGACGATGTGTTTGCGCGAGAGCGCCACCCAATCGACGGTGCCGCCTTGCTCTTGCTTGGGCACGACCAGCGGTCGCACTCCGCAGCGCTCGGCGATGATGTCCGCCTCCGTCAGCGGCTGCTCCAAGAGCAGGCGCTTGTTGACGTTGTCCAAGATGAACGAGCGATCCGAGGCTTCGACGCGCGGCGGAAGGTCGTCGACGCGCGTATCGGTCGTGCCGATGCACGAGACCGGACCGAGCGGGATCACGAAGAACAGCCGCCCGTCATCCGCGAAGAACGTGATCACGCGCGGCTCGGGCGTGATGCGCTTGACGATCAAGTGCACGCCTTTCGAGAACACGTGGGTGTGACCCGTGGACTCGCCGTTTTGCGCGTTGAGCTGATCGACGTATGGGCCTGCTGCGTTGACCAACACCTTGGAGCGGATCGTCCAGCTATGACCGTCTTCTTCGTCGCGAACGCGCGTCGACCACAAGCCATCCGGGTCGCGCTCGGAGCCGAGCGACGCGACGTAGTTGACCGCGATCGCGCCGTGGTCCAGCGCTGCGCGCACGAAGTTGAAGACAAAGCGCGCGTCGTTGTCGACCAGATAGGCGTCAGAGTATTCGAAGCCGCCTGGCCCGCGCGGTGCTACGCGCGGTTCTTCGCGAGCGATGTCCGCCTGGCTGAGCAGACGCGGTGGCTTCGTGAAGAAGCGACCGATCATCCAATACAGGAGCGCGCCGAGAAACAGCGTGAAGCGTGAGCGCCGGAAGCCGTGCTCGATGCTCGCGAAGAAGCGCACCTCGCGCACCGAGGAAGGGTAGGCGCGGATCAGGCGGTTGCGCGATCCGCACAGCTTGATGACCAAGCCGAGCTCCCCGCCCTCCAGATACTTGATCCCACCCCAGACCAGGTTGGACGACTGCTGGCTCGTGAAGCCGGCGAAGTCGCCGCGATCGATCAGCGCGACGCTGACGCCGCGAGCGGCAAGGGCAGCCGCGCTGACCGCGCCATTGATCCCGCCGCCGACGATCAGGACGTCGAAGGTGGTGTTTTCAAGTTTGTTGAGATTGCTCTGCCTGAGTTTCATGGGGTACGTCGCCAGAGACCCTGCTGATTAATTGTACCGTGAATTGGACGATCTGGCCGCTCCGTCAGGTAAATCAGCGAGAACCGGGCCAAATCTCGCGGTGAGGTGGCCACGCCACGCTGGCCCGTCGCGAGGCGGGCGTCACGGGTCATCCTCCCACATGGCGCTCGAAGGGATTCTATCGTCCCGAGAATGCGCAACTCGGTGGCTGCCCGCGACGCACTCAGACCCTTGCAGGCGTGTCAGTGCGCGGCGACAATGCGCGTCGAGAGAGGTGTTGTTCGCATGGCGATTCGTAAGGTTGCGCGGCTCGGTCACCCGGTTTTGCGGCAGAAGACCCGTGAGGTTACGCGCGAGGAGATTTCCTCCCCAGAGATGCGCAGGCTCGTCCGAGACATGGTCGAGACGATGCACGAGTACGGCGGTGTTGGCCTGGCCGCGCCGCAGGTGCACGAATCGGTGCGCTTGGCCGTGATCGAATATGACGACGAGGAGAACCCTGAGGGGGAGTCCTCGCTGCACGTGATCTGGAACGCGCGCGTGAAGGTGCTCGACGAGACGCTCTCCGGCTTTTGGGAGGGTTGTTTGTCGGTGCCGGGGCTGCGCGGCTACGTCGAGCGCCCGAGCAAGATCGAGGTCAGCTACTTGGACGAGCGCGGCAAGCCGCAGCGGCTCGTGGCGTCAGGGTTCTTAGCGACGGTGTTCCAGCACGAGCTCGATCATCTCGATGGCGTCGTGTACGTCGACAAGATCACTGACAAGTCTCGCTTCGCGTTCACCGAGGAGTACGCCCGCTACCATGTAGAAGAGGGCGAAACTCCCGTCAGCGAATGATCAAACAGGCTTGCGAGCACGCGGCGCGCGTGCCCGCATCTTGACCAGGTTGATCTCGCCGCCGCAGTAAATGTCGAGCGAGCTGGCTGCTGCGACCGCGCGGCGTGCCACCGACTCGACCGGCGTGCGCGGACCGTACAGCGCGTGCATCGCGCCGAGCGCGTACGCCGCACCGGAGCCAACTGCATAGTACTGGTCGAACTCGGTCACGCTCATGTCGCACGCCACGTAGAAGATGCCGCTATGAGCTGCAACGAGGAACGACGCGTCGAGATCACCGAACGGCGAATCGGTCTCGCTGCACTGGTCGTTCACGAACGCGTAGCGCTGGTGCAGCGCTTTCCAGAAGTTGCGAAAGAACGTGAAGATGCTGGCCGAGTCGCCCAGCTGTACCCGGCGGTTTTTGCCGATGTAGTCGTCCAAGATGTTCGAGTAGACGCCCCAGCCCGTGGTGGCGATGTATGCGTTACCCACGCGGCGCAGCTTGTTGTCGCGCAGGTTCTCGGCCGGGACGGCTCCGCCGCCAAACGTTCGTTTGCTGTCGGTGGCGATCACGATTTCATCTGCGGTACGGACTGCTACTGCGATCGACATATACGGTTGCGGTCTCCTTAACAGGGGGCGCGCATCGTATCACCGGCGCCCTGGCTTGTGGCGTTTCGTTGCCTGGACCCGTGTTCGGGTCAAGGCGCGCGATGCCGTTGTAGTGCTAAGCTCGCTGTGATGTCGGTGAGTTTGCGCCCGTCTTGGATTCCTCCCGAGCACAGCGTCGGCATTGTTCTCTCGGGCGGGGGTGCGCGCGGCGCGTACGAGGCGGGCGTTGTGGCCGGCATCATGGAGGTGCTGAAGCCCCGGCGCGCGCCGTTCGACGTCCTGTGCGGGACCTCGGTGGGTGCTCTGAACGCCACCTATCTGGCATCGCATGCGCACATGCCCGACATGAACGCGGCGGGCCTGATCTCGCAGTGGCAGTCGCTGGAGCTGGCTCGGCATTTGCGGCTCGACTTGCGTGGTCTGTTGGGTGTGCAGCGTACCTTCAGTGAGCGTAAGCCGCTCAAGGCGACAGCGCCTGCGAACATGCCGCGTTACGCGGGGCGATCGCTGCTCGATGCGGGTGCGCTCGAAGCGGTGGTGCAGAACGCTGTCGCTTGGTCACACTTGCACGACAATGTGCAGCGCGGGCGCGTGCGCGCCGTGATCATCGCGGCGCTGGAGATCGCGACCGGCACAACCACACTGTTTGCGGAGCTCGCGCCTGGCGTCGAATATCGCGCCGGTCGCGACAAGCGGCGCATGCCAGTTGCAGAGGCGATCGGCCCCGACCATGTGTTGGCTTCGGCGGCCATCCCGCTGATGTTTCCCGCGCGCCGCGTCGGTACTGAGTACTACTGTGATGGCGGCGTGCGCTTCAACACACCGATCGCTTCGGCGATCCGCGCGGGCGCGCGGCGGTTGGTTGTGATCTCGCTGCTGGCTTCGCGCACCGAGAGCACGCTCGATGTGCCGCTCGAGCAGCGGTTGGACGCTTACCGCAGCCCGATCTTTCTGATCGGCAAAGTGTTGAATGCGCTGCTGCTCGATCCGCTCGACTACGATCTGCAGGTGCTCACGCGCTTCAATCGCTTGCTCGAAGTGCTCGAGTCGACGCTCACACCGGATGAGCTGGGGCGCGTGCAAGCGGTGATGGAAGAGGATCGTGGGCTCGGCTACCGCAGCGTCGAAACGCTGGTGTTCCGGCCATCGCGCGACATCGGGCAGCTTGCGCGCGAACGCTCGAAGGAGCTGCGCTCGTCGATGTTTTCATCGTGGCTTTTAGCGCGCACGGCGAGCTTGGGCGCGATCTGGGAGTCCGACTTGCTGTCGTTCATCCTGTTCGACGCCGACTTCGCACGTCAGCTCGTCCAACTCGGCCGCGACGACACCGTTGCCCGAGCAGCCGAAATCCGCAGCTTCTTCCGAGTCGCCAAACGCAACTCAGTGTTCTAGTCGAGCTTGGCGCTTACAGTTGCAGCCGCAGCTACCCCCGCGCGCGCCTTCAATCGAGCTTGGCGAGGAACGAGTCGATGTAGTCATTGATCTGGTGCGGCTGTTCGGTCGGAGCGGCGTGACTTGCGCCAGCGAGCTCGCGGTACACCGCACCGGGGATGCGACTCGCGACTTCTTTCACCACGTCGCGCGGCGTAAACGTGTCGCGCTCAGCAGCGATCACCAACGTCGGAACGTTGATTCGCGGCAGCAAGTCGTCGGCGGTATGCTCGCCGGCCGATTGCAGCATCGTCAGATACAGGTCGAGCTCGATATCCGACAGATGCTCGACGTAAAGCTTGAAGTCCTCGGGGCGCAGCGCGACGTTGTCGATCTCACGCAGCCAACCCGCCACGCGATAACTGATCGCTGGCGGCAACCGCCCCCAGAGCGCGCGTGCGATCGGCTCGTAACGCCGGACCTTTTGGATCAGCACCGGCAACAGCCTGTGGAGCAGATCGTTGCCGTGAAACGTGTGTGTGATCTGTCCGGCCGTGCCGCACACCAAAACCAGTGCCCGGACCCGCTCGGGATGGTTTCGGTACAACTCCAACGCGACTTGGGTGCCCATCGAGTGGGCGACCAACACTGTTCGCGCGAGCCCAGTCGCGTCTAGTACCGTGAGCAAGTCCTCAGCAAGCGTGCTGATTGTCGCCGAGGCAAGGTTACGGACGCGACCACTGCGTCCGTGACCTCGATAGTGACAGTGCACCACACGGTTGTGGGCTGCTAAGTGTGGCTGGATGTGAATCCAAGCCCAACCGTCACAGCCGATCCCGTCCAAGAGCACGAGCCCTGGCCCTGCACCGCGCACGCCGTAAAAAAGCCTTGTGTCGTCGGTAGAGGTCGCGAACCCGCGCTCATCGTACTGCATGCTCTGTAACTCATACCTCATCCGGCGCGTGTGCGCCGGCGTGGTCCTCGTCAATGACGTTCCGTTCTCTTCGTTTCCGTTCGAAAGAACGTCATTGACTTTCGCATTGCCTACGCGCCTTGGTCTCTCAAACCAAAGCTGCATATTGAAGCTCACGCCTCGTCGTTGTCGTCGGCTCCCTCGGCAACATCATTCACGGACGGCAGCTTGCGAATATCCGAAAGACCGATCTTTACGCAACGCTGCACGATCCAGGAGAGGGAACGATCCAAACGGGCAGCTTCCTTCTGTATTTCCTGTAGCATGGTTTCTGGAAAGTAGAGGCTCTGCTTCCGCTTATCTGTCGCTGACATGCTCCCATTCACCTCGCGCCTGTTCGTTCTAGGATGAATCTGATGCGATGTGCTGCTTTTCGTAGCCGCAGCTACGCGAGTCATTAGAGTACGATAGGCAGTCCTGTGTCAACGAATCAGACTGCCATTCACTCACAGAGGTAAAGAGATCATGCGATCGAGAACAGCAGTCGGATGTTCGGCCGCATGGTTGGTTATGTGGTTATGCGCGTCGCAAGTTGCTGCAGAAAGCGCAAAAACAGGGCCGTATTCGCGCTTGGAGATCTTCGCGCGCGCGCTCTCGCACATCGACAACAGCTATGTAGGTCAGGTTGACGACGATGCCCTCATTGAGGGTGCAATCCGTGGTATGTTGAAGGTGCTGGACCCACACTCCGCGTATCTGAACGCGGAAGAATTGCGGATCCTCGACAGCGACACACAAGGTCAGTTCGGTGGTGTTGGCGTCGAAGTCGATGTGCACGACGGTTGGCTCACTGTTCTACGCGTTATTCCCGAGAGCCCTGCTGCACGCGCAGGTGTTTTGCCTGGGGATCGGTTGCTCAGCATCGAAGGCAAATCAGCGCGTGATTTGACGATCGAAGATGCGCTTCAACAGATGCGCGGTGAGCCCGGCACTGCGGTGCGCGTGCAGCTGCGCCGGCGCGGCGTGGAAGCTGCAGTCGATATCTCGCTCACGCGCGAGATCATCCGCGTGCAGGCCGTCGAAGGGCGCTTGTTGCCCGATCGGTCCGTCTACGTGCGCTTGCGCATGTTTCAGGAAGACACCGTGGAACAGCTACGCAGGGTGCTCGACGAGGCCAACGACCACGCAGCTAAGGGCGGCGGAATCACAGGCGTGCTCTTGGACCTACGCGACAATCCGGGCGGCCTCTTGAGCTCCGCGGTGCTGGTTGCGGACGAGTTCTTGAGCGACGGTGTGATCGTGTCGACGCGCGGGCGCGGTGGCAAGCTGCTGCGCGAGAACCGCGCCAGTGCTGCGGGCACCCGGCCGCCATGGCCGATGGTCGTGCTGGTGAACGGGTATTCTGCGAGCGCGTCGGAGATTGTCGCAGGTGCGTTGCATGATCAGCACCGAGCGGTACTGGTCGGCACGCGGACGTTCGGCAAGGGCAGCGTGCAGAACATTATCGACATGCCCGACGGAAGCGCGCTGAAGCTCACGACCGCGCTGTACTTCACGCCCAGCGGCACATCGATCCAAGCGCGCGGCATCGATCCAGACGTCGTGATCGAACAGCTCGACGCCAACGTGCTGCGCGAAGCGCGTCTGGGCGCGACTGAGTACAGCGAGGCGGCGCTGGCGCGACACCTGAATGGGCCCGATGCGTCACGCACGGCGGCGGGAGAGGGCGGAACCGCGCCCGGCTCTGCCACGAAACCGAGCGCGAGCAGCGCGGCTCCTGCGCGCACAGCGCCGCGCCTACCGCGCGCGACAGAGCGACCACTGCCGCCGTTCGAGAGCGATTACCAAGCGTTTATGGGGCACCAAGTGCTCAAAGCGTTGATCGCGCAAGGCAACACCGGGAAACGCTGACGCGTTTTTCGCGAACTGCGCGCGCTTTGGTTACTGTCTGTCGGTGGAGCTTAACTTTCGCGGAGCGCGCGCGAGGGCATGCCAAGTGCTCTTCGCGTTGACGGTAGGCACGTGCCCGAGTTGCTCCGAGCAGCGTGCGGTGGGCCCGACGATGGCTGCCGCATCCGAGTACTTCGCTGCTTTTGAGCGCTTCGAACGCTGGGCAGTGCGCAGCATCAGCTCCGACGTGCGCCTGCAAGGCCAGCTCGCGCTGCGTGAAACGCTGTTTGCCCCACTTCGCCACAACCGCACCGTCGCGTGGGCCGACGTGCACTGGGAGCCCGGTCAGGACCTCGCGTATCGCAAGCCGATCCCCGATGAGCAGCTGCCGCTCGTGCCGATCGAAGCACCATCGCTCGGGCGCGTGCTCGTTGCGACATGCGAGGCCTGCAAACAAGACGCGAAGAGCAGCGACTGCGTGGTGATCGAGCGCCCTGCGAAGCAACGTCCGGCGCGCGTGCGCATGGCCTTCTGCAAAGTCGCGCCCGAGCCCCAAGTCAGCGCGCCGAAACCAAAATCCCCGCGTGCCAAGAAGTCTCCCGAAGCGCGCGCCCAAAAATGATCCACGTGCTCGTCGCCGCGAACGTGATCGCAACCCTGGTCGTGGCGGCGCTCGGGAACGGGAACGAATACCCGATCGTGGCCGTGACTCGTGAGCGTGAGCGCGCGCTAAAACAACCGAAACGCCAGCGCACACGCTGCCGCGACAATCGCGACGCACAGTGCCCAATACAGCATGATGTAATTCCCGTGGCCCTCGACGTCTGGCGTCTCGGGCGCAAACGGATGCTCGCGCAGACGCGGCGCACGCCTCGCCGCTGCTGGCTGCGGTGCCATCGGATCACCGGGTAAATATCGCGGCGTCGCGTTGCGGAGATGCTCAGGCAGCTCGCTCGGATCGACGACTGTGCCGTCGACTTCCGGGATCGCTTGCACCATGCGCGCGGGATTGGGTGAGCGTTGCTCGCCGCGCGGCGGTACCGGCGACGGGACGGTCTGCGCGTCGTGCAGCACGGGGGCGACAGCAGGGGCGGGCGCTGCTGGTTTAGGTGGTTTCGCGCCGTCCGTTGAGGGACTCACCGGCATGCTCTGCACGGCGCGGACCGACGGGCTTGTCGAAGCTTGCGGAATGGTCTGCCGCACGACCGGCGGCCGCTCGCTCTTCGCGATCTCTTGGGCTTGCGGTGGCGGGGTCGATAGCGCCTTGGCTTGCGGGGCGATCGATGACTTGGCCCCAGAAGCAGGCGCAGCGCCGGGTGGCTTGCTGCGCGGCGTGGTCGGCGCGAGCGCGGCACCGAGCATCGTCGCATGCTTCCGCTCCGGCTTTTGCGCTGCAGTGTTGCTCGCGACACCGGCGCCGATCATCGTGGCTTTCATGTGCGGCTGCGCCTGCCGACCGAGGTTTGCAGCGCCGCTGTTCGCTGCGAAGTTGCCTCCTTGTTTCGCGCTCGGGGGAAGGCTGCTGCGCTTGGCTGCAGCCGGCGCGCCCAAGCGCGGCGAGGTCATTCCGGCTGCGGCAGCGACCACGTGTGCTTGCTCGGTGGGATGCTGAGCGTTGATGTTCGCAGGCGGCTCCTGTTTCACATCCGGAGCCGTCATCATCATCGTGCCGTGGAAGCGACCAGCGCGGGCTTTTTTGACTTCGGCACGAAGCTGCGTGCCGCAGCTCGAGCACGCGGCTTCGTCCGGTGTGACGGCTTTCCCACATTCTGGACAGAACGCCATGAACCCAACAACTCCGGCTCAGCGTGTGAGGCGTGGTATCGCATCAACGCAACGAGCGCATGCATCAAAATTGTAGCTTCCTCTAGCCTGCTGCGAAAGAGCGGCGTGTGAGCCTGCTCTGCTGCGCAGCCGCACTTGTCGGCTCCCACGCAGACGTTTGCCCTTGAGCCCTCGCGACCCTCGCAACTCTTGTGGTTGTTGACAGAAAGGTTGGCCGCGCCTAGCGTCCGCGTGGCAGTATCTGGCGGACACTGGGAATGGGAGTGGGAACGCGGGCCAGTTGTGCTGATGTCGGGCCGCACTCGCATTCTCGCTAGATTTGATGTCACTGCCACCAGGAACCAACCCTGAGTACCGCGACTCGCTCGGTATATGACGTTTACGCTCGCCGCCGAATCCGAGAAGATCGTTGACGAGCTTCTCACACGCTACCCCACCAAGCAGGCCGCTTGCCTGCCTCTGCTGCACTTATGTCAGCGCCAGGCAGGCTGGGTAAGTCCGGATGTTATCCAGTACGTGTCGCGGCGCTTGGAGCTACCAGCTAGCGAAGTGCAGGGCGTAGTCACGTTCTACACGATGTACCACCAGAAGCCGGTGGCCCCGAACGTTGTCTGGGTGTGCAGGACATTGTCGTGCGAGCTGCGCGGCGCGCGCGAGCTGCAAGCGCATCTCGAGCATCGGTTCGGCTGCCATGCGAACGGCACCAGCAAAGATGGTCTGTTCACGTTGAAGAAGGCTGAGTGCCTGGCCGCGTGCGGCCAAGCGCCGATGGTCCAGATCAACGACGACTACCACGAGAATCTGACCGTCGACGCGCTCGACCGTATCCTCGACGACATCGCTGCCAGAACCGGTGCAGCCACCAAGAGCTCGAACGGGAAGGGCTGAGGTGCAAAGGTGATCGAGCTTCCTTGCGTACTGACGAACCGCTACCGCGTGCCACAGAGCTGGTCGCTGCGGAACATTGAGTCGCTCGGTGCGTACGAGCAGGCCAAGCGCGCGTACACGCAGCTGGAGCCCGCGGCGATCACCGCAGAGGTCAAAGAAGCCAACATCCGCGGTCGCGGCGGCGCTGGGTTTCCAGCAGGCATGAAGTGGGGCTTTCTTGCCAAGGCAGAGCTCGCACCGTACCTCGTGGTCAACGCCGACGAAGGCGAGCCCGGCACCTTCAAAGACCGCACGATCATGGAGCGCGATCCGCACCGCTTGGTCGAAGGCTGCTTGATCGCGATGCGCGCTGTGGGCGCACACGTTTGCTACATCTACGTGCGCTGCGAGCTCGTGACGTCGATCCGTCGGCTCGAAGCCGCCATCGAAGAAGCACGCGAGCGTGGCTACATCGGCAAGCGCCCGTTCGGCACCGAGCACGCTGCCGAGGTCTACGTGCACATGGGCGCCGGCGCCTACGTGTGCGGCGAAGAGACGGCGCTGCTCAACTCGCTCGAAGGCAAGCGTGGCGAGCCGCGGCTCAAGCCACCGTTTCCCGCGGTCAAGGGAGCCTTTGGTGCACCAACGATCGTCAACAACGTCGAGACGGTCGCTTCGGTTCCGGACATCTTGCGCATGGGCGGCAAAGCCTGGTCTGAGCAGAGCCGTCTGCCGCGCGATGGTGGCACGCGCCTGTACGGCGTGAGCGGCCACGTGAAGAAGCCGGGTATCTTCGAAGGCCCGGTCGGGCTGACGCTGCGCGAGATCATCTACGAGATTGGCGGGGGCATGTTGCACCCCGATCGTCCGCTCAAAGCGGTGATTCCTGGTGGCTCATCCACGCCTGTGCTGCGGCCGGGCGACCTGGTGCACGCGCCGGAAGCGAGCCACCCGCTCCATGCCTGGCACGGCAAGAGCCACATCGACGTACCCATCGGCGTCGACACCATGCGCGCGCTGGGCACAATGCTCGGTACTTGCTGCGCGATCGTGATCGACTCTTCGACGAGCATGGTCGACGTCGCCTGCAACCTGATGAAGTTCTACTCGCACGAGTCGTGCGGCCAGTGCACACCGTGCCGCGAAGGCTCGGGTTGGTTGCACGACGTGCTGAAGAACCTGCAAGCAGGACGCGGTCGTCCCGAGGACGCCGACCTGCTGGTCGAAATTGCGAACAACATGATGGGCAACACCATCTGCGCCTTTGCTGACGGCACCGCGATGCCGATGCTCGGGCTCGTGCAGAAGTTCCGCAACGAGTTCGTCGAGGCCGGTAAGCGCGGCGTGGGTACTCACACGCTCGGCGCCACGGCGAGAGCGCTGATGACGCGGACGACTACCGGAGGCGCGCCGTGAGCACCGCAGGCATCGTCCTGTTCTTCGTGTTTGGCAGCTTGGCGTTGGCATCTGCAGTGGGCACGATCGCGCTGCCCAGCCCGATCCGCGCGGCCATGTCGCTGCTCGCGCACATCGTGTCGCTCTCGGGACTGTTTTTGCTGCTGCATGCGCACTTGCTCGCGGCGCTGCAAGTGCTGGTCTACGCCGGCGCGGTCGTCGTGCTGTTCATCTTCGTGATCATGCTGATCGGGCCGGTGCCGGCACCGCCCCACGGCGAGCGCGGCCGGCTGATCAAAGCGTGCTCGGGTGCGACCATGCTCGCGGTCTCGCTGCTGCTCGCGTACTCGCTCTTGCCAGTGAAAGCGCCGCTCGAATCGCTCGGCAGCTGCACCACGGCTGAAGGCGCCGAATGCGACCAGTTCGGTGGTGTGCTTGCGTTCTCGAAGAGCTTGTTTGTCGGTGCAATGGTGCCGTTCGAGCTGATCGCGGTGCTCTTGACGGTGGCGGTCGTCGGTGCGGTCGCCGTAGCGCGCGGTCGCACGGCTGCAGAGAGCCGCGTGCTCTCGATGAAGCTGCACGAGAAGGGCAAGGAGAGCGTCGCCGAGGAGGCCCGCGAGCACGCGCTCGCGACGAAGCTCACTGTGCCGCCGCCGCCGGAGCGGGGAACTCTGACGTGATTCATCCACGTGTGAGGGACTCGGGGGCTGCCCGATCATGGTGTGCGGGGCAGAGAAAGTAAGCGAAGCGTATGCAGATTGAGCTCGGCCACTACCTGGCGCTTTCTTCGGTGATCTTCGGGCTGGGTGCTGTCGGCTTCTTGGTGCGGCGCAACGTGCTGGTTCAGCTGATGAGCATCGAGCTGATGCTGAACTCCGTGAACCTGATGCTGATCGCGTGCAATCGCTTCTTGCCTAACAACCACGCGGGGCAAGTGTTTGCGTTCTTCGTGATCGCAGTCGCCGCAGCCGAGGCATCCGTCGGGCTCGCGATCGTGATCAGCCTGTTCAGGCTCAAAAAGACCGTCCATTCGGATCAAGCCGATTCCTTGAGGCACTAGTTATTTTATGGCAGAGAAGGCGTTACTCGGGATCGTTCTGTTCCCCCTGCTCGGTGCCATCGCGATCGGTCTGTTCGGCCGAAAAGCAGGCCGCGATGCGGTGCAGACCATCGCTGTGTTGTCCGTCGCGGCGTCGTTCCTGCTCGCGCTGGTCGCGTTCGGTGAGCTGCTGCGTCTGCGTTTGAGCGAGCACAAGGAGCTCGCCGCGCTCAGCTTCACCGCGTACGACTGGTTCACGTTGACCTGGAACCAGCGCGCCATCGGCGTGCCCGTGCGCTTCGTGATGGACGCGCTGAGCGGCGTGATGACCTTGGTCATCACCGGCATCGGGCTTTTGATCCACATCTACAGCACCGGGTACATGAGCGAGGAGCCGTCCTACGCGCGCTTCTTTGCCTACCTGAACCTGTTCACCGCTTCGATGCTGATCTTGGTGCTCGGCTCGAACCTGCCGCTGATGTTCGTCGGCTGGGAAGGCGTGGGCCTGTGCAGCTACCTGCTGATCGGCTTCTGGTACGAGAACACCAGCTATGCCGCTGCGGGCCGCAAAGCCTTCGTCGTCAACCGCATCGGTGACTTCGGCGTGCTGCTCGGCATGTTGCTGCTCGCGGTCGCGACCAATTCGTTCGAGTTCAATGCGATCAACGCCGTCGCGGAGCAGCGACCGAGCGTGTTCACCGCAGCGTTCAGCTTGGGCCCGCGCGGCATGCCGTACTGGGTGGTGCCCGGGATCAGCCTCGGGACGGTGGCCACGCTGCTCTTGTTCCTCGGCTGCACCGGCAAGAGTGCGCAGCTGCCGTTGTACGTGTGGCTGCCGGACGCGATGGCCGGTCCTACGCCGGTCTCCGCGCTGATCCACGCTGCGACCATGGTGACCGCGGGCGTGTACTTGATCTGCCGCTTGTCGCCCGTGTTTGCGCTCGCGCCAGCGACCATGGCGCTGATCACGACGCTGGGCGCGTTGACCGCGCTCTTGGGTGCAAGCGTCGGCTTGGTGCAGACCCAGCTCAAGAAGATCCTGGCGTATTCGACTGTCAGTCAGCTGGGCTTCATGTTCGCAGCTGTTGGCTGCGGAGCGTTCGCCGCTGGTTTCATGCATGTCTATACGCACGCCTTTTTCAAGGCTTGTTTGTTCCTCGGCGCTGGCTCGGTGATGCACGCGGTCGGCGCGCACGGCGACGCGGACATTCGCCAGCTCGGCGGTCTGCGGCGCTACATGCCGGTCACACGCGCGACGTTTCTCGTAAGCTGCTGTGCGATCGCCGGTGTGCCGCTGTTCTCGGGCTTCTTCTCGAAGGACGAGATCTTGGTCGGTGTGCTCAGCGCGCAGGGTTACTTTAGCTTCGCGCCGTGGCTCGCGCCGGCTGTGTTCGCTGCGCTCGTGCTCGCGGCTACGATGACGGCGTTCTACATGTTCCGGTTGTACTTCCTCACGTTCAGCGGGGCGTACCGTGGTGGGCCGGTGCACTATGACCACTATGACCACGATGACCACGATGGCCATCAGCACGCCGCGCACGAGCCGCACGAGTCGCCAGCTTCGATCACTGTGCCGCTGGTGATCCTCGGCATCGGCGCGGTGTTCGCTGGTTACGTTTGGGTCGGGATCGCGCACTTCGAGCCTTGGGTCAGTTGGCTCGATCCCGCTCTCGGGTCGATCGGCGGCGAGCACCCGCACAACGCTGTCTACATCGCGCTCGCGTGCGGCTTGGCTGCTGCGGCTGTGGGCATTGGGCTCGCGACGCAGTTCTATTTTCGCCCGAGCGAAGCGCCCGCGCGGCTCGCGACGCAGTTTCGTGGCTTGCATCGCTTGCTGCTCGACGCGTGGCGCGTCGATCGGCTGTACGACTCGACCATCTTGGCCGCATCGCGTTTTCTCGCGCGCGCTGCCAACGTGTTCGATGTGTACGTGATCGACGTGCTGACGACCGTGCTGCCTACTCAGATCGTGCGCGCGGTGGCGTTCTTGTTCACGCGCATGCAGACCGGGCTCGTGCACGCATACGGCGCGGTGATGGCGTTTGGTTTGCTCGCGCTCGTGGTTCACTTTGTTGTGCCGCACGGCGATCCCGAGATCGTCGGCGAGCCCGAAGGCATGAAGGTCGAGCTCGCTGCGAGCGCGGGCCTCGGTTACGAGTACCGCTGGGACTTCGACAGCGACGGCACGTTCGACACCGCATGGAGCGGCGATCGCAGTGCCACGCGCGACTTCAGCGACGCGGACTTCGTGCGCTTTGCGGTGGTGTTCGAGGGCGCGTCATACGGCGCGCATCCACGCACACTCACCGTTGCGCCCAAAGACTCCGTAGCGGTGAGCGGAAGCGCGCTGACGCGTGCGCTGACCAGCGCCGAGATCAGCGCGGACGAGTTTGGTCCAGGTTGGCAGCACGGCGAGGACAACCGCTTGCCGCAGATCAGCTCGGATCAAGACGGGCTGCTCATCACGCCGCGTGGTGCGCGCGTGAGGAAAAACGGCACGATGCAAGCTTCCGAAAAGCCGGTGCGTGTGGCGCGCGGCGAGTCGGTGACCATCGGCTTTTCGCGCTTGACCGTAACTGGGTACGCGCGTCCGCGCGTGCAAGTTCGCAACGGTTTCGGCATCGAGCGCACGCAGAGTGTCGGCGTGGTCGTGCCGAAGGTCACACGGCGCCTCACCGCACAGGTGGCAGCCGCCCGCGCTGGAGTGCCCTGATGCACCAGCCATCATCGATAGCGTGTCGCGCGGCAGGAGCCTGCTCATGAACCCCGACCTGATTCCCTTCGTGCCGTACGTCCCGATGCTGATGGTCGGCCTCGGCGGCTTCGTGCTGATGCTCGCGGACGCGTTTACGCGCGACGACGCGCAGCTCGCCACGCTCAGCGCGGTGATCTTGTTTTCGTCGGCGATCATCGCGGGTGCGCTCGCTGCAGGGTTCGGTCCGGCGCCTGTGCCGCCGCCAGCTGCGCTCTCCGCGTACCTGCGTGTGGATGGGCTCACGCAGTTTTTGAACATCGTGTTGTGCTCGGGCGCGGGTTTGTCGGCGCTGCTCGCAGGTGGCTACTTGAACGAGCATGCGCTGGAGCGCGGCGAGTTCTATGCGCTGCTCGTGCTGTCGACGTTCGGCGCGCAGGTGCTCACCGCGGCCTCTGATTTGTTGAGCGTGTTCATCGGCTTGGAGACGATGTCGCTCGGTGCGTATTGCATGGTGGCGTTCCGGCGCGGCAGCCCGCGCGCCGCTGAAGGCGGCATGAAGTACTTCCTGCTCGGCTCGTTCGCCGCTGCCATCTTTCTGTTTGGTGCGGCTTTGCTCTACGGCGGCACGGGGCACACGGACTTCAACGGGATCGCCGACGCGTTGCGCTCGGGCAGCGCAGATGCGCGGCTCGTGATCTTGGGCATGCTGATGCTGTTGATCGGCTATTTGTTCAAGGTGAGCGTGGTGCCGTTCCACATTTGGACGCCGGACGCTTACGAAGGCGCGGTGACGCCGGCCTCGACGTTCATGTCCGTAGTGATCAAGGCGGCGGCGTTTGCTTCACTGATCCGATTGCTGCTGACTGCGTTCGCCGACAGCTTACTGTCTGATCTGCACAGCGGCTGGCCCGGTGTGCTGATCCCGCTGGCTGCGATCACGATGATCTACGGCAACCTCGCCGCCGCGCAGCAGGAGAGCGTCAAGCGCATGCTGGCGTACTCGTCGATCGCGCATGCAGGGTACTTGCTGGTCGGTGTGGTCGCGCTGTCTTCGACCGATGCGAGCGTGCGCCAGGAAGCTACCAGCGGCGTATTGTTCTACTTGTTCGCGTACACAGTCTCGAACGTGCTCGCGTTCGGCACGCTGATCGCGGTCGGTTCGTACGGCAAAGAGGCAGTCAGCTATGATGACTTGGCGGGCGTCGGGCGCCGCCATCCGCTGCTGGCTTTTCCGTTCATTTTGGCCGTGCTCTCGCTAATGGGCTTTCCGCCCACCGCGGGTTTCCTCGGCAAGTGGTACGTGTTTAGCGCTGCCATCGCTGCAGGCAAGCCGCTGTTGTGGCTGGTCGTGTTGGGTGTGCTCACGAGCGTCGTCGGCGCGTACTATTACCTGCGCGTGATCGTGTACATGTTTATGCGCGAGCCGGAGCCGGGTGCCACGATCGCCGTGCCGATGCGCTCGGGCTACGTGGTGCTGGCGCTGGTCGTCGCTGGTTATTTCGTCGTGAAGATGGGCGTCACGCCCGGGCGCTACATCGAGCTGGCGCTCTCAGCTGCAGGGCAAATCGGGTGATTATGCGGCGTCTGGTCGGTCTTGGTTGTGTTGCGCTGTTGGTGCTCGCGGGCGGCTGCCGCAAGAAGGAGCCAAAGCCTTCGCCCACCGTGACTGTGCAGAAGAAGAAGGCTGTGCTGATCGGGAGCGTGCGCTTCGAAGGCGACGAGCTTCCGATGTACACGAACGAGCAAATGGAGCGTCAGGTGCTCGCGCACGCCAAGGGCGGCACGACGCCGGATGTGTGCTCGCCGCCCAAGCTGGAAGATCGCACGCCTGTTTCGCTCACACCCGATGGCAAGTTGGTGGGGGTGATGCTCGCGGCGAGTGAGTTCAGTCGGCGCGATGATCCCGCACCACCGAAGACGTTGCATGTGGGGATCCGCGACTGTCGCCTGCAGCCCAAGCTGCTCTTGGCGCACGTCGGCGACACCATTCACATCAGCAATGAATCACCGTTTCCGCTCATGCCGGGCATGGGGTTCGAGACGTACAACCAGACACTTACGCAAGGCCAAACGCGCGACATCAAGCTGGACACGGGTGGGGTGAAGATCCTGTCCTGCGGATTCAGCGGTCAGTGCGGGCGCACCGATGTCGTGGTGCTCGCGCACTCGCAAGCGACTGTGACGAATGACAAGGGTGAGTTTCGGTTGGAGGACTTTCCTGCCGATGAGACCGTGCGCATCAACGCGTGGCATCCGCTGTTCTTCGATACTTACCAGGAAGTGCGCGTGTCTCCTGGCGAGGAGAAGCGGGTCGAGCTGGTGTTGAAGGCGAAGCCTGTGCCGAAGCCTGCTGTTCCCGTGGTGAAGGACCCGAATAATCCTTCGCCAGATTGAGGTGAGCAGATCGGGCTCGGAAGAGTGTTAAGCGATGGATCAGTACGGTTATCTCGAGAGGATCCTGCGCGCGCGTGTTTATGACGTCGCGGTCGAGACACCGCTCGATTTCGCGCCGCGCTTGTCTCGGCGTTTAGGCCAACGTGTTTGGTTGAAGCGTGAAGACCTTCAGCCGGTGTTCACTTTCAAGATCCGCGGCGCTTACAACAAGCTCTTGCAGCTGACAGAGGCGGAGCGCGCGCGTGGTGTGCTCGCGGCCTCGGCTGGCAATCATGCGCAGGGCGTGGCGCTCGCAGCTCAGCGCTTGGGCATCCGCGCTTGCATCGTGATGCCGACCACCACGCCGCAGATAAAGGTGGACTCGGTGCGCTCGTTTGGCGCCGAAACCGTGCTGTTCGGCGATTCGTTCGATGAGGCGTACGCGCATGCTCAGCAGCTGATGGCTGCCAACGGCTATACCTTCGTCCATCCTTACGATGATCCGGATGTGATCGCAGGGCAGGGCACCGTGGCCATGGAGATCCTGCGCCAGCATCGCGGCCCGATCGATGCGCTGTTCGTACCCGTCGGAGGCGGAGGCCTGCTCGCGGGGATCGTGAGCTACATCAAGCACTTGCAGCCGGAGATCAAGGTCTTCGGCGTGGAGCCCGACGACGCGGCGTGCCTGCGCGCCGCGCTCGATGCTGGGCAGCGCGTACAGCTCCCGCAGGTGGGGATCTTTACCGACGGCGTAGCGGTGCGGCAGATCGGCGAAGAGCCTTTCCGGCTGGTCAAAGATCGCGTGGACGACGTGATCGTGGTGGACACCGACAGCATCTGCGCCGCGATCAAAGACATCTTCGAGGACACGCGCTCGGTGGCGGAGCCGGCGGGTGCGCTCGCGGTCGCAGGGCTCAAGCGCTACGTCGAGCAGACGGGCGCGCGCGATCAGACGCTGATCGCGATCGACAGCGGCGCGAACATCAACTTCGATCGCTTGCGCCACGTGGCGGAGCGCGCGGATCTCGGCGAGCAGCGCGAGGCGCTGTTTGCAGTCACGATCCCCGAGCGGCCCGGCGCGTTTCGCGACTTTTGCCAGCTGCTCGGAAGGCTGTCGGTCACCGAGTTCAACTACCGTTACGGCGATCAGGACCAAGCGCACATCTTCGTGGGCGTGGGTTTGTCGCGCGGCGCCGTCGAGCGCAACGAGCTGCTGACGCGGCTGCAAGCTGCAGGCTTGCAAGCGCTCGACATGACGCACAACGAGATGGCCAAGCTGCACGTGCGTCATATGGTCGGCGGGCGCGCGCTCGCCGAATCAGAGCGGCTTTTTCGCTTCGAGTTTCCCGAGCGACCGGGCGCGCTGATGCGCTTTCTCACGACGATGGGCGGTCGCTGGAACATCAGTTTGTTCCACTACCGGAACCACGGCGCTGCGTTTGGGCGGGTGCTCGTCGGGATGCAGGTGGGCGGCGACCAAGCCTTGGAGCTGGCGCGCTTTCTACGCGAGCTCGAGTACGTGTGCGTGGAAGAGACCGATAATCCGGCTTACCGGTTGTTCCTCAGGTAGCGGTCCCTGTCTCCGAGCGACGTCGACGTTACGGGGTTGGGACGGTCCGCAAACGCTGTCGTGTAGCTCACACGTCCGTGGCACGGACTGGCACATCGGGAGAGGCGGGCGCCGCTCCAAGCGGCGCCCACGTGCGTGCCCGTCGGCACACGGCTTGCGATGCTCCTGGCTAGCCCGGGCGTGTGCGGTTGCACGGGCCAACGGGTGAATGCTTGGAGGTCTCTATGCGACATGTTCGAGGTGGCAGTCTGATCGCGCTGACGCTGGCTCTTGCAGCTGGTGGCTGCCCGATGGATGCCAAACCGCTATGCGGCCAAGGCGATGCCGGCGCGAGCTGCGAGGCCGTTCCTGGTGAGAATCAGGTCGGGGGCAACAAGGAGACGAGCTTCGAGAGCGACCTCACGAGCGGCGCGAGCGGCTCGAAGGATGGGAATGGCCTGATTGGGACGAATAGCGCAGGTGAGGCCGACAGTGCCGCAGGAGCCGCTCCGACCGCCCCAGGCGCAGGGCAAACGGCCAGCCGCAGCTCCGCTGACGGCGGCAACGCAGCCGAGCGCGCGATCACTGAGGCCGACATCATCCAGGTCCAAGGCGACAAGCTCTACGCTTTGTCCCGTATCGCAGGCTTGTCCGTGATCGACGTGAGCGACCCGAGCGCGCTGCGCTTGATCGGCCGCTTCCGCGAGCTGCCGGCGACCCCTTTCGAGATGTACCTCAAGGACAACGTGGCATTGGTCATGTTCACGGGCTGGGGCCAATACGCCGAAGCCGACGACGGCACGGTGAGCTGGGTCTCGACGAGCAAGCTGCTCGCACTCGACGTCAGCGACTCTGCGAACATCTCGCAGCTGGGCACGTTCGATGTGCCGGGCGAGATCAGCGACTCACGCATCGTGGGCGATGTCTTGTACATCGTGGGCCACGAGAACGGTTACTGCTGGCGCTGCGTGCAGGACAAGCCGCGCACCTCGATCGTCTCGCTCAACGTCGCGGATCCGCGCAACGTGCAGAAGGTCGACGAGCTCTTCTACAACGAAGACAATCAGAGCTGGGGTCAGCGCAGTGTCACTGTGACGAATCAGCGGATGTATGTCGCTGGACCGGAGTACGGGCAGAACGAGCCGACCGGCTCGACCATCCAGGTGATCGATATCAGCGACGCCGCGGGTGATCTCGTCGAGGGCGGCAAGGTCACCGTCGCAGGCCAGGTTAATAACCGCTGGCAGATGGACGAATACCAAGGTGTGTTGCGCGTTGTGAGCCAGCCGCCGCAGTGGTGGACCGGCAACGGCGTCGTTACGACGAAGCCTGCGATCGAGACATTCAAGATCGAGTCATCTGAGAAGCTGACCGAGCTCGGTCGCGCGGACATCACGATCCCCGAGCGCGACACGCTGCGCAGCGTGCGCTTCGACGGGTTCCGCGGCTACGCGATCACCGCCGAGCAGAAAGACCCGCTGTTCACGCTGGATCTAAGCGATCCCGCGAACCCGCGTCAGGTCGGTGAGCTCAAGATCCCCGGCTTCGTCTATCACATGGAGCCGCGTGGCAACCGCGTGGTCGGGTTGGGCTTCGACCAAGGCAATCCGGCAGGCGGCATTGCGGTCTCACTGTTCGATGTGACGAACCTCGCCACCCCTACGGAGATCACGCGCGTGAACTTCGGCGGCAACTGGGGCTCGCTGCCAGAGGATCAGAACCGTATTCACAAGGTGTTCCGCGTGCTCGACGACGCGGGCTTGATCTTGGTGCCGTACAGCGGTTGGTCCAACGTGGAGCCGGTTGAAGACGGTGATTGCTACGTCAGCAGCTACACCGGCGGCGTGCAGATCATCGACTTCGCAAACGACACGCTCAAGGCACGCGGTGCAGCAGCGAGCCAAGGCGGCGAGACGCGGCGCGCTTTGCTCGTCGACGACGCGCTGATCAGTGTCGCGGACGAGCGCGTGTTGTCGTTCGACATCAGCGATCGCGACAAGCCTACACAGCTCAGCCAACTGGTGCTTTCACGCAACACGCAGCGTGCAGTGCAGCTCGACAACGACGTGGTCGCGCGCATCAGCGCCGACTACAGCCGCGGCGGCGACTACGAGGTCGACTTCGTCGCGAGCAGCGACGTCGAGGATCCGAACCGCAGCTACTCGACGCTCAACCTGACCGAGCTCGTCACGAAGGACAGCAGTGCTTGCGAGAAGTCATTCTCGCTCGATCAAACGTTCGTGCGTGGCTCGACGCTCGAGGTCTTGTACTCCGGCTACAGTTACCGGCGCGGCGCGAACAACGGCGAGTCGGTGCGTGGTTTGCTCGTGATCGATGCGAGCGACGCGGCCAAGCCGAAGCTCGTCTCGGATGTGCAGTGGGACATTGGTCAGTGGCAGCCGTACTACGACTACTACAGCTACGGCTACTACGGTCAGAGCTCTCCGGTCGTGCGCACCGAAAAGGCGCTCGCGCTCTTGGAGTCGAGCTGGGAGTCGACGCCGACGAGCAGCATCCAAAAAGTTCGGCTGCGTGTGGTTGATCTGCGGGACCTCGGCAACGTGAAGACCACGGTATTCCCGTTCGAAGCGAAGTCGCAGTTCTCGGGCTTGCATGCCGATGGTGATGTCGTCCTGACCAGTCACCTCGAGCCGACCTCACAGGATGGTCGTCGCGGTAAGTTCTACATCGATCGCTTCGACCTCGCGGATCCTGCGGCGCCGAAGCAGCTGTCCAAGATCAACGTGCCGGGTGCGCTGATGAGCTTCGACTCTCCCAGCCGCCGTGCGCTGACTTCGGAGCAAGTGCGTGTGCTCCTGTCGGGAGAGATCTCGGCGGAGGACTGCTACAAGCGCTTCTCGAACGCGGAGTGGACCACGGACTCGCAGGGCGGAAATGTGGCAGGTCCCAGTGTGGCCCGTACGCCGTCTTCCTCGGGCGGCGTGGCGGTCGACAATCCACCGCCCGTGCTCGGCAAGTGCGTCGGCTACAAGCAACGCTTGAACCTTGTGCATGTGCTCGACGACTCGGCTGAGCTCGACGACCGGCTCGAGCTTGCGGACGACAAGCAAGTCTTCTCGTTCAGCAAGGGGGACGGCGTGGTGTTCGCGAGCGTGGGTCGCGGTGGTTACTATGGTCGCGGCGGCTTGCTCGTCGATTGCTGGGGCCCGTGCGGCGGTGGCAGCAGCTTGCAGCCGACTGAGCTGCTCGTGCTGGGCGGCTTCGCGCAGGGTGCCTTCGAGGAGGGCTACATCACCGTCGAAGATTCAGAAGCGAACAACTGGTACGGCTTCTGGGGATCGCCGCCGGTTTACGCGTACGGCAAGCGCGCGCTGCTCGCGGGGCAGGGTGAGCTGGTTGTGATCGATGCGACGAACGCGACGGATCCGCAGCTTGTGAAGCGGTTGCCGGCGATCGGCTCGGCGCAGTACGTCGAGGTGCACGAGGAAACCGCGCTCCTGACGTTCGGGCAGCAGGGTGTGCAATGGATCGATCTCGCTGACTGACGCTTCATTGAGATGAAAGCCCGGCGCCCAACGAGCGCCGGGCTTTCTTTTTTGTGCGCCCAGCATGGGCGCGACCTTGCCGGTGCAAGTCCGGTCGAAAGGAGACCATCCTGATCGAAGCAAACCGCAACTGCAGGAGGGCGACCGACTGTGGGGAGGAAGCGGGGAGCGAA